>Ga0268276_1001120_pt1 | contig 27841 bp, 23 predicted proteins | sample saktaG_4_FD_190145 | JGI IMG/M metagenome (GOLD analysis project Ga0268276, IMG submission 190145) | Saline water microbial communities from Sakinaw Lake, British Columbia, Canada - sak_2010_1_5_45m | ecosystem: Environmental > Aquatic > Non-marine Saline and Alkaline > Saline ...
TAGGGTGGGTTAATGAAGCTCCCGAATGCTCGCCATGATTGCAAAAAATCAACACCTGACCTTTACTTTTGAAAAAAAAATAGCGCTCCTTGTAAGTTTTGATTAAAGCTTGTATATGAAAAAGCGGCAATTCATCAATGTCTTTTTTATGGTCAGGAGAATGAATTATCACTTCGTGGAAATCAGTGATAGGATATTTATTAGGAATAACTCTTACCAGCCAACCAGGTTCGTTTTTTCCGCCCTTACCTAAACGAAAGGTTTCGCTTGGGGTAAATTTCTCGTTGCCGGGGCAAAAAACACAAAGATTTTTTTTCGGATGGACAAAATCATCTTCTGGCCGGGCAATTCGCTGGGAAGAAATGATTACCCAACGTCGAGACGAGACGTCCGGGACGTATTTAGACATATTAAAGTTAAAAAGTTTGTAAAGTTATAAAGTTCTCAGAGTTAGTATAGAGAAAAAAAATAATAAAATCAATTATAATTTTAACAATGAAAATTATCGTCGGCTTGGGAAATCCGGGAGAGAAATACAAGAACAACAGGCATAATGTGGGATTTATGTTTATGGACTATATTGCTCCATTGCTTCATTGCTCAATTGTTGAAAAAAACAAATATTATATAGCAATGAAACAATCGAACAATCGAACAATGGCATTTATCAAACCCCAAACATTTATGAATAATTCCGGCGCCGTCGTTAAAAAACTAATTTCAAACTTTAAAACTTTAAAACTTTCAAACTTAATTATTGTCCACGACGACCTTGATATTCCTTTGGGCAAATTCAAAATCCAAAAAGGCGTTGGGCCAAAACTGCATAACGGAATAGAGTCGATTGAAAAAGCATTGGCAACCAAGGATTTTTGGCGGGTGAGGATTGGAGTAGACAATCGTCAACCGGAAAAACGAATTGATGGGGAAACTTATGTTTTGCAGGATTTTAAAAAAGAAGAACTTGAAATAATAAAAAGAGTTTTTGAAAAAATCTTCTTAAACCTAAAATCACTGATTTTTAATCTTTGAACAGATTGTTATGCCAAGCCGTTATCCAACCTGACAGGTTACTTATTCCGTACCAAGGTTGTTCTGGTTCGGGATTGATTTCGGGTGGCGGGGAGACTTTTAACAAGGCGTGATATAATAAAAAAACATGACTAACAGACAAAGCGTTTTAAAGCAATTGGCAGAGTTTATTTCCATTCAATCCGTCTCCGCCGATCCCGGCCGTTTTTCTGAAATTCAAAAGACCGTTGAATTTTTAAAAAAACAGTTAACAGGACTTGGGTTTAAAGTCAAAGTATTTTCAAAAGGAAATAATCCACCGTTAGTTATTGCCCATTTCACTCCAAAAAATAACCACTTAGATCATGATCGTGATCGAAATGGTAAATCTTCAACTTTGGATAATAACCATTTCAACAACGATCGTATCTTAAATGGTAAGGTTAAAACTATTGGCATTTATGGACACTATGATGTCCAGCCGGAGGACCCGGTTGATCAGTGGCAAACACCCCCTTTTAAATTAGTTATAAAGAACGGTAAAATTTCCGGGCGGGGAGTGGCGGACAATAAAGGGCACATTATCCAGAACATTACTTCGATTAGTCGACTTGCCCGCCGAAGTCTCGACGTAGGTGGGTTAATCGAAAACAAACGATTAAAAAATAATATTGTTTTTATTTTAGAAGGAGAAGAGGAAATAGGAAGCGCTCATTTTGAAGAATATGCGGAAAAAGCAAAAGATATTTTAAATGGAGTTGATGTTTTTTATCTTACTGATACGGGCATGGCTAATAAAACCACTCCTCAGATTTTTTATGGACTGCGAGGAATTTTATACTTTGAGTTGACCATTAAGATAGGGGAGCATGATGTTCATTCAGGTTCTTATGGCAATCGTATCTTAAACCCAGCCCAAATATTAGCTGATTTGATGATAAAAATAAAATCGGCTGATTCAAACAAGATTAAAATTCCCCATTTTTATGATGATTGCCGAAAAATTTTAGAGGAAGAAAGAGACTTGTTAAAAGCTGCGGTAAGAAACGTTAACAATCTGGCAAAAAATGCGGCTGTTTATCGGATAGTTGATTTTGATAACGTTCATCCGTCATTAGCCAGTAAAATTTATCCTTCATTTGATATTAATGGTTTTTTTTCGGGTTACCAGGGCCCCGGGTCAAAAACAATCATTCCGGCTTCCGCCACCGTTAAATTTTCTTTTCGTTTAGTAGAATATCAAGACCCAGACAAGATTGAAAAATTAGTCAAAAAATTCATCATTGAGAATATGCCCGATGGAGTTAAGCATCAGCTAAAAACATTTAGTAAAGCCGCTCCGTTTTATTCTGATTTTAACAATAAGCATATAAAAAACACCGCCAAGATTTTGCAAGAATTCTTCGGAAACAAACCTTTATTCAATCGTTCGGGGGCAACTATTCCTGTAGCGGAAATTCTCCAGAGGATTTTTAAAAAGCCAATTGTTTTAACCGGCTTTACTTTGCCCAATAGCAATATTCATGCACCTAATGAAAATTTTGATGAAGAATTGTTCTTTAAAGGAATTGAGGCGCTGGAAAAAATTTATGGCTTTTAAACTTTAATATAAAAAAGATGCTATAATATCTTCCAATATGAAGGTACTTTATCTTTACATGTTTCCTCTTTGGGGCAATGGGTCGGGGGCTTGGCTTAGGCGATTAATTTTTCATTTGAAAGAAAAATATCCTGATGAATTTCAAGCGGCGATTGTTGCTCCTGAAACAAGGGTTTTTAAACAAGCAAGGATTTTCCGTTTGAAACCACCGTTTGTGGGTGTTTTTGTCGGCAACCCTGAACTTCCCCAAGCTAAAAAATACTCCAAGCTTTCCAACCAAGAACATATTCAAATCTACAATTATTATCTTCTCCGCTGTGCCAAAGCGGTTGCCAAATTTAAGCCCGATCTAATTCACGTTTTCCATACGGCTTTTTTACCACCAGTGGCTAGGCATTTGGCCAATTTTTATAAAAGGCCTTTTATTATCTCAACTCACGGTAGTGATCTTTATTATCTAAAAGAAGACAGTCGTTGGCGATCGTTAGTTCGCGATGCTTCTTCTAAGGCCAAATTTATTACCGCCAACAGCAACTTTACCCGTGAGTGGTATCTTCAAATGTTTGGTCGGGATCTGGCCAAAAAAACAAAGACAATTCCAGCCGGAGTTAGTACTAACGTTGATTTTTCCAAAGACGTTTCTTGGATTGATAGAAAGTATAAATTCAAATATGAAAAAATGGTTCTTTTTACCGGTAGATTAACCCAGCACAAAGGAGTTGAGTATCTAATCAAAGCCGCCCGGCAGATCAATGCTGAAATCGTTATTTTAGGGGACGGTCCAGAGCGGAAATATCTGGAAAATTTGATTGTTAAATACAAGTTAAACAACGTCCACATGCTTGGTTACTTCTCTCAAAGATTAGGAGAAATTAACGATTTTTATTTAAGGGCTGATATTTATGTGGCGCCTTCGGTTTGGAACGAGCCTTTGGGGTTGGTTATACTTGAGGCGATGGTTTATCATACCCCGGTGGTTGTCAGCCGAAAAGGTGGCGTTACTACCATTGTTAAAGATGGTTATAATGGATTTCTTGTCCGACCGAAAAGCGCCAAAATTATTGCTCAGAAAGTAAATCTTCTTTTGCAGGACGACAAACTTCGAGAAAAAATGGGCGAGCGAGCCTACAAAAGCGTAGTTGAACGGTTTAACTGGGACAAAATCGCCACTAAATTTTATAATCTTTATCACAAGAGCCTTGCTAATAATATAAAGAAACAACCTACCCCCAAAAAACTTAAATCTTAATCCAAAAATCTGCTAAGATTAAATATATACTCTGATTTTTAAAGCAAAATTAGATAAAATAAAGCATTACTATTATGAAAATCCTTATTGTTTCAACTCTTAAACGTAAAATCACAAAGGAAGTGACTGCTTCTCGTTCGCAAATTATTTATCGTTTAGCCAAAGGCTTAGCTGAAAAAGGGCATCAAGTTTCTGTTCTTGGCACCGCTGACACCGTAATTGACGGTTGTCAAACAATTCCGGTAATTGAAAAAGGCTGGGTTGATTTACCTCCGGCGGAAAATCCATTTTTTCTTGAAGTTTCAACCCTTGTCCAATTGGCAGAAAAAATAGTTAAAATTCAAAACAATTTTGATATCATTCACAACCACCTTTATCCAGAATTTTTCACGTCAATAATCGAAAACAGATTAAAAGTTCCGATGGTAACAACGGTTCACGTCCAATGGACTGATTTTATTGATGAAACCTTAAGCCTTTTTAAAAAAACCCACTTTATCTCTATTTCTAAAGCCCATCGAGCCTTATTCAAAAAAGCCAATTTTTATCGCATTGTTTACAACGGGATTGATACCGACCTTTTCTCGTTAAATGATCAAAAAGATGATTATCTTTTATGGATTGGTCGTTTGTCCAAAGCGAAAAACAAAGACGGCTCTTTTATGGATCCTAAAGGAGTCCGCTTCGCAATACAATTAGCAAGAGAAACCGGAAGGAGATTAATTCTTGCCGGCAATGTTGAAGACTTTGAATTTTATGAAAAAGATGTTAAGCCTTATCTTTCTGACAAGATCCAATGGTATGGTCCGGTTGCCAAAGAACAAATAATTCCTCATCAAGAAATTGTCAAATTAATGCAAAAAGCTAAAGCTTTTTTAATGACCATTAATTGGTATGAACCGTTTGGTTTGGTAATGGCCGAGGCGATGTCTTGCGGTACGCCGGTGATTGCTTTTGATCGGGGTGCAGTTTCTGAATTAGTGGTTGACGGGAAAACGGGTTTTGTGGTACCCTACGACAAAGGTTTAGATGGACTTAAAGAAGCACTGTTGAAAATTGACAAAATTAACCCTAAAAATTGCCGAGAGCATGTGGTGAAAACTTTTTCGATGGAGAAAATGGTTAATGGGTATGAAGAGGTTTATTTAGAAATTATTAAAAAAACAAAGCGATGAAAAAAATTGGTTTATTGCATTATGCCTATCCTCCGAATATTGGTGGAGTAGAAATGTTAATTAGAGAACATGCAAAAATTCTTTCAGAGATGGACTATGAAATCAGTGTTATCTCAGGTAACGGAGAGGAAAAAAATCCCAAGATAAATTTTGTGAGAATTGAAGAAATTCAATCTATTATAAGATTTAATCCTCAATTGTATGAAAAAATTGTTGAAAAAGGCATTATAGATAACGATTTTTATTCTCTTGCGCAAAATATAAAAAATAAGATAGAACCGTATCTTGACAATCTTGATGTTGTCATTGTCCATAATATGATGACATTAATTCACAATCTTCCTTTTATCTATTTTTTAAAAGATTACATCAAAAAAAATTCCACTAAGAAGTTCTTTTTTTGGACTCACGATCAAACTTATATAAACGGAGAAACAATATTAAAAGAAAAAGAAGGTGTTAATCTTAATCCAGAAGAAAAAAAGCTTTTGATGGAGCCAGTAGAAAAAGCTTCATACATAGCTATCTCTGAAACTTTTAAGGAACTTTTGTGTCAAGTTATGCCGATACCAAAAAATAAAGTTCAAGTTATTTCCAACGGGATTGATTTAAAGAAATTCTTAGAGATAGATGAAAGTATCTGGAGAATAGTAAATGAAAAACAGCTTCTTTATAATTTTCCTTTAATCTTCTCTCCAGTAAACATTTTATATAGAAAAAGCCTTGATTATTGCCTTGATATAGTTTTTTTCCTAAAAAAACACTACCCAGATATAAAATACATAATTAGTGGACAAACGTCAGCTCATAGAAAAAATCTAGGATACTATGAAACTTTATTAAAAAAAATTACCCAACTGAAATTAAAAGATAATGTGATTTTTTTAAAAGATTACCTTAACCGATTTTTGGAAAATTCCGAGATTCATGATCTTTATGATCTTTCCGATCTTGTTTTCTTTTTTTCCAAAAGTGAAAATTTTGGACTTCCTTTATTAGAAGCAGCTTTAACCAATACGCCGGCTTTTGTATCTAATCTAAAAGTTTTTAAAGAAATTGGTGGAAACAATTTACTTAGCGTTGATATTAATAAACAAACAGCGGAACAAACCGCTTCTTTTATAAAAAATTTTTTAGAAACTGATAAAATAATTCAATTAAAAAAATCAGCCAAACAAAAATATAACTTAGAAACTATTATTAAAGAAAAGCTTTTACCACTAATATGAAAATTGGACTACTAGAACCATCGATCCTTATGTCTAAAAGATTTGGGAATAGAATTTTTGCCCCAAAAGAACTGTTTATTTGCTTGGCAGATGGGTTGGTTAAACGCGGACATGAAGTTTATGCTTATGCATCCTCGGAACTAAATACACTTGCACAAGTAATTGGAGGTAATAAAACTCTCGAAAATAGTGAATTTCCTTCAGCAAGAGATGTTAGAAAAGTGGAAGAGGTTTCCTCATCTTTAACTGTAATAAGAAATCACTTTGAATACGAAATTGAATTAATAAGTAAGGCCTTTTTTCATGCAAAACAAAATAACTTACAAATACTTCATTGTCAATCTCATATGTTTACGCATTATTTAGTAAAATTTGTCAAGTTTCCTGTCATTTTTACTCTCCATGATCCTGTTTTCCCAAACAACACTCTTGAATATCTCGTTTTGAACACGTTGTCTAATCATAATTATATTTCCATTTCTGAATCTCAGAAAAGAAATTATAAAAAATTAATGAATATCAATTGTGTTGCTACTATCCATCACGGGATTAAAGCCGAAGATTTTCCTTTTTCCGAAACTTCCGAAAATTATCTATCGATGATTGGTCGTTATATCCCAGAAAAAGGATTCAGCGATGGGATAGCTCTTGCTTTAAGATTAAAGACTCCTCTAAGGTTAGCCTCCAGTGAAAATTATAAATCATCAGATTATTATTTAAAGGAAATAAAACCCTATATTGATTTTAAGACTGTAACCGAAACAAATTTTTTGTCTCCTCCAGAAAAGAATACTTTTTTGCGAAAAAGCAAAATTCTATTATTCCCTATCCGCTGGGAAGAACCGTTTGGACTGGTAATGATTGAGGCAATGGCTTGCGGGACGCCGATGGTTGCTTTTGCTCAAGGTTCAGTCCCTGAAGTAATTAAAGACGGTAAAACTGGTTTCATCGTTAATATATCTGACACTGATATTCGCGGTGATTGGATTGTCAAAAAAACTGGCCTTGAGGGTCTTTGTGAGGCGGTTGAGCAAATTTATTCCATGCCGGAAGATAGATACCGGGAAATGCGCCGCGCCTGCCGGGAACATGTGGAGAAGAATTTTACCGTGGAGAGAATGGTTGACCAATACGAAAAGGTTTATCAAGAGATTCTTAATAAAGACAGATGCAATCAATAAAAAAATTCTTAAAGAAAGATTTATCTCTTTAATAGAAAAAAATCGCGCTTATATGGTATAATCATAATCATGCGAATTCTTTTTGTTGTGTGGGAATTAAGGCCTTTTTTTCAAGTCGGAGGACTTGGGGACATTGCCCGTTCTCTCCCTAAAGCTCTTTATACTAAAGGTATTGACATTAGGGTAATTTTACCTTATTACAAAGCCTTAAAGTTTCATAGGTTAAAAAGGAAAAAAGTCAAAACTTTCTCTATAGTTTACGATAAAAAAAAAGAAGAAGTCACTATTTATAGAATCCACTTTTTGAACGCCAATAATCCCGTTTATATCATAAAAAACGAAAAATATTTAGACATATATACTGAAGACACGTCTCCTTTTTTAAACCTGGCAATTGTAGAGATTTTGGAAAAAAACTACCTTTCTTGGCAACCCGACATAATCCATTGCAATGATCATCACACCGGACTTATTCCTTTTTTAATAAAACATAAAAACCTTCCTTATAAAACTCTTTTGACCATCCATAATTTCGTTTGTCAAGGTAAAATGTCGCCTAATTATATAATAAAAATGGATATTAACTCAAAAAAATGTCGTCTCATAAAATGGGAAATAAAAAAAAGGCGAATTAATCGCTTATTAGAAGGGATTATCCACGCTGATTTGGTCAATACCGTTTCCTCCACCTACGCTAAAGAAATCCTGACGGAAGAATATGGTGCTGGTCTTAATGAAATTCTTAAAACCCAAAAACATAAAATATACGGTATTTTAAACGGGATAGACTATGACTCTCGCAACCCTTTAAAAGATAAAAATATTATGTACCATTATAACACAACTAAAGTAAAGGGAAATTATCCTTATAAAATATATTCTCCTCTTGATGGAAAAAAAATGAATAAAAAATTCTTTCAGGAGAAATTAGGATTTAGCGTGTCGGAAGAAATTCCTCTTATCGGATTTATAGGCCGATTTGATTCAAGACAGAAAGGAGTTGAGTTAATTCACAAAATGATTCGGCGCATTAATCTAAAAAAATTTCAGTTTGTTATATTAGGAGGAGGAGAAGTCGGATGGGTAGAAAGATTTAATTGGCTGGCTAGCTTTTATGGAAAAAACGTCTCCTATGTCTCCACATTTGATATTAGATTAGCATCACAGATCTATGCTGGCTCTGAGTTTATTTTAGTGCCTTCAAAATATGAACCATGTGGTCTTGTGCAAATGATAGCTATGCGTTATGGTACTCTTCCAATTGCTCATGCCACTGGCGGCCTGAAAGACTCCATTATTGACGATAAAGACGGATTTCTCTTTAAAAAACATACTTCTTTTGAGTTAGAAAAAACCTTAAAAAAAGCTGTTAATATCTGGAAAAGTCATAAAAATCGTTATAAAAATATGGTTATAAACGCGATGACCAAAGACTTTTCTTGGGACAAAAGAGCTAAAGAATATATTAATCTTTACGAAAAATTAATGATGATGACTAAATAATGTGCAATCTATCAAAGACATCTTAAAAAAATTTAATCCCTTAAAAGATAAATATATCTCCTGCGAGTATCAGGCATTTGGAGTGTATCTTTCTGAGAAACTAGAAGATGAAAGAAGAAAAAGCCTGTATATCAAATTGGCAAAAACGATTCCCCGGGTGGTTCTTGAAGAAGCTTTGCGATTTGTCATTGATGCCGGCGCCCGAAGAAAGGCAGCTTTGTTTATGTGGAAATTGAAAGAACTTGGAGCATTTAATAAAATTATCAAAAATCAAAAATCATCTTAATCATTTAGAATCAGTTCGCTTGCTATAGGTGTTACGTTGTATCGATATAACGATACAAATCAAAAGAATATGGATACAATGCGAGAAAAAATTGCCTTTCTTTATCCAAAACAAACAGGTGAGGTTTATCAAAAATTGCGTCAGATTTTAGACGACTTTAAAAAAATATCTAAAAGGACGAAATCTTTTGTCCAGGGGTTTTCCGAAAAAGACGTTGTTTTAATCTGCTATCCAGACCACGTTTCTGAAGCGAATTACCATTTCAACAACGATCGTGGTTGTAATGGTACATTAGGAGGGTTGCATAAATTCCTTAAAAAATATGCTAAAGGCTTGATTAATAAAGTCCATCTTTTGCCATTTTATCCTTATTCTTCTGATGATGGGTTTTCCGTCATTGACTATTGTCAAGTTAAAAAAGAATTCGGAAATTGGGAGGACATAAGAGAAATCGGTAATGATTTTGGGTTGATGTTTGATTTTGTCGTTAACCATGTGTCGTCAAAAAGCGAATGGTTTAAGAAGTTTTTGGCGGGAGACCCAAAGTATAAAGATTATTTTATTGCTTTTGATAAAAAAGTGGACACTTCATCGGTTTACCGACCGAGGACGAACTCTCTATTAACACCGTTCAAGATGATGGATCCTGTTGCGGCAAAAACCGCCGTGAGTGATAAAACCTACGCGGTTGATGAAAATGTCACCACGAAAAAACCGCGTAGGTTTAATGTCTGGACGACTTTTTCCGAAGATCAAATAGATTTAAATTATAAAAACCCAGAAGTACTTTTGGAAATGATTAAAATACTTTTGTTTTATGTTTCCCAGGGAGCATCGATCATCAGACTTGATGCCGTCCGTTATCTTTGGAAGGAATTGGGGACAAGTTGTGTTGACCTGTCGCAAAGTCATATGATTGTCAAGCTCTTACGCCAGATTTTGCAAGAGGTGGCTTCCGAGGTCAGGCTTATCAGCGAGGTAAAAGGGTCTTTGGATAAAGCGCTTTCCTATTTTGGCGACGGCTACGACGAGACACATTTAGTTTACAATTTCCAACTGCCCGCTTTACTTTTACAGGCGTTTTTTAAAGGAGAGGCAACGGAGTTAACCAAATGGGCGAGGAGTTTAAAAACAGCATCATCGCAGACTGCTTTTTTTAATGTTGCGGCAACACATGATGGGATTGGACTGACTCCTCTTAAGGGATTTATGTCTAATGAGGAAATAACCAAGCTTGTCAACTATGTTTTAGAAAAAAAAGGTCTGGTTAACTATCATTCGGTGGGGGAGAAGCTTGAGCCTTATGAGCTGAACATTGTTTATTTAGACGCTTTAGGTGGCGCAAAGCAATTTCTTGCCAGTCAGGCAATTCAACTGTCTCTTGCCGGCGTGCCGGGGATTTATTTTAATAGTCTTATCGGGGCAGAGAATTGGTATGAGGGAGCGGAGAAGTTGGGTAATAATCGGGTGATCAACAGAGAAAAGTTTAATTATGACAAATTAGCGAAAGAATTAGAAAGTAAAGGATCGATAAAGAATCAAGTTTATTTTGGTTTTCAAAAACTTCTTCGAGCAAGAATTAATGAGCCTCTTTTTAGTCCGCTGACAGGTCAAAAAATCGTCAACCTTAACTCTAAAATCTTTGCTCTACTGCGATTTAATGAAAAAGAGAAGTTGCTGGCTTTAATTAATGTTTCAAGCCAAAACGTAGAGATTGAAACAGACACGATCGTGAAGATTTTAGAAAAAAAGAAAGCGAAAGACTTAATTTCAGGGCAAGAAATGAATCTGGAAAGTAAAAATCGGTTTATTATTTATCCTTACCAGAGTTTTTGGCTAAAATAATATCAAATCCTGTTGAATAGTTTTTATGCTCAAACGCGTCTTTTTTGTTACCTGCCAATGCGAGAAAGTTGGGAAGCATTGCACGAGCGTTTCGGCGCAAGTGGCAGAACAAAAAATCCGCATTTTTCGCATTTTGATCTAGCGGATTTGATATAAGAGACTCAATAATATCCCCAAGCCCAATGAGCGAAACTATTGATTCCTTTGGATTTTAAAAACTCCTGTTTTTTAGCAACTGATTTTTCATCTTCAAACCAAACAACGTGAGACATGTTATTTTCGTCCGTGTATTTTATAAAAGACTCTGTTGACAGAGGATCTCTTTTTATATTTTCAGATTTCTCTCCAAATTTTGTTTTAATTTGGTTAAGAGTTAAAGCTTTTGCTTGTTTTATCGGTCTTTGTTCTTCATCAACGGTCCAATCGTAGCCATAAAATCCGAAGACAAAGGTTAATTTTTTCGCAGAGACAACGGAAAGAAAATCGTCGGTGGCTTTGGTCAGATCATAACCATATTTTTCACGTCCGCTTAAAGGAAAGTTGGGGCCAGGCTCGCCAAAGCTTTTATGAAAATCATAAGCCATAATCATTATTTCATCGGAGTTTTGTGAAATAAATTTAACGTCAAAAGGTCTTTGGCGAAAAAATACATCGCCGTAAATTATTACTGCCAATTTTAAACGGCGGCTTCGGGTTTGTTTATAAAAATATTCAACAAATTTGTTAACTTGGTTTACTAATTTGTCCAAAGGAAGACTGGCTATTTCCAAATCCAAGACCAAACCGGAAAAGTTATAGTTTTGTGCTATGTCACAGCTCTCCAGAGTAATTTTCTGCCAGGAAGATTGGTTGTTGAGAATTGATAAATTAATTTCGGTGTTGGTCATTCTAATAGTTAACCATTTATCTGTTGTTTTGCCAGCCAAAACGTTGAAGTCGGGTAGTTTTTCATAGCCAGAGTCATCTTTACTGACGCCCTGGTTATTAACCGCGACCCCAAAATATATTAATCGCTGAAATTCTTCTTTTGGCGGAGTCTCCCAACTGGTCCAGTAGGGGACAAAGACGGATTTTTTTAGCTCGTTTTTATCCTTGCTTCGATTATTCGAATAATCGAAACGGTTTGGGGGAGTTGGTTTTTCGGTTGCCTTTTTAATTGTTGGTTGAGAGTTTTTTTTAAAATAAAAAAATCCGCAGGCAAGTAGAAAAAGAAAGATAAAAAACAAAAACTTTTTCATCTATTAATTATAATATATGCTTCTATATATCTGGCAAATCGCGTTTAACCTTAATATAATACTTCGCGGGGAAATTTGGTAAAATTAAACATGAGTAAAACTAATCCTTCGCCCAAGATCAAGGCTGTTTTTTTTGATATGGGCGGGGTGATGGTGCCTTCGTCGGTCAATAAAATTAGTAAAATAATTGAAGAAATTTTTGAGATAAAGGAATTTTCTCTTCTTGACCCAAGGCATGCGTTTTTTTCCGACCTTTTTTATTACTTTGAAACAGGAAAAATTTCTGAAAAAAAATTATGGGAGGAGTTTGCGAGAAAAATTAACAAGAAATTACCATCTTCTTGGCCAAGAATTTTTGATGATCCGTTGAAAAAAGCCAAAATCAGATCAAAAATGAAAAGATTGGTTTTTTATCTTAAAGAAAAAGAGGTGAAAACAGCGATTTTATCCAATGTTAGCGAACCGTTTACTCAACGTCATTTTCGTTTAGGTCATTATCAGATTTTTGACCATTTAATTTTATCGCACAAGGTAGGTTTTCGGAAACCAGATATCCGGATTTATCATCATGCCCTTTCCGTAGTCGAGGTACAGCCCCAGGAGTCTGTTTTTATTGATGATTTGAAAGAAAATGTTGATGCGGGGAAAAAGTTGGGAATGAAAGGTATAATTTATAGAAACACAGACCAGGTTTGGAGAGAAATTGAAAACTTTTTATGATTGTCAATTAAAAATATAAACCGGCATATTGACTTCGGCAAAGTTATAAACTTCATTGGCTGCTCCAATATCTAAAGAAACGCAGCCACCGGTATTAGGCGATCCGATAAAATCGCGCGGACGTTGAATTCTTTGTCCTTGATCACTAATCCAGTAAGGAAGCTCATGAATTCCAAAAGATGCCTTAAGTTTTGAATCGTAATAAAAAGCCATCCAAAAGGGCATCCAAACGTGATAAATATTTGAATAGGCGTTAAGAGCTTTGTTTAATATTTTGAATTGTCCGGTGGGAGTGGGATAATAAAGCCCCGATGATATTTTGTGATTGTCTACTAACTTTTTATTTTCAAAAAGATACATATTCTGTTGTGAGAGATCTATTTCAATATATTTTGTGGCCGCCTCGCCTGAAGTATTTGGTCCAAGGTCTACTTTGGCCACGACAATATTTGACTTTATTCCATTGAACCGAGAAGTGACTAAAGATAATAGATTGTTTTTTAAAATATTTATGTCTACTTTTTTATCATCGCTGGTATAAGGAGTAAATTTTGATAGAACTAACGAACTAAAGGAATTATTTTCAATTGAAAAGTTAACTTTGTCTAATTTCTTATCATAATCTACGTTAATAATCTTTTTAAGATCGGTTAGCGGAATACTTATTTTCTGACTTAGGTCGTTGTTTACAATGATATCAATAGGTTGATTAAAGGTGCGGTCCAGTCGTTCGTTATACTCAACAATCGCTTTTTTTTTGATAGCGTCTTCGTCTATTTTATTTATAAGAGGCTCAATGGTTAAGCTATTTTTTCCAAAATTAAAAATAATTTGTTTTTTTAAGTCTTCCGGGTCGATCTTATATTTTTCTTCGTAGTTCTTAAAATCAATTGATTTATTTTGATTATCAACGATGACATCATTCTCTTTTTGAGAAAAATCAAACGTGGTATTTTCAGTAAAATCATAAAATTCTTGGCTGACAAGTATGGTTGGAAAAAGATATCTTTGAAAAGAACGGGCCTGAATAAAAGCTTTTATATTGCCAGGGAAAGATTTATTATTATTTTCAAAAACTAAATTAATGGTAGAAAATTCATCTAAAAAAATACCAACATCGCCATTTCTTATTTTGTAAATACGATTTTTAACTTTTAAGCTTATTGTTTCATTGGAGAACAAAACAGGATTAATTATTTTCTTTATTTCGCTTCTGGATTTTCCAGACAAATTGATTCTTGATAAATAAGTATTCGGATAAGCGTAGTTTTTTAGATAGTTATTAATAAAAACGATAACAACAATGAAAAGGAAAAAATTAATTAATATCAATATTTTATTCATAATTAAGTATCAATTATTTACCTTCATTATAACCCAACACTAAACAAAAATGATTTTGCCTCTTGACCTCGAAGAACACTTCCTTGTTCTCAAGGTTTACAGCCTTGCGTCACAAGGGCGTGTCTACGGGGTCTGCGAGGTAAAATAGTTTACCCCTTGACTTTTTATAAAGGTTTCTTCATAATCATTTTAAGATATGAAAATTACTGTTTACACCATTTCCACTTGTCCCTTTTCTCAACAAGAAAAGGACTACTTAGCTTCTAATAAGTTAACTTTTGAGGAAAAAAACATTGAGGAACATCGAGAATTTTTAGCCGAGATGCTTAAGACATCGGATGAATTTGCCGGGGTTCCTTTTACTGTGGTTGAGAAAGACGACGGAAGCAAGGTTAATTTAAAAGGATTTACCAAAGAGGAATTTGATAAAGAGTTGGGGCTGGTTCAAGCGAAACAAGAACCTGCTATGTCGATGGCCAATGCCGGTATAAAAGTCCCACCGCCAGCGCCGCCTGCAGCTCCGACAGCGCCGACTCCTCCTCCACCGCCACCGGTTGCGCCAGCCACGTCTGACGTGGCGCCGCCGGCCGATGGTCCATTACCGCCGCCAGCCGTAACCGAACAGACAACCCCACCGCCAGCACCTGTTTCACCACCAACACCAGAACCATTACCTACACCCGATGAATCGTTAAAATCAGTTATTGAAAATTTACAGCAAAAAACAGAAGCTCCGGCGGCAAGTCAACCGTCGGCGCCAACAGAAATACCCCCAGCTTCTTCGCCATCAACTGCAACTGGTCTTCCCAAAATCCCAGATTTTCCGGGGAAGTGAATGTTCTTATTTCAATGCCAGTTTTAAAAAGGTTGTCAGATTGCTTAATTCAAACTTGCATTTACCATTAGAACAACGATCGTATCTGAGATGGTATACTACCGAGCTGGTTGAAAGAGGAGAAAAAACGAGATTGACAAATATGGAGTTAAGTATTATATTTTCAAATAACAAATATGGGAATAATGCCTGATTGGTCTTCCTCGGCAAGGGTTTCCAGGCCACCGCGGCGGGAACCTTCGTTTGTAACACCGTCTTCAGTACCTGACCGGTCGATGGGTGGCGCTATTAGACCTAGCGATATTCCCACAGGACAAGACATAGCCAATGTTTTAAAAAACATCGCTAGTGGAGCTCAACGGCGAGAAGCATCAATCATTCCCGAAACATTTTCAGGTTCATTAAGAGATGTTTCTTTACATTTTCTTCAGGGAAGTAAATGGGCAAATTGGCGAGAAATGCCCCAAAGCATCAAAGACGCGATTCAAATAGTCTTAGGAAATACGCTGGATAGAGCGAGTTTACCAGAAGAGAGTGTAGAAAAAGCATTAGCATTGCACTCTCAATTTCGAGACCAACAGGCACAAGAAGTTGAGGGTTTTAGAACAAGGAGAAGCTTGCATCTTAAGCCCTTAGGCGAAAGCGTTGATGAATTTATGAAAAATCAATTTAAAGAAAGTCCTCAAGGAAATGAAGCTCAACTCTTTTTAGCTTTAGCAGTTACTCAACGCTTAGTTGATTTAGAGACTCAATACGGCGGCAATCTTTTAAAAAGCGGCTATGATTTAGCAAAAGATCATGATGACACATTTCCCAATCTGCTTTCTTTGGCAAAGGGATTTGGTTTTGATGAGGCAGGTTTTTTTGGTCAGTTTCTTGGAAATTTAAAAAGTGGTTCAGGCAATGAACTTACTAATGCAATGTTTAACATACGCCCAGAAAACTATCGTACTTCTAAATAGCACATATTGACAATCTTTTTGCAACCGCTTCGGTTAAGCAGGTTGTGGCTGACTATTTAAAACTTCCGTGCGATCGCCTGTTGATTTTAAACTATTTTTTTATAATAAGATCTCGGAAAAAGAGAATCTTATAGTAGCTCAACCTTAAGCAATATCAATAATTTTTGAGCCTAAATACTTCAATTATTTAAATAATTGAAGTGGACATAGTAATATTGTAAGTTATGTCAAAAGCTATGTCCAGCATTCATTAGTTAACAAAGTCTTAACTGCTTCAGGCGTGATTGGAACTAATTGATGAAGTAAAGGTTCCTTGTGTTTTAACAGCGGCCGTGAGGAGATACATAAATTTCCACCGCCGCGGTGGAAATGGGAATCATAAAAAAGGAATTAGGCCCAAGAAACTGGCAATAACTATAATTATCATAGAAATAGAAAACTTGATGGCAAAAGATTTTTTTCCTTGAAGAAAACCGTAAACCGATTTGGCGGTTAAGTTAACGGCGTTGGCAAAAATCAAAGAAAGCAAAGCCGTTTTATACGAAAGAACGGATCCGGCCATTTGAGAAGCGTTGATCGTCACCGCATCCAAGCCGGTTAAAGCGGCTAAAGCCGAAGAAATCAAAAACCCGCTTTGTCCAAAAAGAATAAGTGAAATTTTAGTAACGATAGTTACTCCAAGGAAAACAAAGGCAAATTTTAAAGCCGGGCCCAAGGAAAATATTTTAATTTGTTGCAGTTTTTCTTTAGTTTCTGATAGGTTTTCCTCACCTGTTTTATCTTTTTGGTTTAAAAAGAAAAGCCCCAACAAAAGAGTAACAGAAATAATCATCAGAACATAAAAAATAACCTGGCTTAAAAAAAGAACATTGATAGAAGCAATTAAAATTAGATGTTGAATAAAGCTTGACAGGTTGGCAAATATTGCCGCCGCCACTAACAGATTAATATTTTGGGCGTGGCGGCTTTTTTGAGATAAAGATTGAGTGGTTGAGGTTGAGGAAATAAAGCCGCCAGCCAAACTAGTTAACAACCAGCCCTTTTTTTGACCAATGGTTTTTTCAAAAAAATAACCGGCCAGGTCAACTCCGGTAATAATAACCACCACCTTCCATAAATTAAACGGGTTAAAAACGGCCACATTTAATAGTTCTCCAATATTAATATTAAAAGCTTTTAGGACAGGCAGCAAATAAGGAATGTCGTTGATTGTGTAAGAAATATTAGGCAAAAACGGCAGAATAACAAGAGCAATAATGGCGTAACTTAAAAAAGCTGAAAGCTCATTTTCTTTTATATTAGAAACAATAATCTGAACCCGCTCTTTTATTGACAAAATAAATATGAGGATAACCACAAGGGCAATTATTATCTGAATTGGAAATATTTCCAAAGAGATGAAAATTCCAACCAAAAAACCAAACAAGATAGCGATTTCAGTGGTAATGCCGTTATCTTTTGTAAATATGCTGCCGATAATGTAATAGGCAACCAAAAGAGTCATGAAAGTGACGTTGACAATCAAAAACAAACTAAAATACCCATCTTTTAGCAATCCGGCAACGCCTCCCAAAAGAGTAATTAACGAGAAGGTCCTTACACCCAGACTGCCAATTCCGCTTTCAGGAGTTTTGTCAATCTTTCTTTCGTATGATTCTCTTTCCAAACCAATAACGGCTCCGAGAACCAAAGAAAGAAGAAGTTTAAGCGGGATAGGTAGTGACATGTTCATATTTTAACTGGTAATAAAAAAATAAACAACATTTTAAATTAATAGAAATATGAAGATCGGTTGCCTTTTTAATTTATTTGTTTTAGAGTATTATTAAATTGCTAAACATGAAGATGACTTTTATTGATCCTCAAGGAAATAAAACAGTTGGGGCGCCGGCTGATAGCAAAAATATTCCGATTGTTAATATCTCATCACCAATAGTATCAAAATCACCGTTAATTGAAAAACCATCCTTTCCAATTAATCAGCCGTTGTCATCGGCATCTTTATCTTCGGCTGAACAATTTCGCAAGTTTATTGAGGTTGAGGTTTTAAAAATTATTAAAGATTTGGCTGAAAAAGGCAAGACGCCAAAAGAAAGAGTTCAAGGAATCGCCAAAAGGACTTTAGAGTTAATAAAGCCGGGGATGACGTTGGAGGAACTTTATCAAAATGCGGTAAAATTAGATGATTTTCATGCTGAGCTAGCTCCGGTGGTTTTTGCCGTGATGAAACAATATGAACAGAAATATGAGAAAAGGGCGATTGAGCAAGTTTCCGCCTTTGTGCGTTCAGGCAAATACGACGAAGCGCAGGAGTTGGTGAAGAAGGTGTTAGAATTTAAAATGGGAAATTAATTTTAAATAATATGCAGGATCAAGTTTCACCTGATCAAAATGTGGGAGCGGGGATGGGGGCAACCCAGCCAGGTCAACCGCCAGCTGAGGCTGGCTCAGCTTCAGCGGTTGGTGGTGTGCTAAAAGCAGCAGGAGGGGAAACGTTGCCTCCACAACCAGATGAAAAAGGTGGCGGGAAAGAACAGCCCGAGCAGTTAGTAAAAGACGTAGTTGATAAGGAAGAGGTTCCCGATGTTGAACCGGCTATAGAAGATACGGCAACGGCGGCGGCTCTGTTGGCTGAATTAAATCCTGATGCAGCCCGATCGGGTATTGAACTTTTAGCAAAGGGAAATAATATGGCGGCCGCATTAAAAGAGAGAGTTAGTCAGTTAAAAAAAGAAGGAAGAAGCAATCCAGAAAAAATGGCTTTAGCCTTAGATTTAGAGATTGCTGGTTTACGGTGGCGTCGATCTTCTATAGAAGATAGTTTAAATAGAGTTGTCCAAAAAGCTAGACAATCAGGAAAAATTCCTCCAGAGTTGGCAAAACTTAAAGAAGAGGTAGAATTAATTAGCGAGGAAATTACCGGCCTTCAAGAGCAAAGAAATAAAGGAGAAGTAAAATTAATTGATGAACAAGGACAAGAAGAAACAGCAAAAATAGATCTTTCTAAAGAAAAAAATCAGGTAAGGGGATTAGCACGTGCCTTAGGCGTTAAAGAAGAAATAGCCGAGAGTTCACCTCTTTATGGTCTGCAAGATTTAATTAGTCAGGCCATTGAAAATGGACAGACAAGAAAGGCTTTTATTGAAAATATGAGAAAACTAACTCAGACAACAAATGAGGTTGGTGAAATAATACTTGGCGAGGATGAGGTACAGGCGCTTGAAGATTATTTGAATAAGGCAGCTCGAAACAAAACAATTGAAAAAGGAGGAAAAAAAGTGATCAAAGGTGCAGGAATGGTTGGTCTTTTTGGACTTCTTATGGCCTGGTTGGCTTCAAAGGATAAACAAAGAGGAGGATAAAAAAATTATCTTATCCACGATCGTGATATAGATAATAAAAAGAAGGAAAAAGGAAAAATTTAGGTGGCGGGATATTGAGTGAGTAGGTAGTCCATAATTTGTTTATATAACGGGCCAACGACCGGCAGGGCGGTGGCGTCTTCTTTTAAGTCTTTACCTTCTTCAGGGCCTAGCCAGACAACAACAGAGTATTGAGATGCTTCAGGTCTTTCAGATAAAGTTACCCCGGTAATTAAAACATCTTTTGGTCCGCCAGACGGATTGTAGCTGGTGCCGGTTTTAGCAGCAAAAGGTCCGTTAAGGTGTCGCCAAGGATCAATTATCTTGCCTGAGGCGTCATGCGGCAGATTGTTAGGGTCGCTGATCATTCTCAAAACTTCCTTTGCTACTTCCGGATCAATGATTGGTTGTTGCGAGGGGGCGGGATTAGCAGAATAAACAGTTTGACCGGAAGCATTGCTTTTAACTTGAGAAATAGGGGAGGATTGGACTCGCATTTGGCGGGCTAAACTGGCGTAGGCTTCAGCCAAGTGAAGAAGATTAACACGGATTGTTCCCAAAGTCATAGCCGGGCTGATTAGGCTTAAAGTATTTTTATCGGGTATTAGACCAAACCTTTGATACATTTTTGCCAGAGAGATTGAGCCAGTTTTAATGGCTATATTAAGAGCCACGGTATTTAAAGATTGACGAAGCGCGACTCCAAGAGAAACTTTTTTGCCCGAGGCAGTTCCGTCATGATTGGTAAATGTTTGTCCTTGATATTTAACCGGCACATCTGTTTCTGTTGCTTGACCATCGGGATACTTTCCTTTCTCCAAAGCTTCGGCGTAGGTAAAAAGTTTGACGGTTGAGCCGGGAGAGATGTCTTGGCGAGGATTGCCAAAAGCGGCTAAAACTTCACCGGTTGAGGTATCCATTACGACAGCGGCCGCTTGGCCAACTTGATATTTTTGGGCAATTTCACCGGCTAAATATTCATCAATTATTCCTTTCAATTCTAATTGGAGTTTGGGATCAACAGAAGTAATTATTTCTCCTCCTTGTTTAATTGCTTCTTCCGAGAGATTTTTTTGCCTCAAGGCTAAAATCCAATCGCATAAAAAATAATACGGTGACTCGGGATTAATTTGCGTAGGTTCTTTTGGTGTTAATTGAATTCCCTGATTAAAAATCTCATCGGCTTGAGTCTGTGTTAGGGCTTGACCATTAAATTGAGCTCCGTTATTTACCAATAATTTCGAAACAGCTTTTTGTGTTGTTCTAGCCTCATCAAAATGGTTAAAAGGATCATGACCAATCGGGTCTTGAGGCAAGCCAACCAAAAAAGTAATTTCGGCTAAAGTTAAATCTGGAGGTTGTTTACTAAAATATTTTTCCGCGGAGGCTTTTAAGCCGTAGATGTTGGGACCAAAAGGGGCAATATTGGCATAGATTTCAAAAATAAATTCTTTGGCCGCTTTTTTTGAACCTAATTCTTTTTCTAAAGCCTCTTCCCAAGCTAAGGCGGTTAGGACTTCTACCGCTTTTCTTTTACCTGTTTCCAACAAATACCCTCGGCGGCCTAGTTCGTCAAAGATAAAGTGTTTAACGACTTGCATAGTGATGGTTGAGCCGCCCTGCCAGCTGCCTTGAAGCATTGTTTTGATTGCCGCCCGGGTTAACCCTCGGGGATCAACGCCGCAATGCTCCAAAAAAGAAGCGTCTTCAGTTTTTGTTTGAGCTTCAATGTATTCTTTAGGAATTTGCGAAACCGGAAGCCATTTCCGAAAACCCCACTTAGCTTGTTCGCCAATTACAGTTTGGCCATCATTGGCAAGAATTTTTAGAGCTCCCGGCTCTTTGGCTAAAAGAGGACGGATCATTAATCTTGACAACCCCTTTCCTACTTCTTCTAAAATTTCCGGTTGAATGGTATTTAAAATGGTTAAGCCTTCGTCGGCAGGATCGGTGGCTACTTCTGCTAGGGCGGCTGCGGCTAGCGTTGTCCCAGCCAATTTAAAAAGTTCTCTTCTTGACATTTTTCTAGAAGTCAGTAAAAGTCCTTCTGGTTTTTCTTCGGATTGAGGAACTCTCTGTCTTAATCTTTTTAATATTAATCCTAAACCTTGTCTTTCTGGCAGTGCTATCACGGAGCCAAAAAACAAAGGAGTCAATAAGATTGATGGTGGCAATTCAAAATCTGTTTGAACATTTTCCATTTGCCGGGCAAATTCTTCTGGATCTAAAAAAAGCAAGGTTGTTTCCAGATCAATCTGACTATTGGCCTCTTGGCTTAATTTGACCAAATAAGAAATAAAGTCCCAGGGATTAATGTCAAGTTTTTGAAATTCAGCCGTCATTTTTTCAACGCGGTTAGTTAAAAGAGGAATTTTTTCTTCATTAATGCCGGTTTTGGCAAGCAGCATTTCAATATTGGTTAGTTTTTCTCCTTCTTCTAATGGAGTTTGATTATTTTTAGCTTGGGAAAAAGCCAATTGAGTTTGAAGATAAGCTTGTCTTCGGCGAGCTGCTTCAAGTTGTGGATCGTCATCATAACCTTTTTCCTTTGAATGGCAGGGAAGAAAGCGGATATTAATTGCTTTAGTTCCTTGAAGAAAAATCAAAAATTCTTCGGCGATCTGGGAGTCGGTGACTAAAGCGCCATCAACTTTCCTAGTTTGATTTAAAAAGGCAACTTTGAGAAGAGGATCAAGTGACGGAGTTTTTAGTTGAGTAATTATATCATTGGTTAATTTATTTGTTATTTCTATTAACGCGGGGTGAGGTAAAAATTCTTTGGCTGATCCATCTGTAAATTCAATTAGACCGTGATAATATAAATAGGTTAAACCATTAGCTAATCTTTTTTGATTATCTTCCTTAAAATAATGGCCTACTTCTTGAGGTGGAGTATCATAAGCAGATACATCAGACGGTTGGATTATTTCAATTTTTTCTGGTTGGTCAACGGGTATGGGATTAAACATTTTACAGAGATGAACGCCTAATTCATGAGAAAGGCGGATGCCTTCGGCTTGGGCGATTTCTTCAGGAGATCCGCCTTGAGCCAGGCTAGGCTTCGTGCGACGAAGAAGATTTTTAGCGGCGATCAGTGAAAACGCGGTAGCAGGAACAGCTCTTGATAAAAACCTTCTTTTTGATATTCTCTCTTGATCGGTGGCGGCCGCTTTTTGGTAGGTTTGGTAACTCATCACTCCTGTTTTTATCAGATTCTTCACTTCAGTTTTTGTTATTTCCATCAAAGGAAGGTCCAAGGGCGGAAGAAAATCTCGGGAAGCTAAACGGTTGATGACGCGGCTAAAAATTTTCTGCCGGGATCGGTATTTTTTCCCTCTTTTTTTGTCGGTCATGAGGATGACGTCATCGTCAAATTGCATTTTTCTTAAAACCGCTCTTTCTTTTTCTTTTAAAAAAATATTTCCCGCCTCCACGTCTTCAAATATTGTTTTAACAACTTTAAACACCACCTGGTGAAAGCGAGGCTCAAGCTGACTAAAAACTTCTGGTTGATTTCTATAAAAAATCGCCAAATGTTGGCATAATACTCAAAATGTGTGGTGTTTTCAGTGATGCGGCGACTTTAGAAAAAAGTACCATTTAACAAAATTTATCTTCCTTCTCCGCGTTAATCCTTTATGAACAGACAGTTTTTGTTTAAGATGTTTGAACTCTGCTTCTAGTCCGTTAGTGTCTTTAGCTAAATTGGGAAAGTTTAGATACAAAAAGAAACTTTCAACCGATGATTTTAGGGTTCTAAAAGCTCTTCTTAAATTTTTGTGGGTATACCACCAGTGTTTTTTATCTTCAGCGTAGGTTCTTTCGTTAATAACCATTAGATATCTCTTCTCAAATCTCTCAAACCATTTTATCCAAATTTCTTTTTCATTTATGTTTTTTATTTGATTTAAAAACTTAACAATCTCTAAAAGCCTTATCCCTGTTTCCGTTTCCGGATGTTGGGTTAAAAGAGATTGGCAAAACCTTTGAGTGTGTACTAGGCATCTTTGATGAGGAATATCAGGGAAAAGGCTTTTTAAGGCTGAAATTAGGCCTCCATGCCAATCGCTAGTGGTTCCCAAGATTTTATATCCCAACTCGTTAATCCTGGCAAAATCCGAATAGTAACTAAAGTAGTTTTCTCTTAAAACAAAATCCCAAAAGATGATATTTCCTCTTTCTTTAAAAACAAGGATGCAACCCCACCTACCAAAATATTTACCGTCAACTTTTATATATATTTCCAAATTTTTGCGTAGGGGTTTTGGGAATGGGGGTCTCTCTAAAAATCTATCAAAATGTCGTCTTAAAGTGCTTGGGGAAACTTTAGTTCCCTTAAATCTCATTAAAGATTCTAGGGTCGTGCTTGTTAAGATCCATCTTTTAAACAAACAGAGGTATCTGTTCGCTTTTATTTTTCTTCTAGGAGTAAAAGTTTTCCTACAGATAACGCATTTAAAACGAAGAGTTCCTGATTTTGACTTTCCGTGGTTAGCTAATTTTCTATGACAGATTGGGCAATGAAAACGGTAGTTTTTTTAAAATTCAAAGTAATCATGTTTGAATTATACAGAAATTTAGCGTATTTACAATCTAAATCATCAATTTACCCCCCACTTTTTGACTATTATCCCTGAATACCTCTGTCTTTAAATGGAGTATGACCAGCTTTTAGGGCGTTCAAATAGCCTCCAATTAGAAGACAATAAGGGAGACAATTTAAAGCATCTTTTTGTCTCTCATTTAACTTTTCATCCCCTAGAGCCTCTAAAAAGATTTGTAGACCTGGATCATCAAATAGTGCTTCTAAATCATTCTCTGATGGCTGTGCCATTTGCTGAATAAATAAGCTGTTGGGGTAGATATGATCATCAATTAAATTAGCAAAATTCTTTTGAGAATCGTCGTATCTTTTTTCAAGTTTTATTGGTTGAGTGCCTTTATAAAATGGATTCCATACATTAATATACCAATGTCCATCCAGTTGTTGATATGGTCCTTTTGTTATTAACATACCGTGGTTGCCTGGCATATAAATTGCTAGGGGTAATTGATATCTTTTTGCAGCTTCTCCATTAATTGATCCATCAAGGTCGCCACCTTGTGCTGCCGTAAACCACTCTCTATCTTTACTGATATGTAAACCACCAACTGTTTTCCAGTAATCAGTTCCGTATGGTTTCCAATTTTTACGATCTCTTAGAGTTTCAATAAAAGTATCAGCAGCTTGAATGTTATTTCCTCTTAGTTCATCTACAATTACTGATGGTTCGACTTTCTTTACCGATGGTGGTTTTGCTTCCGCCAATGTTAATGGTTCTGGTTCCGATGCGATAGTTGGTTCGGGATGAGGAGGTTGAGTGGTTGGTTTTGTTTCTTCAAGCTGGACAACTACTGGTTTTCTTGTGATCCTTCTTGTTTCCAGCAAACTTGCTTGGTGAAGCCAATCGAGGATGGGATCTTCTTTTTCGTTGAGCCAGTTGGGGCGGGTCGTGGGAGTGCCGTTTATGTCTTTGGTTTCGTTTGCCTGATTAATTAGTTCTTGTTTTTTGGCCGCATCAGCTAATTTTATTTTGGTATGAATCAATTCTTTAATCACTTCATTGGCATGGACTTGCTTGGGAACTTCTTTTCCTTCTGCTGCTAATAACGCGGCTGACAATTGTTCTTCCTTCGTAGCCGAGCCAAAGATACCGGCATACCATTCAAGAGTGTCAAGATCTTGAACGATTTCATCGTAATTGCCGTGGTAGGTTTCAATGACATCGTTGAGAAATTTATTTAAAGCGGAAGGAACATACGTCTTTTCTTGTCCATTTTGGGTGATGACGACTACTTCAACGGTATCACCTTGATCTTGATCTTCAAAATATCGTTGGTAGATTTGATTGGCAGTTTCTGCGCTAAACTCATCAAGGTTAATGCCGCCAATCCCTTTTGATTTTAATCGGTTAACATGGTCTTTGTTGACAGCGCTTTTGAAGTCTTGAATCATTTTCTTTACCCAGACTGCTTTTTCCTTTTCCAATTTACCTTTCTCGTCTAAGGTTGCTAACGATTCATCTTGTGTTACCATCTTTTGCCATTCATTCTCCCAATAACCGACTCTTCCTTTAGTTGACCCATTGGCGGCGATGGCAATTGTTTGGTTAAGGTGGGTCAGTTGTTCGGCTTCAACTTCAGGTAATTCTAAGTTTGTGGGTCTTAAAGCTTCACCGTTCATTGCCATTCTGAGATGAAGGGCGACCATCTCATCGGCGGTTTTAAATCTTTCGGGGGAGAGGAGTAGTTCTTGGGTTGCTTGCTGTTCTTCGGTCATAAGAAAATAATAACATAGATCTGTCAATTTTCAAAATCCTTTCGTAATTATTATTACCACTAATTTTATGATTTAAGTATTATCTTATCAACGATCGTAGTATAGATAATTTTAATAAGATATTATAATATTAATAAATATGGACAAGAAAAACCAGGCAGGGAGGAAACTAAAACCAGGTCAACTTTATTGGTTAATTCTTGAAGCGATCGGATCAAGCTTAATAGCGGCGGGCGGCACGCCTTTTAGGCCGATATTACCGATTATGATAGGAAGGATTATGAAGATACTAAAAGAGGTAAAAAAATTGCAAGTCGAGGAAGAAAAAGTAAAAAGAAGTTTGCAGAAACTTGAAAAGAATCAGATTATTGATTTAATCGAAGAAGGCGACAGAGTCTATGTTTATATTAAAGACTATAAAAACACCCGTATCTTAAAATATTCAATTAAAGCCCTTTTTGATTTTAAAAAGAAGAAGAAAAAATGGAATGGGAAATGGTTTTTAGTTTTTTTTGATGTTCCAGAAATCCAAAGAAACAAACGAGATTATTTAAGGAGGTTTTTAAAAGAGCTTGGTTTTTATCCTTATCAAAAAAGCGTCTACCTTTTCCCATACGAGTGTGAAGAAGAAATTAATCTCATAAAAAAAATTACAGAGGGAGGAAAATATATGAAATATATTATTGCTGATAAAATCGAAGACGAAGAGGTAATTAAGAACTTTTTTGAATTGTAGTCTTTACTGTTTAAACCACGATCGTGTCTTAAATGGTTGCGTAGATTTTATTCTTGTTCTTCAACCCCTAACAGTCTTAAAACAACTTCTTTTCGATATCTCCGATCACCGCGAGAATTAATTCTTATCGCCGGCAGTTTTCCTTTTTTACCCCAACGCTTGATGGTTAGGGGAGAAACACGAAGGAGATTGGCGACTTCCCGAATTGTTAAAAGGTCTGGTAAGTCATTAAGTGATACCTTGTTTGACGATTTGTTTAGGATTGACATGGTGTGTATTATAAAATGTCAAATGTCAAATGTCAACCCATTCGATAAACTCAGAGTTGATCCTGAGCGAAATCGAAGGATCAAATGTCAAAACCAGAATGTTATGGCGTCGGGGTGGTTGACGGAGTGGTGGTTGGGCTATCTGTTGGTATCGTGGTTATTTTTGGCGCTATAATTAGAGTGGGAGTTGGTTGGGCAATACAAAGACTATAATCACGGGCGGTGCATCCTTGCCCGATTTTGTCTTTAATCTTTTGGCAGTCGGTTTCAGTGCAGGTTGAACCAGTAGCTGGCGGAGTTGATGTGGGCAAAGATTGAGGTTGGACGGTTGGCGTAGGGCTTGGCGGTTGAGCTGTTTCCGTTCCTTTAGTGGTAAAACTCCAAGGAACGCCGCCGTTATCAAATTGTTTATCACCAATTCTTATTTGAAAATAATATGTGGTGGTGGGAGAGAGAAGAGTTAAATCAACAGAATGTGAAGTGGTTTTTTGGGTTTCGGGAGCGAAAAAATTAAGGGCGGTTGGTGTTGTTCCGTATTCAACCACCCCCTGGGTTTCCCTTCCGGTAGCCCAGGTGATTTTAACGGAATTTTGAGTCATATCGCCCACGACCATATCTATTGGGGTAATGTCTTCGGCCCGGATAAAAGTATTTTGAATAAATCTAAAACCCATCACTATCATTAAAATAGCGATAACAACGCCGATGACTATTGAAGCAATTTTAGTGATTTTTTTGTTGTCCATGATTAAAACTCAAATCTTATAAGATTTATTACAATATCAACTTAGTGGCTGCCCCAATTAATAATAGAATTACTCCTGGTACTGAATATTTTAACACATTGTCAAAAATTCCAGTTTTGGGTAACTGCGATGAACTCGAAGTAGAGGTTGGAGTAGGCTGGCTAGTTGAACTTCCGCTGCCCACTGTGATGACCGACTGACCGTTGCCGTCACATTGAATAACGTCGGTGG
>Ga0268276_1001121_pt1 | contig 27819 bp, 17 predicted proteins | sample saktaG_4_FD_190145 | JGI IMG/M metagenome (GOLD analysis project Ga0268276, IMG submission 190145) | Saline water microbial communities from Sakinaw Lake, British Columbia, Canada - sak_2010_1_5_45m | ecosystem: Environmental > Aquatic > Non-marine Saline and Alkaline > Saline ...
GGAAAATGACGAAATCCTTGACCCAAGCCGGCCACTAAGGTACAAGAATTAGGCCCGCCGTCGCTTCGCTCCGACACCTGGCCGGCTTCCCTCGGAACAGCTGGCCGGGATCATCGGAATACGCATTTCTCTCAGTTTCCACGAACATCAAAATCCATTGCTCGAGTAACTTGAAATGTTGGCGCGTCACTTCCCATTGAGCTGTGCTGCTCCGTTATATATATTCGGCGCGGTGTTCGTCAAAACTATCCGCCAAGACTTTGACAAGAGCCAATATCTCCCCTTTTCTCTTGCTCGATTGACTCCATATATCCCCTCTTGAAAGAAGGACCGGATTGGCGAGGTCCTCCAACTCCGATTTCAGGATCGAGGCTTGCCCAGGATCGACATTGTCGAGGTATTCGACAGCGCGTTTGGCCGCGCGGGCCGGATATTGCATGTCAAAACCGTAGAACTTGACTTTCCTGAGGTGGTTGACGTCCTCATTGTATTTTCGCATCCAGCGGATCATCTCGAGGACTTCTTCCGTGTCCCAAACCCAAAGGTTCAGGCCGGCAAGAGCCTTTTCCGGATCGCCGTCACCCGTGAGCACGTATTCGTTGACATCGAACCCCTCCGGCATTGAAGCCTCGATTCCGAAGACCGTGAATCCCATCTCGGTCACAAGAAACTCGAGCATGCGGTGCTTGAGCCAGAAAAATTCTCGCGTCCCGTGGGTTGCCTCTCCCAGGGCAACAACGCGCGCGCCACCAATGATCTTCTTCAGCGGCCGCATATCCTCGAACCCGCTGCCCGCCTCGACGGTCTTCAGGGGGATGGCATGGCTGCGAACCCAGCCCTTTGTCGCTTCCAATTCGGCCCGATTCTCCGCGAGGCGCGCTTTGTTCTCCTCGGGACTAAGCAACATATCGATTTTGGCTACGTAGCGACCTGGTTTGGCCTCTTGTTCACCGGGCCTGATCGACAGGCGATAGGCGCCGGATGAACGGGCCTCGATTTCAACTGGGACCGACCCCTGTGGACCGATTGAACCGTCATTGTCAGCAAGCTTCTTGCCGGTGGGCTCAAATGCGGTTACGGCGATGTCGATACCGTGCTGTTCGACGATGACGCGCACGAATTGGCCGGCGATTAGCGTGATCTCATACGAATGAATTTCCCCAAGTTTGAGCTCGCGCTCGATGGGCTTCCCGAGTTCGAGTTTGAAAATAGGGTCGTCGTCTGAGGATCCGACTTGAGCCCTATCCCCCCCACAGCCGATGAGTCCGACAACAGCTGCGAGTGCCAAAAGATTATTCCTTAATTTAGCTTTTATCGAATCCTCAATTGATTTCTAAATCCGGATGAGTGTGCATCGTCAAGCACTTTCGGATTTTCAGATTTTTTTCTTAATCTGCAGTTTCCGCTTCTCATCATAGTCTAGCTGACAGTTTGGACACCTCATGATCGAATCCCCTGTCTTACGCTTGAGTTAAGGATAGTTTCTATAAGAGGGAATTGTCAACCTGTCTGGGTTGACAAGTTTGACAGGAAGTCCCCGGTGTTCATCAGCTTGTTCGGCTTGAGCGACCGGATCATCAGGGCCATGGGCTCGATAAAATGTTCAAAGGTCCGTGAGGTCCCTGGGAGTTTCTAGTGCGGGGCCCTCCTTTGCGATGCCCCGGCCTTCCCGGGATTAAAGGATTCCGAAGCTGACCGATTTCTCCCAGGGTGATAGGCTTCTATGGGGAAAAGCAGAGGAGGTTATTATTTTCCGCGGTACCTAAGCCTCTGGAAAGCCTCCGCAATCTCCTTCTCATCTTCCTCTGGACTTCCGTCTTTGGGATGCTGCTTTTTGCCGGGTTCTTTTTCCGGGCATATCGGGCCTTCACTCTGGAGAAGCCGGTGGCTGAGATTATCATCACACACCCGGAAGAAGGCGTGGTGAGTTCGATCACCATCATCCAGGACGAGCGGGGGGGAAAATCCAAGGTGAGGAGATTCGATGTCGCGGGAGACCAATGGGTCCTCGAAGGCGACATCCTGAAATGGCACAGCTGGCTGAATTTCCTGGGCTTACATACCCGGTACCGCTTGACCCGGCTGAGAAGCCGTTATCTCCGGACCTCAGAAGAAATGACGAAGCCGAGCACGATCCACTCCCTGGTCGAGAACGAGGATAACCCGCTCTGGAAGTATCTCTACAAATATGGCTCGGGGCTCCCCATGGTCAGCACCGTCTATGGGAACGCTGTTTTCCAGTCATCGGGCGAAGATGTCACTTTTCGCGTTTATGTCGGGACCTCCGGATTCATCGTCAGAAAAACCGAAACAAAAAAATAGAAAGACTGTGCGCCCGGAGGGATTCGAACCTCCGACCTGCTGATTACGAAGGGACTGCCCTAGCGCTTCAACTTACTGATAATAAAGATAATTAGACGATCTGCAAAATCGATTGTGCTCAGATTGCGCCTTGCCCGATTCATGTGGCGCGTCGAGCCGGATCGCGCGCTTTCCGCAATACGTGGACTCCGGGGTACTTTCGGACGATACGTAAAAGATTGAACAAAACCCCTTATTTTTATACACAAAAGCGCTAAAAGACCATATATAATAATACAAAATATTTAATGAACAGACTTGACTATTTAACAAATAATGGGCTATGATCTAGCCTCTTAAGAAGGAGTAACATGTTCAAGAGGGAGATTCTGCGGCGACTTGGCGACTGGAAGAACAGGCCGGACCGCAAGCCCCTCATTCTCCGCGGCGCACGCCAGGTCGGGAAAACCACGGCCGTAAGGCTTTTCTCGGCAGCCTACGACCAGTTCATTCCCCTCAACCTCGAGAAGCCCGAGGAGGCGAAGCTCTTTGCACGGTCACTGCCGGCCGCGGACCTCCTGCAGGCCATACGGTTCTCCAAAGGGCTCCCGAGCATCGAGGGCCCGACGCTTCTGTTCCTCGATGAGGTCCAGAACTCTCCCGAAGCTGTCTCTTCATTGCGATATTTCTATGAAGACCTCCCCGAGCTCCACGTGATCGCGGCCGGCTCGCTCCTCGAGATCGCCCTGACTCAGAAACAGATCGGCGTTCCCGTGGGAAGAGTTGAGCATGCCCTGATGTACCCGCTCTCCTTTCAGGAGTTCCTCGAAGCCACGGGCGAAAAACAGGCCCTCGAGACCCTAGATATCATACCCGCCCCTGCCTTCGCCATTCCTCGGCTGATGGATCTGTTTCACCGATATGCCCTTGTCGGCGGCATGCCCGAGATCGTAGCGCAATATGCCGGGAATCGCGACGCCGTGGCTCTCGCGCCGCTCTACCGCTCTTTATGGACGTCCTTCCTTGACGACATCCCCAAGTACGCCAGGAACGAGACGATGAAGCGGGTGATCAGGCATTGTCTCGAAGCGGCCCCGCTGGAGGCCGGCGAGCGGATAAAGTTTGCCGGCTTCGGCAAATCGAATTACCGTTCGCGGGAGGCCGGCGAATCCCTGAAGACTCTCGAGCAGGCCATGCTCCTTCACCTCCTTGCCCCCACGACCTCGACGGAAATCCCCCTCATCCCCGACCGCCGGAAGTCCCCCAAACTCCTTTTCCTGGATATCGGCCTGATCAACTTCACGGCCGGCATCCAGGGCCACTATTTCGAGTATCCCGATCTTTATTCCTTCTATCGCGGCCGGATCGCGGAAATGATCGTCGGGCAGGAGCTGATCGCCGCTGACCCTGAGCTTCACAAGCCCGTCTTCTGGGTCAGGGAAAAAAGCCAAGCCCCCGCGGAAGTGGATTTTGTGCTCCAGCATGGAAGCCTCGCCGTCCCCGTCGAGGTTAAGGCCGGCGCGAAGGGCACACTGAAATCGCTCCACCAGTTTATCAACAGGTGCCCCCACGGATTCGCCGTCCGGCTTTACGCGGGCCCCCTCGAGATCGTCCGGACGAAAACGCCGGAAGGCAAGGCTTTTTCCCTCCTCAATCTTCCCTATTGCCTCGCGGGAAGGCTTCGGGCTTACGTCCGCTGGATAATCGAGAGCTCCTGAAGCGCCCAGCCAGGTCTCGAATTTGTGAATCGATGAAGCCAGCGAGAGGAATCGAACCTCCGACCCGCTGATTACGAACCAACTGGCCTAGCATTTCAAATTGCTGATAATAAGGACATCCCGCCTCCTTCCAGACCTCTTCGACGACCGTGAGGACCTCCCGGCCATAAAACCGCTTCCGCTTCCGATGGACTATCGTTTTCAAAGGTCGACATGTCTCGATCAGATTGATCCGTCCGATCGCATACTTCCGGTGAAACCCGGTGGCCGCGCAGACCTCGTCCAAGACCCGGGTCTTCGACCTTTTGGCGGCTCGACGGTAGCGTTCAGACATGGAATCCATGAGAGCCCTCCGGCTGTGAAGATCCATACTCTGACCTCCTCAATGAAAGAAGGTAGAGTACGTAGCCCCCCGTATCCCTGTCCACCCATGGTAAGATTTTTAAATGGCAAGACATATAGGCCTTCGGTAAGATTTTAGACGGCGCGATTCGAGGTCTTGACATCCCGGCGCCCGGCGGTGTATCCTTTTTTCGGCAGGTATTGTGTTTTCAGCCAAGATCAAGCCCTTTCACCGTCGGCGCCGGAAAAACCCCATAATCCCAGGCCCGTAGGCCTCATCCCACAAAGGAGAAAGACATGCACTTCGACCTCTTGTCGCCCAAAGACCTGAAGGCCATGGATGCCCTGAGGGATTCCTACGGCGGGGGGAAAGAGATCTCCGCCCGGATCGAAACCCTGAGGAACTATGAGACCAGGAAAAAAGCCGCCGCCGCCAAGGGCTGGGGGGAGACTCTGGACAAGGCCGAGGCCTATGTCAAGCATTTCGCCAAAGTCGAGGATTTCGTCGAGAAGAACGGGATCCGCTGGACCAAGAAGGGCGTCTGCACCGCCCAGGTCTCCGGTTTCCAGGGAGCCCCTGTCACCCTCGACTGCATCCGGCGGGTGAGCGAAAAGGGGGACCTGCTCTTCCCGACCGAGATGATCTCGGTCGTGCCCATGACCGAGACCTACGTCTACGGCGGCGACCTCCTGGCCACCCTGGCCATGGCCGAGAACATCCTGGGCGCGAGCAAGTTCTGCTCCACCAACCTGATCGGCACCCCCCTCAACGAGGACCGCTTCGCCCGGCTGGAGAAGGTCACCGGTGAAAAGTTCGAGCGGGCCGCCCTGGGGAACGGGCTGAGCCAGATGAGCCTCAAGAACATGGGGACGGCCTTCGGAAACCTGGGCGGCGTCGAGGTGGGGAACAACAACCATCTCGTCTACCTGGACGGGGTCACGCGGGCGGCCCTCGAAACGGGTGCCAGCTTCTTCCTCAACCCCAGCTGGTCGACGATCGTCGCCGCCTGCTACTATGCCCGGGAAATCCCCAACCTCTCTATCAAGATCTCGATGCTCCTTTCCACCCAGAACGCCATCCAGCTAAGGATGCTGATGAACATCGTCAAGGAGTACCTCCGGGACGACGGGACATCCCCCATCTACGAGATCAACATCGGCAACGCCGCCACCGCGGAAACGTTCATCCAGTGCGTCCGCGAGCTTCAGGACTCCGGCCTTCCCCCCATCTACCTGGCCGCCCACCTGCGGATCAACCCCGACCTGGGCCGGGCCGACTTCAACTGGACCGAGAGCGCCTTCAAAGTGTTCGACGCCGGGTGCGACCTCACGATCAAGTACGAAAGCGACGGGGAATCCCGGCCCTACGACACGATGGAGGCGTACTTCCTCTCCGACGAGGAAAGAACCGCCAAGTCCGGGCTCATCGGCGACGTCATCTACCACAAGTGCCTCCGCTGCGACCAGGACGCCAAGGAGATCATGCGCCGGGGCCACAAGGCCAGGTTCGCCCGGATCTCCAGCCGCGGCTGAGTCGGAGCCGCCATGGACCTGCGGATCAAGGACAGAGTCGCCCTGGTGGCGGCTTCCAGCCGGGGGCTGGGAAAGGCCGTCGCCGCCACCCTCTGCCGCGAGGGCGCGAAGGTCGTGATCTGCGCCCGGGACGAAACCCGGCTTCTCGAGGCCCGGGACGCCATCGCCCGCGAGACCGGCGGCGACGTTCGGGTATTCCAGGCCGACGTCACGGACGCGCGGAATGTCCGGGACCTGGTCCGGTTCGCCGTGGCGGAGTTCGGCTCGGTGGACATCCTCGTCTGCAACGCCGGCGGCCCGCCCTCCGGCCCGGCCGAAGACTTCACGCCGGACGACTACCAAAAGGCCATCGACCTGAATCTGATGAGCACGGTCCGCCTCTGTTACGAAGTGATCCCGCACATGAAAAAAAAGAATTGGGGCCGGATCGTCGCCCTGACGTCCGTCTCGGCCAAGCAGCCGATCGACAGCCTGATCCTGTCCAACACGGCCCGGGCCGGCGTCCTGGGGTTCGCCAAATCGCTTTCCGGCCAGCTGGCGGCTTTCGGCATCACGGTGAACTCCGTCTGCCCCGGCTATACAAGGACGGAACGGGTGGAAAGCCTGGCCGGGGCCTTCGCGGAAAAGGGGCTGGGTACGATTCAGGATTACTACGGCCGACTGGAGAAGGCGATTCCTCTGGGGCGGCTGGGCAAGCCGGAAGAGGTCGCCGCGGCCGCGGTCTTCCTGGCTTCGGAAGCGGCCGCCTACATCACCGGGACCGCCCTCCATGTGGACGGCGGCTTCATCAAAGGCCTTTTCTGAGGGAACGATCGGGCTCGGAGCCCGAGAGCGAGCGGAGAGGGAGGAGCGGATGGAACAGACGATGAAAGAGTGGGAGGGGACCCCGTTCCCGGAGATGATCAGGAACCTCCCCGAGATCGAAACTCCCGTCCGGGGCGTCCGCGGCTGGCTGCTCCAGGACCGGCGGAGCCAGGCGGTCTTCTTCGACTTGGAGGCCGGGATCCGGATCCCGCCCCACTCCCATTGCGCCCAGTGGGGCCTGGTGGTGGAGGGCGAGATCTCGCTGACGATTTTCGGCCACGCCAAAACTTATCGGAAAGGTGAATGGTATTTCATCCCGGCCGGAGCTGTCCACTCGGCGGAGGTCGACTCGAGGGTGAACGTCATCGACGTCTTCGACGACCCCGCCCGGTACAAGCCCAAGGCCTGAAACCCGGAGCGCCATGGAAAAACTCGAATCATTGTTCAGCCCGGTCATGAGGAAATTCGAGGGGTATGCCATCGGCAAAATGCTGAAATACTTGGGCGACCCCGAAATCATCTCCTTCGCCGGCGGGCTGCCCAGCGCCGACCTGTTCCCTTCCGACTTCATCCGGAGGGCGGCCGAAAAATCGCTGGGGGAGGGTTGGCGGGAGTCCCTCCAGTATTCGTCCATCCCGGGAGAGAACAGCCTGATCGAGGCCGTCGTCGAATTCCTCAAGCAGGACGGGATCCGGGTCGGTCCCGAAAATGTCGTCATCACCACCTCCGGACAGCACGGGATCGACCTGGTCGGGCGGCTCTTCCTGAGCCCGGGGGACGTCATCGTGACCGACCTCCCCACGTTCGGGGGAGCCCTGGCCGCCTTCGAGCTCGAGGACGCCCGGTATCTGTCCTACGGGATCGAGGAAGACGGGTCGAACATCGCGGCCATGGAGGCCGGGATCAAGGACCTTCTGAAGCGGGGGACACGGCCGAAATTCATCTATGTCGTCCCCGATTTCCAGAACCCCTCCGGCATCACCATGAGCCTGGAGAAGAGGCTCGCCCTTCTTTCGCTGAGCGACCGCGTCGGCCTGCCCATCGTCGAGGACAGCCCGTACCGCGACCTGAGATACGCCGGAGAGCGCATCCCCTCTCTCTATGCCCTGGACGAGAACCGGGGGAGGGTCATCGGCCTTTACACATTCTCCAAGATCCTCTGCCCCGGCCTCCGGGTCGGCTTCAACATCGGGCCGCCCGAGGTCATCATGAAAATCAATTTCATCAAGAGCGCCAACATCCTCAACACCCCGAAGCTCAACCAGGACATCTGCGCCGCCTTCCTCAGCGAGTACGACCTCGATTCCCATTTCCGGAAGGCGAAGCAGTATTATTCGGAAAAGCTCAAGTTTTTCCTGGCCGCGATGACGGAGCATTTCCCTCCGGGCCGTGGCGTCCGCTGGACGAATCCCGAAGGCGGGCTGTTTCTCTGGATCACGACGCCGGAGGAGGTCAACACGCTCGACCTCTTCTATCGGGCGATCGAGGAAAAGGTCGCTTTCGTGCCCGGCGAGGTTTTTTATCCGGAAAGCGCCCGCCGGACCAACACGATGAGGATCAATTTCTCCTATCCGACCAAGGAGCAGATCGTCGAGGGCGTGAGAAGGCTGGCCGCCGTGATGAACAGCTCCCGGGCGCCGGCGTAGCCCCGGACCGCCTCCCGTAGGCCTTTCTCGAAGCCCGCCAGCCGGTCACGGACGAGCGCGCCCGGTTCGATCAACAGCTCCCATCCTAACCGCCGCTAATTGGCCCTATCCGGTCCATAGCGTGTTTAACCCAGACGCCATCGCCTGCGCGAAAAAGAACGGCACGGGGATGTCGGCTATGTCGTTTTCCCCTATGGCTACACCATCGCCCCCGATGGCGACACCATCAACCTGTATTATGGAGCGGCGGATTCGAGCATTACCCTGGCCACCGGCAGTATTCAAGCCCTTCTCAAGTGGCTTGGATGATGAACCCTCTTTTGGATCCGGAGTCCCCTACTCTACCCTCCTGGACATATGCTGGGCCGGACATCCCGTGTTTTGCTCGATCGGTCCGGGGATATCTATTGAACATCATCGGTGGTTCGATTCCTCTCACTCCCTCCCCCTAATTTTTTAATTCGCTTTCTTTTGAATAACGATCGATTCCACGACAATCCTATCTGCCCATTGAGGCGGGAGCCAGCGAGAGGGATCGGACCTCCGACCTGCTGATTACGAAGGGACTGCTCTAGCCTTTCATCTTATTGATTATAAAGGTAATTAGGTGGGGTGGCCAATCGATTGTGCTCAGATTGTGCTCACCTGGGGCGCCGCTCCAGATTGGTGATCAGCTGCCCGTCAACCCGGCCAGCCGCTTCTTCGCATCCTCAACCTCGCCGCCGTTGTCGGAGTCGATGTCCAGGACCTCAAAAGGCAGAACATCGCTCATCTCGGCGAACGCCTTGACGATGCCGATCTCGCCCTTTCCCAGGACGCACCGGGTCTCGACCCAGGTCGAGCCGATGTCGGTCAGGTTGAAGGAGTAGGCGAAGGGCCCCTCGCCGTTGCCCCCGCAGTGAGAGACCGTATCCAGCTCCAGATGCCCCGCGTCCTTGACATCCCAGTGTTCGCACTTGATCGGGATCTGGTGGCGAAGCAGGGTCCCCGGCTTGGTCCGGCCGGAGAGACGGCGACGGAGCTCCCGCTTCTTACCCATCAGAGCCCTGTCGATCGACCGGGGGCTGATGGCCAGGAGCTGGGTCTGGCGCGATTCGTCGAGTTGACCAGCAACGCCACCAGACGATATACTGGCGGTGACTGTGTCCCAAGCTCCCCCCTAGTGGAATCGGTCGCGATCCCTAGGAACTTATGCCCAACGGTGATACAAGGACGAAAATATGGAAGCCGGCACCCTCATAGGCTACTTCTCAGAACGGAATGAAGCTCGCAGAGCTCTGCGGGAGCTGCAGAGAAGGGGCTTTCGCCGCGCCGCATTAGTGCATAAGAGCGCGGACGGAGATGTCCACAAACGGGACCCCTTCCTTTGGCGCCGTGCTCTCGGGGCGACCTTGACTGCCATTCTTTTCGGGGGCCTCGCCGGCGTTGCTTCCCTGGTCCTCCACTGGCCGGTGCCGATTCTGAGCGAGAGTCTCTCTACCCTGGTTTCGATCTTTGCGGGCGGATTTATCGGAATCCTCTTCGGTACGGTGTGGATACGACGATCGAAGTACGGTGTCGAACGAAAGCTGCTCGAGGATCACGCACGGTGGTTGGTGCCCGAGGAGACGGTCTTGATCCTCCAGGCGCCGATTGAAACGGTGCAGTTCGCAGTGGCGGTGCTTCGAGAAAGCAGGGACATCCCCCCCACAGTCTTCGTTCTGCATCCGAAGCGCGAGAATCCAATTGGAGATGTGCGAAGCGCTGAAGTTCCGCTCCCTCCGACGCAGGTCCAGGAGCATGCCCAGCGCCTGGCCATGATCCACGAAGTAGACCCAAGGCCGCTGCGGAACCCTGAGCTGCTAAGGCGGGTCGGAAACGCCCATCAATGGATCCACCAGGCATGCTTGGATCTCTCCGAAGCGAGTCGGTTGGAACAGGGTACGCCTCCGACCGCCGAGTGGATCCTCGATAATGAGTACGTGATCGAGGGCAACGCTCGCGATGTTCAGCTGAACCTTCCTCGGCGTTTTTTCCAGGAGCTGCCGGCACTCGCCAACGAGCCCTACCGGGGCCTGCCGCGCATCTACGGTCTGGCGAAGGAACTCGTCTCCTATACGGGATTGCGCTTAGACCGGGAGAACATGCTGGCATTTATTGAGACCTATCAATCGGCGCACACGCTGACGATCGGCGAACTCTGGGCTATCCCCCAGATGCTGCGCATCGCGTTGATCGAGGGCATCCGGGACCTTGCCGCCCGCGCTCTGACCGAGCTGCGGGAGGGTGAGATCGCCGACTTCTGGGCGAACAGGCTCATTACGGCCAACCGGCGAGACCCCAAACAGCTCTTCACAATCCTGGCCGAGCTGGCTGCGATCCAACCCGGCCCGAGTCCCTATTTCGCGACTCAACTGGTCGATCATCTCTACGACGAAGACGCCGCGTTAGTACCGGTCCAGAGCTGGCTGGAGCGCACGTACCGCAAGCCCCTGAGCGAGCTCAACCTGGGTGAGCAAAACCGCCAGACGAAGGACCAGATATCGATCGGGAATGCATTCACCAGCTTGCGCCAGCTCGCCCTGTTGGATTGGAGAGAGATCTTCGAACGTCTCAGCCGCGTGGAGCGGTTGCTTCGATTCGATCCATCCGGCGTTTATCCTAAGATGGACTTCGATACACGCGATAGCTATCGCCGTGCGATCGAAGAACTCGCCCGTCGGTCCGGACAGGCGGAAGACCAAGTCGCACAACGCGCCATCGACCTGGCAACGCAAGCCGCAGTTAAAGCGGCGGAAGATGACCGGTGGATCCACGTCGGGACCTATCTGATCGGTGAAGGAAGGCCCGAGCTTGCGCGGCTCCTCTCCTGCCATGAGGCGCCACGTTTCCGCATCCTGAAGTGGGTCTACCGCCATCATTCTGCGGTGTACTTTCTTGGGCTCAGCCTCTTCTCCGCTGTACCCATCTCCCTGATCGTCCTGTTGGGTCTGCGCGGACAGGCGGCCTGGATCCGGCTTGCGATCGCCCTCCTTTTGTTGATCCCCGCCAGCCAACTCGCGATCGAGGTTTTGAATTACCTCCTCATGCGGCTACTTCCACCTCGGGCCCTTCCAAAGATGGATTTTAAGGTTTCGGGCATTCCTGACGCATTTCGAACGTTGGTGGTCGTGCCCATGTTGCTGGTGGACGTGGAGACGATCCGGGCGGAGGCGGAAAAGCTGGAAATCCGGTACCTGGCCAACAAGGAAGGGAATCTCCTCTTCAGCCTCTTTACGGACTATACCGATTCGGATCAGGTGCATCGTGCGGACGACGAGCGGCTGTTCCAGACTGCGATCGAAAGCATCGAAGGCCTCAATGACCGGTATGGCGGCGAGCGTTTCTTCCTTTTCCATCGGGACCGCACCTGGAGTGAATCCGAGCAGAAATTCATCGGTTGGGAGCGCAAACGCGGGAAGCTCGAAGAGCTCAATCGTCTGATCGATGGAACGCGGCCTGACGAAGCCGACCGTTTGGTCTACGTCGGCGACCCGGATCATCTATCCAATGTGAGGTTCGTTATCACGTTAGACAGCGACACCCAGCTGCCTCTTGGCTCTGCCCGCAGGATGATCGAGACCCTTGCCCATCCTCTCAACCAGCCGCGCTTCGATGCCGCAGGCAGGATCCTGGCCGGCTCTTACACCATCATCCAACCGCGCGTGAGCCCAACGCTTCCGAGCACAAGCGCGTCCCGTTTCAGCCGGCTCTTCGCCGACGCGGTCGGAATTGACCCCTACACCAAGGCCGTTTCGGATGTCAATCAGGACTTGGCCGGCGAAGGTTCCTACCATGGCAAGGGTATCTATGATGTGCGCGCTTTCAGCCGAGTGCTTTCTGGAAGATTTCCTGAAGAGTGGCTGCTGAGCCATGACTTGATTGAAGGCGCTCACGTCCGAGTGGGCCTGGCCAGTGATATCGAGCTCTATGATGAATTCCCGCCGAGTTACCTGAGCTACACCCGCCGACAACATCGTTGGATTCGCGGTGATTGGCAAATCGCGGATTGGATCTTGCCGTGGGTTCCCGAGCATGGAGGACGGCGAGTACCAAACCCACTCTCCTGGTTCGACCGTTGGAAGGTTTTCGACAACTTGCGCCGGAGCCTGATACCCATGACCAGCCTTGGCTTGCTCATAGCCTCCTGGCTAAATTCTTCGCGGATGGGGTGGATCTCGACGCTTGTGGTCGCCATGCAGTTGCTCTTCCATCCTTTGTCGCAACCCTTCACCATGGCAACGACCCGCCAGGGGCTGATGAGCTTCTCCTTCTCGAAACTGGCGCACGACCTGCTGCGGACGGTCGCGGATGCGGCGTTGCTTGTGCACCAGGCCGGACTGGCTCTGGATGCCATTCTGCGGGTCTGGTATCGCCGCCACATCTCTCACCGTGGGTTGCTCAGATGGGCCTCGGCCCAGGTGACTCATGGGGGGGCAACGCGTCGGCAGCCATGGTTTGTACCTTCTTTGGTCCTGGCCAGCCTATTCAGTGGGATCGTGGGTTGGGCGGTGCGGCGCTGGATGCCATCCAGCCTGGCGATTGCCAGCCCCTGGCTCGTCTTGTGGTTCCTATCCCCTCTGGTCGGCTGGCTCTTGAACCTCCGACCGCGGGCAGAACAGAAGCAACTCCTGCTGCCTGAAAGAGATCTGCGGTTGCTGAGGCAAGTGGCACGACGAACCTGGCGCTATTTCTCAGACTTTGTCAGCGCTGATACGTCTTGGCTTCCACCCGACAACTACCAGGTCTCCCCTCAGAACCGACTGGCGATGCGCACCAGTCCAACCAACATCGGTCTCTGGATGCTCAGCGCATTATCCGCACATGATTTCGGGTATATGACGGTGGACCAGGTCATCGAAAAACTGGCCCATACCATGGAGACGATCGGCAAACTGGAGCGCTATGAGGGCCACCTGCTGAATTGGTACGATCTTCAAACCCTGACCCCTCTCGAGCCTCGCTACGTGTCCGCCGTAGACAGCGGAAACCTGCTGGGTGCCCTATGGTCACTGGAGCACGGGCTGGACGAGCTGATTCAGAGACCCGTCTTGGACGGGAAAGCTTTTGAAGGCCTGCGGGATACCGGGGAAATCCTGAAACAGGTCGTCGAACAGGAAGGCATTTCGGGGCTGGATGCCCACGCCCCCGACGCACTGATACGCCTGTGGGAAAAGCCGCCGGCTCGCATCGCCGACGCGCTCCGCCTGCTGCGGCGCATGGAGAGCAGCGTCAGGGCTCAATCCGATACGGCTCGTAAGTCCGCCGAGGTTGAAACGGGAGCGGCTTATTGGGCCAGGCAGATGGAGGAGCAGATATCGGCCTGGCTGAGGATCGCGGATCGCTATCTCACCTGGATCGAAATCCTCGATGAAAAAAAGGAGGAGGAGATCACGCCGCTGGGTCGGGAGGCCCTGCTCGCCATCCGCCAGGATATGTCTCACGCGCCTTCGCTTCTCGATCTTGCCAACGGGCGCATCGGCTGTATTCCGATCCTCCAATCGGTCCGTGAGAAAGCCCCCCCAGCCGCCCGCCCCCTCTTCGAATGGCTTGACCGCTTGATGGAGTCCTTCGCCAAGTCGCGATGGCTGGCCGGTGAAATCCTGGGTATGGGCGAGCGGCTCATCCAGGACGGACGCGGGTTATCCGGATCGATCAATATGCGCTTCTTGTATGACCCCGAACGACGGTTGTTCTCAATCGGCTACAACGTTTCCGAAGGCCGCTCGGATAACGCCTACTACGATCTCCTGGCGAGTGAGGCGCGGCTTGGGAGTTTCGTCGCCATCGCCCGGGGTGATGTCCCGGTCGAGCATTGGTTCTCCATGAGTCGACCCTACGGTGCAATCGGTCGGCGACGAGTGTTGCTCAGCTGGACCGGAACCATGTTCGAATATCTGATGCCGCTGATCTTCCAAGGCTCCCAGGAGAACTCGCTGCTGGATAAAGCGGCGAGGGAAGCAGTGGCGATCCACATTGCCTACGGCCGCCAGTGTCACGTGCCGTGGGGGATCTCGGAGTCTGCCTTTGGAGATCTGGACATCAACAAGACCTATCAATATAAGGCCTTTGGCGTACCGGAGCTCGGATTGAAGCGCGGCTTGGAGGAAAAAGTCGTCGTCTCACCCTACGCCACCCTTCTGGCGCTGATCGTTTCGCCTAGAGAGGCCGTGCAGAATCTGAAACGACTGGCTGGCCTGGGGCTGTTGAACGATTACGGCTACTACGAAGCGATCGACTTCAGCCGTCAACCGACCCGTGAGGGCGAGCGGGGGCTGATCATTCAAGCCTACCTGGCGCATCATCAAGGCATGAGTTTCCTGTCACTGACCAACTTCCTCCATGGCAATCCTATCCAGCGCGATTTCTATGCCGACGCACGCGTGCGCGCCGTTGAGCCCCTGCTCTATGAACGCATCCCGGTCCTATCTCCTCTGAACCACATCTCCACGCGGGAGAGAATGTCTTTGCCGGAGAAGGTCCGCGAGGCGGGCCCATCGGTGAGCAAATTCGATACGCCCCATACGAGCACGCCCAAAACCCAACTCCTTAGCAATGGCCACTATGGCTTGATGATCACCAATGCAGGAGGGGGATACAGCCGGTGGGGCAACTTTGAGGTGACACGCTGGAGGTCGGATCGAACTCAGGATCCGTGGGGCACCTTCTGCTACATCCATGAGCCCGACGCGGATCGATTGTGGCCCAACACGTATCACCCGGTCGGCGGGAAGGTTGAGGCGTACTCCGCCGACTTCGCGCTCGACCGGGCCGTGTTCCGGCGCGACGATAACGGCATGCGAACCGAAACGGAGATCATCGTTTCGCCGGAAGACGATGTTGAGATTCGGCGGATCACCCTATTCAATCGGTCCGTTCGCACCCGCCATTTCGATCTGACGAGCTACATTGAACTCTCGCTCGCGCCGCACAATGTCGACCGGCAGCATCCGGCGTTCAACAAGCTGTTCATCCAAACCGAAGCGGTGCCCGAACATCAAGCCCTACTCGCGTACCGCCGGCCTCGCGCGGAAGACGACCCGCCCATTTACGTTGCCCACCGCCTGACGCTTGAACACCCCGAGGACGAAGCCCTGCAGTTCGAGACCGACCGGCGCCCATTCATCGGCCGAGGACGGACGCTCGCAAATCCGATGGGGGTCCTCCAGAAGCTCGACGGCAACCAGGGTTTTGTCCTGGACCCGATCCTCAGCCTGCGCCAGAGCCTGACTCTCGGTCCAGGCCAGCGTGTCCAGGTTTCCTTGGTTCTCGCGGCCGGCGAAACACGCCACAAGGTCTTGGGGCTGATGGATAAGTACGGCGATCCCCATGCCATCGATCGGGCGATGGATTTCGCTTCAGCTTCTGCCCAGCTGGAGTTGCGATTGCTTCGCATCCAGCCCGACGAAGCCCGCCGCTTCCAGGGGCTGGCCAGCCATCTGCTATTTCCAAGCCCGCTCTTCCGCCCCTCCACCGAACATATCGAAGAGAACCGCAAGGGCCAGGCGGGCTTATGGCCCTATGGAATCTCGGGAGATTTGCCGATTGCCCTGATCACCATTGGTGATGGGCGGGACATCAGCCTGGTCCGCCAGATGCTCCAGGCCCATACCTATTGGCGAATGCATGGGTTCACGGTCGACCTGGTGATCCTCAACGAGGAGGCGGGCGGCTATGAGCAGCCGTTGCGTGAGCGACTCGAGGGTCTGATCCAGGCGCATTCGACGTATACGGGGAAGGATCAGCCGGGCGGGATTTTTTTGCGAAATGCGGATCAAATTCCGAAGGAAGACGTGACTTTGCTCATGGCCGCGGCGAGTGTCGTGATGGTGGCCGCCCGCGGCACTTTCCTCCAGGGCATGCCTGCGGAGGTTCCCGAGTTGCCGGAACCCATGCCCAAGAAACGCGTCCCCCGGGAGCCTTCGGCTTCGCTGCCCTTCATGGAGCTGCCCTACTTCAACAGCCTGGGGGGTTTTACCCCGGATGGGCGTGAATACGCGATCTATCTCGGCCCCGACACCCACACCCCTGCACCCTGGGCGAACATCATCGCCAACCCCACCTTCGGCACATTGGTCAGCGAAACGGGGTCCGGATTTACCTGGTATGGCAACAGCCAGCGCAATCGCCTGACGCAATGGTCGAACGACCCCGTCATGGATCCAGCGTCTGAGGCCGTCTACATCCGGGACGAGGACACCGGCGTCTACTGGACGCCGACCCCGTCGCCGATCCGGGAAGAGACCGCCTACCGGGTCAGGCATGGGGCGGGGTACACGGTCTTCGAGCATAACAGTCAAGGGATCGAACAGGAGCTGACGGTCTTCGTCCCGGTGGATGAGAACGGAGGAGAGCCGATCAAGCTGCAAAGGCTGCGGTTGAGGAACGACTCCTCCCGGCGTCGCAGACTGTCGGTGACGTACTATGTGGAGTGGACACTGGGCGAGATCCGCGAATCCTCCCAGATGTATATCGCGACCCGTTGGGATGAAGAAGCCCGGGCCCTGATCGCCCGGAATCGCTACCACCCCGAGTACGGGGATCGGATCGCCTTCGCGGCCATCGACCCGCCGGCGGAGTCTTACACCGGCGACCGCACGGCCTTCGTCGGACGCAACCGCTCGCTGGGTAGCCCGGCGGCGATGGAGCGATCCGGGTTATCACGCCGGACGGGAGCGGGATTAGACCCGTGTGCGGCTCTTCGGGTTACGGTGGAACTCGCTCCTGGAAAATCGGAGGAGATCACGTGCATGTTGGGCCAAGCCGAGTCGGTGGGGGAAGTCCACAAGCGGGTTCTGGCCTATCGGAAAGGCTTGGCACTCGAAACCGCGTTGAGCCAGACGAAAGCGTGGTGGGATGGCCTGTTGGGGACGATCGAAGTGCACACCCCCGAACTGGCAGCCGACTTCCTGATCAACCGTTGGCTCTTGTACCAAAGCCTGAGCTGTCGGATCTGGGGACGTTCCGCCTTTTACCAGTCCGGGGGCGCATTCGGCTTCCGCGATCAACTGCAGGACGTTACGGCATTCCTCTACGCGTCTCCCGAGTTGGCGCGCCAGCACATCCTGCTCGCGGCGAGCCGTCAGTTCAAGGAAGGAGATGTCCAGCACTGGTGGCATCCACCGAACGGCACGGGCGTCCGATCTCGGATCTCCGATGACCCCCTATGGCTGCCCTACGTCGTCGCTCAATACGTGCGTGTCACCGGCGATGTGAACATCTTACACACAGAGGTTCCGTTCCTCAGCGGGCCCACTCTCGAGAGCGATCAGCACGAGATCTTCTTCACGCCGAAGGTCGCGCTTGAACACGCCACGCTGTTTGAGCACTGCCGGCGCGCCGTCTCGCATGGCATGACCTTCGGGCCCCATGGTTTGCCTCTGATAGGCGCGGGCGACTGGAACGATGGGATGAACCTCGTAGGCGCCGGGGGCACGGGAGAAAGCGTTTGGCTGGCGTGGTTCATGGCGGACGTGCTTCAGGGGATGGCCGAGTTTTCTAAGCTGCTGGAGCGGCCCGATCTAGGCCAGTCTTATCAACAAGATAGAATTGCACTTATCCAGCGTGCCGAGCGAGCAGGATGGGATGGGGAGTGGTATCTTCGGGCCATCTTCGACGATGGCACGCCGCTCGGCTCTTCTGCGAACAAAGAGGCGAAGATCGATTCCCTGCCCCAATCTTGGGCTTGGCTGAGTGGAGCTGCCGACGCAGATCGGGCGGACAGGGCTATAGAATCCGTGTGGAAACACCTTGTTCGCGAGGACGATTGTCTGGTGCTGCTCTTAACGCCTCCCTTTGACAGATCGAATCCGTCACCCGGATACATTCAGGGGTATCCTCCGGGGGTGCGGGAGAACGGAGGACAGTATACTCATGCCGCCTTGTGGTTCGCCATGGCCTTAGCACGTCGAGGGGATGGGACGGGGGCGGCGAAAATCCTACGCATCCTCAACCCGATCGAGCGCGCGCGTGATCCAGAAACCGTGTGGCGCTATGGGCTTGAGCCCTACGCGGTCCCAGCCGACGTGTACCGATTGCCCGGGCGGATCGGCCAGGGGGGTTGGTCTTGGTATACGGGTTCGGCGACATGGATGTACCGAGCTTGGGTCGAAGAGGTCCTGGGTTTGAAGGTGCGGGGGGATCACATGCAGCTAGATCCGGTCATCCCCGGGTGGTGGGATGGCTTCCACCTGCGCTACCGTCACGGTGAAGCGATCTATGAAATCCAGGTCGAGAACCCGGAACACTGCGAGCGGGGTGTGTCGTGGGTGGAGATGGATGGTCAGCGCATGCGGGATGGAGTGATCCCATTGGACCGGGATCTCGTTAAACATCGTATCCTCGTGCACGTAGGGAAGCCGGGGCAATAGGCTGGCCGCCCGGTCCCGTTAAGCGCAAAACCCAAGTGTCCGCTAAAATGTCCACTATTATGTTGAAATAAGCGGATTTTGGGGGACTTAGATAGAGAGCAAGACGGGGCAGCACTCCGCCCTAAATGACTGACTTTCTTGGGGGATATGGCTGGAGCCAGCGAGAGGGATCGAACCTCCGACCTGCTGATTACGAACCAACTGGCCTAGCGTTTTATATTACTGATAATAATGATATTAGATGGGCATTAAAATTGATTGTGCACAGGTTGTGCTCACCTGAGATAGGCTGCGGAAATCGTCAAGCCATCCAGGGGCGGGCGCGCTTCATCTGTGAAACGGCCTTGAGCACCTTCGCAGCGATGTCCGTGTTCTCGACGACCTGGAAATCGAACATGCCAACGCCGATGAAACCACTGACCTGCTGATCCAGCGACATGCCCCTAAAACCCTCGGCTATTCTTCCAGTTTCATTTTCCGAAGGAGCGCGTGGAAGCGCGGGTCGGTACGGAACGGATCCAGAAACGGATAGCTTCTGATCGGCATGATCATCGGATCCCTCGCATCGATCGCTCGATCCATCCAGGCGAAGGCGTCATCCACATTGCCAAGCCCGATGTGAATCCAGGCGAAGCAGCACGGGGGGACATAGGCAGCCCGCGAGATCTCCGATAATCGGCCCAGTATTGCGTTGGCCTCCCCGGCCTCACCTGTGCTCCCTAATGCCCAGCCGAGCATCCCGAGCATCAGGGGAATGTCGCCGGACAGCGTAACCGCCTCCCGGAACTCGGTGATCGCCTCACGCAGCAGGCCTTTGTCAAGGCAGATCAGTCCGCGCACCCAGTGACCGGCATAGTACGAGGGGTCGATGTCGATGATGAACCGCGCCTGCTCTAGCGAATGGTCATTGTCGCGGGCAAGGTAGTACATGATGGCCAGCCACCAGCGGTTGAACAGCGACAACGGATCCGACTCGATAACGAACTTCAGTGCCTCCACCGACTCCTTCATCCGGCCGAGCGGCATCAGGCCGCTCAGCGCATTGCGCAGCCACACCATGGGCGACGACGGATTCAGTTCCAACGCGCGCTTCATTTCCCTGTGGACTTCCGGCCAGTTGTAGTCAAGCTCCTTGCGGTACATGCCGACCAGGGCGTGGGTCTCGGCCAACGTGTCGTCGATCTCCACAGCGCGCAACGCCGCCCAGATCCCCGTCGAGAACGCGTCCTTGGGTGGAATGAAACCGAAGAAACCAAGGTACCAGTACAATTCCGAGAGCGCGTCGTAAGCGAGAGCGAAGCCTGGATCCAATGCGACGGCCTTTTCGAAGCATTCTTTCGCCCTGGCAAACCCTTCCGGCGTCCACTTGGCCAGGTGATGACGACCCTGAAGATAGAGGTTGTAGGCCTCCAGATTCCCGGTCGGCCGCCTCGAGGTCCGCCGTTCCTGTCCGAGCCCGACCCGCAGCTTGCCGGCGATGGCTTGGGAGATCTCGTCCTGTATGGCGAAGACATCCGTGACCTCGCGTTCGTATCGCTCGCTCCAGAGATGGCAGGCATCACTCACGTTGATGAGCTGCGCGGTCACGCGGATCCTGTTCCCGGCCCTCCGGACGCTGCCTTCGAGGATCTTGTCCACCCCAAGCCGGGCGCCGATCTCGCGGATCTCAAGCTCCTTGCCGCGAAAAGCGAACGAGGACGTCCGGGCCGTCACGCGCAGGCCGGGGATCTTCGTCAGAGCGTTGATGACTTCCTCGCTCAGCCCGTCGCTGAAGTATTCGTCTTCCTTGTCCTCGCTCATGTTCGTGAACGGCAGGACCGCGATGGCGGCGACCGGGGATGGCGCAGGAACGCCGCCTTGTTGGAGGGCCTGCAAGACCTCATCCGCGAGCCGGAACCGATCGGCAGGATCCTTGCATAGGCAGCGGCTGATGATCGCCGCCAGATCCGCCGGGATGTTGCGCAGGGGAGGCGGTTGCTCGCGCAGGACAGCCGCCAGCGTCGAGAGGCCCGTTTCCCTTTCAAAGGCCCGGATACCGCTCACCATCTCGTAAAGCACAGCACCGAAGCTGAAGATATCGCTGCGGCCATCGACCGGACGGCCCTCGGCCTGCTCCGGAGACATGTAGGACAGGGTCCCCGAGATCATCCCCTCGGCCGTGAGCGTCTTCGGACTCTCGAGGCCTGCGAGAGGAACGAGCTTGGCCAGGCCGAAGTCGAGAACCTTGATCAATTCTTTCTCCGACACCATGATGTTGGCCGGCTTCAGATCCCGGTGGATGATGCCGGCTTTGTGGGCTGCCGCCAGGGCATCCGCGATCTGGACCGCGTACTTTCTCGCCTCCTTCATCGGCATCCCACCGGGAAGGATCAGCTGGCTGAGCGTCCTGCCCTCCACGTATTCCATGGAGATGAAGTCTGTGCCCTCGGCCTGATCGATATCATAGACATGGATGATGTTCGGATGATTCAGCGCCGAGGCGGCCTTGGCCTCCCGCACGAAGCGCCGCGTCCGATCCGGGTCGGCGACCTTGTCCGCCGGCAGGACCTTGAGGGCGATTGGGCGGTCGAGGCGAACGTCGCGGGCTTTGTAGACGATCCCCATGCCTCCGCGGCCCAGCTCTTCAATCACCTGATAGCGGCCAGCGATCGTGACGCCTGGGGTGATCTCGTGGGTGGGCGTTTGAAGGATTTCCGTCACGTCGGGGGCATGGCCGTGGGGCGGAGGGAGCTGGGTTCCGCACTCCCCGCAGAACTTGAGAATATCAGGATTGTCGGAATGGCAGGTCGGACATTTGTTACTCATCGCTGGCCCTCTAATTTGGCCGGCTTAAGAATAACCTGTGGGGGGACGGGAAGTCAATCTGGTTTGAGGCAGGGGCGTGGTTCTTTTCAGGTGCCCTTCGAAAAATATTTTGAATTGTCTTCTTTACAGTGGGGAATTGATGGAGCCAGCGAGAGGGATCGAACCTCCGACCTTTGGATCCGGAGTCCCCTTCCTTACCTCCTTGGACATATGGGGAAAACCCCATTTACAGGGGGAAATGCTTTGTTTTCCTTTACGCACCTTTAGTCAGAATTAGGCGGGTTTACGCACTTTTTGTTACATGGCTGTGACCTGGCGGGGTGGTCTGCCTTGATGCCGGGGGCCCAGCTGGGCAATCCTCCTACCGGTTGGACTGAATAACTAGTTTCAAGTCAATTTGACAGCCGACTGCACCCCGATTTATCATTCCCAATCGGGGGATGCGCCATAATCGATGCCCGAAAGGCCATCCAGACCGCTCAGCTGGACAAAAGAGGGAGGGAATATGATTAAGGTCGCATTGTTCGTTCTTTTGGGGCTGATTGCGGCGGCATACCTCATCCTGTATTTCAAGTACAACCGATACCGGCCTTCTCGGGTCCAATATGAGGTCCTGCCCGCAGCTCTCGGCTATTTCCACAATACTTTTGAGGATTGCCGTACCGCATTTCTCGAAAAAGCCGCGCAGCTTGCGCTACGGCATAACGGAGTCGAGGTTTTTAGCATTCCAGTGCCCGGAACGACCAATTCGAACTTAGCCATCGATTGTTCTTATGTCCCGGCACAGAGAACTTCTCGCAGTCTTCTCATACTCTCCTCCGGCGTCCACGGTATCGAGGGTTTTACGGGAAGCGCTGTCCAGCTGATGGCTATGGAGGAGCTGTTGATCCCCGGCCATTTGGGCTCCACGGGGGTCTTACTTATCCATGGTCTGAATCCTTATGGCTTTAAATACTCGAGAAGGGTCACTGAGAACAACGTTGATATGAACCGCAACTGTGCCATTGAGGAGAGCCTGTTCGACACACATAACGAAGGATACGGAAAGCTGAATGATATGCTCAATCCAAAAGGTGAGGCCAACCATCGCAGTCTCAGGAACAGGCACTTCCACTTCATCGCGGCCCGGAAGATCCTGAATGAGTCAATGCATGTCGTGCGTCAGGCGACTTTGCAAGGGCAATATGAGTATCCCGAGGGAGTGCTTTTTGGCGGCAAAAGAATAGAGCCTCAGATCATCGCCCTCACGCCTATCCTGCAGGACAAAATGACGCCGTATAGCCGTATCCTCACGATAGATTTACACACAGGCTATGGGCATAACGGAACCATGCACCTCTTTCCGAATCCTATCGAGGATGTAAAGATCAAGACAGGAATGGAAGAGCTTTTTGCCGGCTATCCAATCAACTGGGGGGACAGCGAGGATTTTTACACCTACGGGGGGGCTTTTGCCGAGTATATTGGTTCCCTCGCTCCGGATAAAACCTGCTACCCCATGGCTTTCGAGTTCGGAACCCTGGACAGCCAAAAGACCTTAGGGTCCCTCAGGTCCCTGCATAATATGATCCTCGAGAACCAGGGTTTCCATCACGGTTATAAAAACGAGAAGGCTGAGGCTAGGATCAAGAAAGCCTTTTGGGAGATGTTTTATCCATCTTATAAGGCCTGGCGCTCAAAGGCTATTAGCGATGCGAAAAGGATGCTTGGGCTGGTATTGGAGCGGTTAGGGAAAGGATAAAACAAAATGCCCCTGGCCTGACTCGAACAGGCGACAAACGGATTAGGAATGGCAGTCTGGGCTCGGCATCCAACAGGGGAAAAGCGGATTTTCCCCATATGAACGACGTTTTCCTTTTACGCACCTTTAGTCAGAATTAGGCGGGTTTAAGCATTTTTGTGACACGGCTGTGACATGGCGGAAAAATCGAGTCAAGCGGGGAACTCGGAGAAGTCTATAACTTCAGGATTATCAGTGAATTAGAAATGGCGTGCCTGAGAGGATTCGAACCTCCGACCTTTGGATCCGGAATCCGGAAGGCCTTATATGCGGGGAATTGATGGAGCCAGCGAGAGGGATCGAACCTCCGACCTGCTGATTACGAACCAACTGGCCTAGCGACTCAATGTGCTGATAATAGAGAAATTAGATGAACTGCACAATTGATTGTGCTCAGTTTGTGCTCACCTGCGGCGGAGCCCCGAATTGGCTATCAGCTGCCCATCAGCCCGGCCAGCCGCTTCCTGGCATCATCAACCTCGGGAATACCGGGGTCGGCGTCCTTCCAGAGGTCCAGGAACTTGTGATAGTTTTCGCGGGCCTTGGCTCTGTCGCCCAGCTTCTCGTCGATCTGGCCGAGATGGTAGAAGCTCCCGGCATAGAGGTCGCCATATATCAAGCGCCCGGTCGTCAATGACGCTATTTTCTCGTATTGTTACCGCGCTTTTCTTAGCTCCCCCGCCCGGAAATACGCTTCCGCCAGCGTGTCGATGAACCGGGCATCCTTTTCGAACGGTCCGTAGGGAAGAGATTGCACGGCCCTCTCGAGATGTTCTAGCGCCTTGGACGTATTGTCTCGCGCCAGTTCGATAGCACCCATGAGATGGTCGTGAAGGCGGATCGCCTTCTTATTCAATCCCGTTTCGATGAGCGCTTTGAGCTCTCCGGCCGTTTTTTCGGCCTCGGCGATCCGCTTCATCCCCAGATAGGAAGTCCTTTAACCATGAGGGTCTGTCTTTTGTAATCAAAATCCAGAGTCCCGCAGTAAATCCCATAGGCTTTATCGCACTCCTCGACCGCAAGCTCCTGTCGGCCGGATTGCCACGAAGAATAAGCGACGGCCCAACGGCAGTTCCATTCGGCGATGGCCACCCCCGAGCTCCGGAACTGCTCGCCCAACGGAACAAACATCTTGATGATGTCCTCGTATCGGCCCTTAAGAAGACCCAATCCAAAAAGCCCCGTAAGGCCAGCAAAACGGGCCGCAGGGAGCGTCTCGTTGAGGAGCGCGCGATACTCCGTCTCCACCCCTGGCAGATCGCCCTTGAGGAGCAGCAGTTCGCCGTGGAGTTCCCTATTCCCGTAGTCGTCCGGGGCGAGAGTTGCGGCCCTCTCGAGCTCCCGGGAGGCAAGGTCAAGGCGATCCTGGCTGATATGATGATAGGCCAGATTTTGATGGCCGGAAGCCGTGTCCTCGACCTCGCCGAGATACTTTTCAAGGACTTCCTGCGCCTTGGCCGGCTCGCCCACGGCCCGGAAGGACCTCGCCATTAAGTCGTAAGTCGCGACAAAGCGTGCCCTCCCCCGCACGCTCTGCTCAAAATATCTCAGGGCTTCTTCCCATTCTTCCATATCTTGGTAAACGCAGGCCATGTAATAGTTGCTCAAGGGATCGGCGGGATAAAGCGCCAGCAACTTCCGCCCCGCGTCGAGAGACTTCCCCCATTCCGGCTCCGGTTGTTCATAATAGTAATAATCCTGTTCGATCAAATACCTGTCGTGCTCTGCGACACGCTCCGGATGCTTTTCAACAAGCTCGAGGGTCTTGGCATGGTATTTTTCAGTTTCCGTGAAGTCACGGATATTATTATAGGCCGAACCCAAGGCCCGCATGGCCATGACAAACTCGGGATCGAGGGACAGAGCTTTCTGGAGAAGCGGGATGGCCTTGTCGGATTCACCCCGGAAATGATATCGGCGTGATTCCATGTAATAGGCCCACGCCTCGGCGCTCGGGGTCGTTATCTCACCGAGGTTTTGATCGATGTCGCCCGCGATCTGGGCTTGGGTGAGGTTCAGATCGGCCTTGATCTTCCGCGTCATCTCGTCGATCCGGGCCTGGATCTCTTCGAATCCAAGGAACGTTAACTGGATTGGCGAGACGACTTCGCGGGAATGCGGTTTCTGGCAGGTCGCGTTGATTATGAACTTGTCTCCGGCCTTGAAGAAGCTCCCGTTGACCGTGTACTGCGCGCCGCCGGCATCGGCGATCTTGACCAGGTCACCGGTTGAATAGATCGAGGTATCGGCCATGTCGAATTTCTTGAGTATGCCGTGGATGTCACTATCGCTGAGGACATCCATGAATTTCGACTGGTTCAGATCGGTGATGAGCAGATCCCGGATACCGGTGCTCCATATTTCAAGGTCCTTGTTGCCGGTCTTATTCTCGAAATTGACGACGGCGATCGTCGGCCTGGCCGAGGCGCGGAGGGCGGTCTTTTTGCCCGGCAAAACGCTGAGGATGACGACAATCGCCGCGACGACAGCAAGGACGGCGACGCCGGGGACGACGAGCCTCCGCGGATTGAACGAGACCGTGATTTGCCGCGAGGTCGTCGGGACCGACGGCAGGACCTTCTCCATCGTCGGGATGCCCTTTTCGATCTTCTCGAGCTCGGAATGGACGTCGGTGGCACTCTGATATCGCTTTGCTTTATCCTTTTCCAGGCATTTCAAGATGACGGCGCTCAGGTCGTCGGGGATATTGGCATTAAGCTGTTTTGGGCGCTTGGGAATCTCCCCCTTGTGTTTCATAGCGATGCTCAGCGCCGTCTCTCCCTCGAATGGCACATGGCTCGTCGCCATCTCGTAAAGTATGACTCCCAGGGAATAGATGTCAGAGCGATGGTCAACTTCTTTAGCCTCAGCCTGCTCAGGGCTCATGTACTCTGGCGTTCCGATCATGACGCTTGGACCAGTGATCCCTTTCTCCCGGACCGACCGGGCGATGCCGAAATCCATGATCTTGGCATTCCCGTTTTTGTCGATCATGATGTTCTGGGGCTTGAGGTCCCGGTGGACAACTCCAAGACTATGGGCCTCAGCCAGCCCGTTACAAACCTGCTTCCCAACGCTCAGTAGCATGCCCAGGCTCAGGCTGCCCGACATATGGATCATGCTCTTCAGGTCTTCGCCATGGACATATTCCATGGTTATGAAATGGGCGGCTTCGGCCTCTCCCATATCGAACATCCGACAAACATTTCGCTGGCTGATCTTCCGGGCAAGCCTCAACTCATTGCCAAAACGCTCAATGGTGTCATTATCCGAGGCGATCTCGGGCTTGATGAGCTTGAGGGCGACTTTCTCCTTGATCTTCGTATCGAAGGCCTTATAGACCCGCCCCATCCCCCCTTTGCCCAGCTCTTCGATAACCTGGTAGCGGCCGGCGAAGGTCGAGCCCGTGGTGAGCTCGCGAACGGGTGTTTGAAGGGTTTCCGTAACCTCTGGATGGATTTCCCTGGATGAGGGAACAAGCTGCGTCCCGCAATCCGCACAGAACTGCTTGGTCTCGGGATTCTCAGAATGACATTTCGGGCACTTGTTGGCCACTGCTGGCCCCCTTTCCTTCGCTGGCCTAAGAATAGCAAGCGAGCGGGGCGAAGTCAACCGTGATTGCCCCCGTTAGCTCGTCATATGGGCGAACATGCAATCTCTTGCCGGATCAGTTCTTGGGTAAGACTCAAATTGCCAGAAAACTCACATTATGGGTAGACCATTTTTTCGGATGAGATCGAATATTTCGCAGGGACATAGAATTTGGTTAGGACCCCCCCCGGCCCTAAAGCTCTTGGTCTTTCCAAGCCCCGGTGTATTTTGCTGTGCCCTTGCATTCCTCAAGAACAATGTGGCAGATTTTCATTCCCGATGTTAACCTTATTTTGTTTCTTCCGGCATTATATATTTCAAGTATCTGCTTGTTCGAAATCCCCGGAGCTATAAAAGGAGCTGCGATATGACTCATAAGCCCAATTCGGGCGAATCTCGAGCGCGAGTTCAGCCACCCGCACAAGTCCTCGGGAAGAGTAATCCGCTCTCTCGTGATCCCAAGCACCAGCTCGCCTGGCTTCAATAGGTAGCCGTCGATAATATCAACAAGCTTGGCCAGCGTTCTGTAGTCGATATCTCCTTGCGTGATGTGCTGGTTGGTATTGAAAATCCGCAAGCTGTTATCTAATGTCAAATCAATTGAGGCAGGGCCAACGGCATTCTCGTCATAGGGCTCTATTCTTATTCTGCCGTTCATGATCTCCTTGAGAATTTCAGGCTTTGTTAGAATCATTTTGAACGCTCTTTCAATATCATTCCTGTGACTCCTGGTGTTTGTCGTCGGGCGGTTTCGGACTCGCGTGCTGATTTCTTAGACGACAGATTCCGGCGATCATATTAACCTCAATTATTCATAAAAAAAGCTGTTCCCCCCCGTAACGTATTGATTTATAATACGTTTTGACACAATGAAGGAGGAAACAGCTTTGAACGAAATTCATCATACCACC
>Ga0268276_1001122_pt1 | contig 27802 bp, 33 predicted proteins | sample saktaG_4_FD_190145 | JGI IMG/M metagenome (GOLD analysis project Ga0268276, IMG submission 190145) | Saline water microbial communities from Sakinaw Lake, British Columbia, Canada - sak_2010_1_5_45m | ecosystem: Environmental > Aquatic > Non-marine Saline and Alkaline > Saline ...
GATAACAGATTTCCCAGCAACGAATGGGATAAACAATATGATAGCAATGCGAGACTTTAACACCCATATAAAAGATGAAAACCAAAGAGCGCAGCTATTTTCATGCGCCCTAATATATTAAAATGAACAAAAAATCACAAATACAAATGACTGAATCCGTAGCCATTTTATTTGTATTCTTCATATTGCTTGTCTTCGGCTTTGTTTTCTATATGAACATCATAAAAAGTTCTGCAAAAACAGAAATAGAAGAGAACATACAGCTTAAAACAATAGGGATAGCTCAAAAAGCTTCTTTTCTTCCAGAGCTGCAATGCTCAGAAGAAAACGTAAGAGTAGAAAACTGCATCGATTTGTTAAAATTAGATGCTGCATCTAGCCTGTTAAGAGACAACAGTATTTATTATTATGATATATTTGAATTCAGCCAAATAAGCGTTGAAAAAGTGTATCCTGGAGAACAAAGCTGGTTGTTATATGACAATACACTTGGAAATTATACCAATAAGCTGTCTACATTCATACCAGTATCATTATTCAATGCAACCTCTAAAAAATACGATTTTGGAATATTAGTTGTAGAAGTGTACAAAAAATGAGAAGAGCACAAATGGAAATAATGGGATTAGCAATTATTGTAATCCTAATATCAGTAGCTATGCTGTTTGCCATAAGTTTTGTAGTTTTAAAAAAACCTGCAGAATACAAACAGGAATTTACCCAAACAGAGCTGGCATCTAACATGCTAAGCACATTATTGAAAACAACAGTTAAAGAATGCAATGACCAAAGCTTCACAGAACTTTACCAGGATTGTGCAAAATCTGATCCTGGTTCTGTCATATGCAGCAACGGCGAGGACTCGTGCACCTATATCAAACATACTACATCAGAAATCTTTAACCTAACATTAGAAAAATGGCATATTGGTTATGAATTCCTGGCTAAAGTCAACGGTGCTCCCAACGAAATTGCCCGTATACGGGGAAGAGGGGATGTTGGCTGTCCAGAAGTTAAAAAACATAAAATTTACCCAATACCCGTAGACCCAGCTGGACATACTACTCTGTTCATCACATTAGATATATGTAGTTAAAAACTATCGAAAGGTTTAAATATAACATATCCTAGTTATAGAGTATAATTTAGCTTTTACAATAAAAAATGAGGTGTCAATTATGAAAAAAGGTCAAGGTTTAAGCTTAAACACAATAATAATAGCAGCTATTGTTCTAATTGTCCTAGTAGTCTTATGGGCAATATTTACAGGTAGAATGGGTGTGTTCAGTAGAGGACTAAGTGAAACAACAAAAGAGAATACATGTGAAGAAGCAGGCGGAGAAAAAAGATCAGGTAGTGATTGTGGGACAGACACCATATTATGGGGTAAATATTCAAATGTAGGTAGTGGACAAATCTGTTGTAGGGTAGAAGGAACATGTACAGGTAATTTCCAAAAAGCTGGTGAAACAGGAACAGGAACAGGAACTTGTAGTGATTTTAACGGTAGAAAAAGTGTATGTGAAGCCAAGAGTGGATGTTCCTGGGTAGCAGCAACCTCTTAATTTTTTTTCTTTTTTATTATGTTTTCCAAAAAAGCAATGTCTAATGTAACAATTATTGCAATAATAGTTATTGTCGTACTAGGCATTATATTTTTACTATTGGCAAAATCTTTCTCCCAGGAAGTAGAAAAAACAGATGAATCTTCTTCAGTATATACTTGTAAACTTGCTGGAACTACAAATAAGTGCTGTTTACCTAGTGATGATAATGTAATCCCGGCTAATAAAGGTAAATGGAAAGACTGCCAAGAGCCTGAAACTGCTTGCTGCGTTGGATAAGAAAATTTTATATGCCTCAAGCTCTCTTCAATCTTTGATTAAAGGTTTAGAAAACCCTGTTTTCAAAAAGCTTGAGTATTATAAAAACAAAGTTTTTATATTAATATCCATAAGATTATAAACTATAATATAATAGGGCTAAAAGCAGAAACTATCCTTAAATCAGCTTTTCTCATAGTTCTCATCGGCCTTCTGATATACCTAGTAATCAAACTGATGGTAATGGGCGACACAATAGACCTTATGATCAACACAGGCAAAGCCTTCACTTAATTCAAAAGATTTAAATAGAACGATTTCTAAGTAAAACTTAATGTTAAAATTGGATAAAAGAGGTCAAGCAAAGAGTAAACTTGTTGTATACATTCTAATGATAATTGTTATCATAAGCCTGCTTTATATCTGGTTTAAGGTAATTTTACCTAACATCTTCCCAACATGAGAAAAAACAAGAAATCCGCAATTGAAGCAAGCACATTGGTTCTTTACATAATATTAATCGCTACAACCTTAACACTAGCAGGCGCAGTTGTAATGTACAGCAAACTAGCATCAAAAGATATTAGAAAGCGAGCTTGTGAGTGGGATATAACCAAAGCATATTACTCCAAGTTAGTACCTAAGGGCATAGTAAGGGGGGATACAATTTTTGGAATAAACAATTGTAGAAGGGATAAATTAGGGGACTTAACAATAAGATATAATGATATTGTGGATAAAGGGATTATAAATCAAGATAAAGCCCATAAAATTATTACAGACGAGATGATAGAATGCTGGAAGATGGTTGGGGAAGGTAAGGTAGACCCCTTTTCTAATTGGGGGACAATGGACACAAGTTATTGTATGATTTGTAGTACTATTAAATTTGATGATAAGTTAATTGAGTTTATGAAAAAAGGTAATGAAAAACTTGCAGAGGAAATAAAAAAAAGTAATAAAGAAATTACTGAAGAGGAACTTGGAAAATACAATATATTATCTATATATGATTATATGGTTAATAAAGAATATAAGCCTGGAGTAAAAATTATAGAATATCTTTATAATATTAAAAATGTAGCTTTAACTCAAAATGATGTTGATAATGAATTGGAAAAGGTAGGTAAAAAGGAAGTTCAAATTTTGCTGCCAGATTCAATTATATTTCTTAAAATGTATAAATATAAGGATAAAAATAAATTTTGGACTATTGTTGGAGCAATAACTGGGGGCCTTCTTGTTATTGGTGGAGTCATACTTTTAATTTTCACTGGGTGGACAGGTATTGGTGCAATTTTATCTGGTGCATTACTCAAAGTTGGACTTTCCTTGTTAGTTGCAACAGGTTTAATAACTATCGGTGCCTTTATACTAATACCTACTGCTCAAAATGCTTGGGATGCTTGTGTACCAGAGTGTAACGCTATAGGGGGAATAGGCTTAATTCCTGCAGAATTAAACCTAGATGTTAAATTACCAGTTCAAATAGATGGTAAGGAAGAACAAAAACCAGTTTGTGATATTGTCGTAAATTGACATGAAACCAAAAAAAGCAGAAATGAATGGCTATTTAATAGGCCTAATCCTAGTTTTAGTCCTTATTGTGGCATTCACCCCAATATACTTGATGATTAAAGGAAAAACAGCAGAAGGTTCAATAAGGGAAATAAGAAGGCAAAACGTAAAAACTAATGCTAATGCCCATATTGCTGGTATATACACTTCTTCAGATCTGAATTTTCCTATAATCAAGTTAGATGTTAAAAAAGGGGAAGAATTTGAAAAAATATCAGAAGCATTGGTTCATGACTGGCAGGACTTGTTAAAAGCAGAGAGAGAATTGTTTGATACTAAAACAGAAGAGATTATATATTGTATACCTGGGCATTACCTTACATTCAAGGATAAGAAAGAGTTATCAACAGCAGAATTAGCAAATTACCAATCAACACACAAAACAGGAATCATAGGGGATAAAAGCACCATAAGCCAGTACCTTACAGGTTATTCGACAGATAATGATGTTTTTGAGCAAAAAATGAGTGAAGTTAAACAAGAATACAATATAAATACAAACTATGGCTATATGACTGTAACTGTCTATATGAAAAAAGGGTATTGGGAAAAATGGCTAAGCTCTGTTTTTGGTACAGGTATTGGAGCAACAACTGGTTTTGTGCTAGGCGTTGTTTTAGTCCCATTCACAGGAGGCGGCTCATTGGTTATTAGCGGGCTTGCTGTAGCAGGCGGTGCAGCAGGAGGCGTGATAGGCTATAAGACAGGCTCTGACAAAAGCGCAGATTGGGATGCAGCTATATTTTTTGTTCCTAATAAAGAAGATGCGCTTAGAGGTTTAAAATGTAATGCTTTGCCTGCAACAGGTGATATAAAATGAAATTTAAGAAAGCAGATATAAACTGGCATATGTTAGTGTGGATTTTGGTGATAGCAATACTTTTGTTTGTGTTAATTATGAATGCAAAATCAGGGAAAAATATTATATCGCAGATTGCAAGCGTATTCAAACAATGGTGAATAAATGAAAAAAAGAGGGCAAATTCCATTCTTCAGCACAAAGATGGTTATGTCTATGCTAGCTTTAGCCATTATATTTATAGTTGTATGGCCTAAATTAGCTATTGCTAAGGACACTCTTTTTGATTTATTGGGCCTGAATGAAAAATGTGCTGCAAGCCAAATGACCAAAGCAGGATACCAGAAACTGATAAATGACCTATTGAAAAAGACAAAATTAGACCCCAAGATAGAAGAAACCTGCGCTGAGTTCAGGCAATGTTTTCCAAAAGAGAAATTGTGGGCTGATTCTATAAGGCTTTTTGCTAATAAAATTAAAAATATACCTGAGATTGTAATATACCCCTATACTAAGCGTTACCAAACAACACACACATTTGTCTTATATAAAGTTATTGATGGCGCAACAGATAATGTAGAAGCAGTTAGAAAAGTATATGAAACATACAAAAAATGTTCCAGTGAAGAGTTAAGCCCAGAAATAACATTTAAAGTTGCAAATGCTTATTTTCAATATACTCAATGTGAACTAAGCTGGGGAGCAGACTCTGAAAGAATAAAGGACAATCACTTTTGGACTCGTCAACAAGAACTTAAAGAGTCAGCTAGGCTCTATGATTACATACTATATTCTGATGATTCCAAATTCATTGCCAGCGTGAAAGACAAAATAGATTTAAGGTTAGCTAGCATATATAGTGATTCAGGGCGGTCTGAAGCAGATAATCCTGGAAGTAAAACAGCCACATATTTAAAAAACGTTTTATCAAAAACAAAGGGTAAGGCTCCAAATGCATTAAGCGAAGATGAAAGAAGTGCAGCAAGACTGATAGATTATATGATTCTCCCAATTGATTTTGGATGGGAATATGAAGATATGATTGAAGGGACAGATGCTGATTATAAGCAGTTTATAATGGATGGGTGCGAAAAATCTTACTTCAATTCTGATTATAATGATTATAATCAAGATTTAAAAGATAAGCTATATTGGGGCAGTAATAAATTTATAGAAGAATGCTGCAAAACAACAAGCATATATTCATGTAAGATAGCAAAGGAATTTATGGAAAAATATAAAAAGTTCTTGCCAAAAAAAGGCTATTTTGATTTAAGCGATAGTGGTGAAAAAAACGAAGTCGAAATGTGGTATAAAAACTCGTGGAAGCTTGCGACATGTACATCAAAAGTCTCATTTATATTGGGGAATAACTATGATGATTATTACAGTGCCGTATCAAGTTTGAAAAACACATTTTACGATAATTGTCTATTCCATGAAGGGCTTTGTCAGCTCCAAGGGAACTCAGATAATTTGATAAATGGGATTTACTGCGGGTCAGATGTAATGCATTGTTATAGTAAAACAAATATAGCAACAAAGGTAAGTGGGGAAATCAAAGGACAAGCTGAAATACAAGAAGCAAAGAAGCTCTATGAAGAGATGATTAAGAAGCTCAAAGAAAAGGGACTAGGCTATTTAATAGACAATCTTAAAACAGAAGAAGAGCGCAATGCTGAGAAATGGGCCTTAAATCCTTGTGGACAAATGGGGGGAACTTGTGTAAACAAAGACAGTAATTGCCCTCAAGGTAAAACTAAAGACCCTAATATCAAATGTCCTGAAGACAAAGAGTGTTGTAGGAATGTTATAGAAGCATTTGCAAAAGACCCCTGTCCAGCTTACTTAAACTGCATACAATCATCAGGGTGTAAAGAAGAGAACAAAATGGAATCTTACAAATGTAATGATGAAGGAAAAGTATGCTGCAATCCAAATAATATCTGCTTCAGAGGTAATCCTTATGGGACACCAGACCAAAACAGGCAGGAATGTGATTGCGATGCAGACGGAGATATAGACGGAAATGATTGTGATGGTAAAGAAAGGTTATACTGTTACGACCTAGACTCTACCGAAAAAGAGGAATTTAAATGTTTTGATGCTGGTAAAGAACCAAACATAATAAGTTGCAAGGTAAGCACATCGGTTAAAGATGAAAAGAATACTGAACCGTGTGATTGTAATGGTGATGGAACTTATGATTCTGGATCTGAAATCTATTATTCAAAACATTACACTGAAGATTGTGGACAAATTGGAATTTTCAAAGAAGGCAGCACATTCTGGTCAAAGAAGATGAGCATGTACTATTGTTTAGACAGTAAATGCTATGAAGAACCTCTCTGTGGCGAATCTACCAAAAACAATTGTAGATGCCACGGCAACGATGGTAATTTTGAGCTTTGCAACGAAAAGCAAACCTGCGAAAATGGAAAATGCAGTGAAGGAGATTGCACAAAAGATAACTGTGACACAAACGGCAACTGCCAAAAAGATAAAGGATTATGTGAAGGGGTTGGCTGCTATTATGAAAATTCTAAATGTTATAAGATAAAAACAATAAAAGGCACAAAAACCTTTAACATTGGGCCTTATGGCCATTCGATGTTAAAAGATGATGAAGGTTATTCAAGTCTAGAATTTAAGTTTGATTCATATGCTAAAGGCAAAGTGATAAAATCTATGTTCAGTGCACCAGCATTTGATAAAGGTGGCTTAGTCAAAGTGAATGATGTAATTGACACAATCAAAATAGGGTGGGACAATAGCCAAAATAAACCTTCTATCCCTGAAAAATGGGCGCATTTCACCATGGCAAGAACAAGTAGTTTCATAAAGACCATAATATTGAAAAGGACAGGGAACCCAGGAAATCTTACAGCAGATTTGCTTGAATGCGGTTATGATAAGGAAAAAGACATGTTTATAGCTGGTAAGACTGTAAACAGTATTTTAATAGACGAGAAGACAATCCCAAATTCTAGTATGAAAGCAGTTGAATTATGGTTCCATATGGCTACTAATTCAGGAGAATATTATTCAGGAGACTATTGTATTAGGTTGCAATTATATGATGTTTCTAAAGGAAACAAAGATTTTAGGTATTATTATTATTATGAAGATCATAATTATTATGAGTGGATGAGAGTTCCTGCATCTACCATAAGGGGGGACTATGAACAAAGAAGAGGCGTATATTTTATTACCCCTCAAGTTAATAATTTCTATGCCTCTGTAATGTTAAAAAAAGTTGGGAGCCCAGGAGATCTTCAAGCATTTTTAATGAATTGTAACTATGATGAAAATGATCCTAAATTTATTAACCTGAACATTAAAAAACAAATAGTAATTAATGAAAAACTAATAACAAACACCGGCAAATGGATTGATTTGGATTTTGGTATAAATCTTAATGCCGGAGAATATTGTATTATTCTACAGAGCACAAAAGATATTGATAACAATTATTATGAATGGCTAGGGTCTAGTACCCCTACATGGGGGGGTGAGATTGGAAGTAAGACTATATGGATGGAATACAAAGAAAATGGAAATCCCAAAATAACATGGAGGGAGTACTCTATACCCGTATCACTAAGTATCAAAACGGCAAAAACAGAACCAACACAAATAAAAATAGGGATAGAAGATAGTGTAACAAAAGTTTCTCAATTTAGCCAAGATGGAAAACTTGAAATCAAAACATCTAAGGAATTTGAATATGACCCGTCTTCTCCTAGTGGAAATCCCAATAAATTAGGCTATATTGTTGTTGGCCCAAAGAACCACATAATAGAGTTAGGATACGAAATCCAATATATCTCCACTAACCCATTGGATCCGCCAAATAACCTAAAAAGTTGAGATAAAGCAGAAAATTTAAATAACTGAGGTAATATTTTACAATAAAGATGAAAAACAAAAAATCAGAAGGCCTGCCTTTGAACATAATCATAATAGCTGCTATTGGCCTAATTGTCTTAGTAATTTTAGTTTTTATCTTCAGAGGCGAAAGTAATAAATTCATAAAGAGCACAAACTGCCCTGCAAGAAACGGTGTTTGCCTAGAAGCAAAAAAGGAGTGCCCTGAAGACAAGCCTATAAAAGTTTACACCACCGATTGTAAGGAAGTTGAAAAGAATGATCAAGGAGATTATGTAGCAAGAAAGAGTAACGGAAAAGATATTTATCCAGGCCAATGCTGCATCCCTCTAGGTTAAAATGCAAAAAAAAGCCATAGCTGTTAACATGATGATTTTATTAACATTAGCACTTATTGTCTTTATAATAGTAGGATTTTTAATTGCAAGAAGCAGCAGCACTTACACAAAAAGCACATCTTGTGAATCAAATAATGGAAAATGTGTTAAAGCAACAGAATGTAATGGTAAAAACAGCTTTTTGCCTGGCTGCAAAGAAGATGAAGTATGTTGCATTAATGAAGGTGAATGATATATGAATATATATAGAAATAAAAAAGGTGAATTGCCTTGGTGGTTAATCCTGCTTATAATGGCTTTGGCTGTTCTTGTTGTATGGGCTTTTTTGTCTGGAAGGATATTTAAGGGTTTTTCAGAGCAATCTACAGAAAAACTAGTTGAGCAAAAGCTAGAGGCATGCAAAACAAAAGGAGAGAAAGGTAAATTAGACGGAACACAATATCCAGATTACGACGAAGATGGCCTGCCAGACATTTGTGATAACTGCCCAAAAACACCTAATTTCGGGGATGAAGTAAAAGATGATGATAATGACAATTTCCCAGCTTTAAAAGATGAAAAATCAAAAAACTGGAAAATTTGTTGTGGGAATGATGGTAAAGGAGATGATGACCCTAAACTTGATAAGAAATATTGTGAAGACTTTAATAATGACCAGAAATATGGGCCATCCAAGCTAATCTTATCCTATCTTAAGCCATAGAACACCTTATTCTGCCTAAATATCAAAAAAGTTATAAACTAATGCAATAAATATATTAAATAATGAAGTTTAAAAGGCTAGGCAAAAGAGGCGATGTGCGTACATTATCTCCAACAGAGCTAGTGGGTTATGTGCTTGGCGGCATTATAATCTTAATAATTATTGTTGTTGCAGGAATTTTTACTGCCCTATACTTTAGCGAAAAGAACGAAGAATTTGCTATAAATAATTTTATAGCTTTGGCTAACAAAATAGAAACTTTATCAAAAAGTGAAAAGACGTTTGATGTCCAAAGGGCATTTCCTTTCTATATCCCATCTAACTTTATCATAGTTGGTTTTAATGAAAATTGGAAGGATACCACAAAAAGCGATAGGTGTGAAGAAGAAGCAGTTAGAAAGCCATCCAAATTAGATGGAAAAGAAGGAGAAAAATGTGATAATTTTGCGTGTATTTGTCTATTTGGTAATTCAAACGATAAGTTTATGTCAGGAAATTCTTATAATGTTAAATTAATGCAATGCCATAGGCTTCCAGGCGTGAACAATTTTACAACATTCCATATGGAAGACAAGATTTATGATTATCCTGATGATATAACTTACAACATGGGGGGGAATTCTATGAATGTTGGGGACTATTCATCTATTAATTTCAAAAACTACGCTTATTTTTACGTATATGGTCAATGTGACAATTATTGGTGGGATAAGGATCTATTAGGCAGAAAATTATACATAGAAAAATTCACAGATGATGGGGGGAATACATACATATTCATAGCTCCTGAAGAAGTAACTAACCAAAAAGAGAAACCAATAACTAAAAGATATGATGCTATGAGCGCAAAATATAATCAAAAAAGCCCTTCTTAAAAAAGGATAAATATGAAAAAAAGAGGCATTTTCTCAAATAAAAAGGCGCAAGGAGATATTGAAAGCTATTTTGTCCTAATCAAGCTAATCTTGGCTTTTGCCGCAATCTTTGCTATGTCAGCCTATGTTTACTCTGTAGCAACAGATACATTCTTCAATAAATTATATTTCTCAAGGGACATCTCATTTATGGCCAATACAGTTTACTTCGCTCCAGGAAATGTATATCAAGAATACAACCGAGAAGGCCTTGATAAATTTGGAATAGGCTTTGAAGATCAAAAGGTAGAGGTAATAGAGGATGAAGAAAAGAAAAAGGGTTTGACATTCAACTATTTTTTTGCTCAGGATCTAAATTACAATCTAAAAGAAGAAAGAATAAAAGATAGTAATAAAATAGCATTCCAAAAATCACCCTGTAACCTTGAAATATCCAGCGAACTGAGCCAAAATTTAAAATTAATCGAATGCCCAAAAATAAATGCAAAAGAAGAAAACTGGGTGCAAAAAAAAGTCCTTATTAACCCTGAAAATAAAAAGTATGATGTGGGCAGCACACAATATAACTTAATCGACTCGTTAGGCTCATCAGTTTACGAAAAAATCCCGTTTGTCAATAAAAAAACCACAAAAGACAATAAAGAAGCGCTTGCGGGGAAAAAGAGGCTGATAGATGAAAGTGAAATAATTATAACACTGGACATGGGGGATTATGAAAGTGAAAATAATGACCTCAAAATATATTTCTCTTCTGAGGGGGAAAATGGCATTATAAAAAAAAGAAAGGATTTTAGTTCCCTAATATGGAGTGAAATCCTCTCCTATAAAGAATTAGGAGATGTATTCACAGGAGGCAATATAATTGGGATAAGCCCAAAACAAACTAAAGAAGAATATGGTATTGTTTTGGAAAATGAAAAAATAAGCATAATCATTGAGGTAGGCAACATCAAAAGTGAGAAAATCAATAGTTTAAATAAAGCAGAAATAAGAAGCAAGATAGCTGACGGAATCAATAAAGGGATTGAAAATTACTATGGATAAAAAATTATTAAAAAGCAAGAGGGCAGATTTCATTTCTTTTAATGTGCTGTTCCATATAATGGAAATCATGTTCATAATTACAGTAGCTGTATTTGTATTCTTTATAGTGCATGTAGAGAAAAATATAGACACATTTCCAATAGAGAGTGAAATACTGATTGATAGGATGCTATACAGCAACAATGGATTATGGCTATATGACCAAGATATAGGCAGGTTATACCCTGGTATTTTAGAGCTTGAAACTTTTAAAAATAAGCCAAAAATAGAATCTTCGCTGAACAAGACAATGTATTATGGTAAAGAAAACAAAAGAGCAGCAGCAGAATTAGTTCTGGAAGACAAAGACAAAAACAAGTTTGGGCCAATTTATTACAATGAACAAAAATACAAAGAATGGGTTGAATGGTACAAAGCAGGGGTAATCGAAGGTGCAGGGGGGAGAAAAGGCAAAACTAAGGAAATTTCAGTTATGATAAAAGATAAAGATGGGTCAGTACCAGGAACCCTTAGTATAACAGTTTTAATTCCAAACAGATAAAATGATTAATCTAAAAAAGAGTAAAAAAGCATTTACAATAAATTTTCTTGTTTTGCTGATATGCTTTGTAACATTTTGCATAGTCGGTTTTATCTTCTATCTTTTGTTTGGCTTCTTAGGCAAGATGGTTGTTTATGATATAGGCAGTGATGTTGCAAATATAGATGCAGAATACCAGTTGTTAAGCTATCTTAGGGCACCAATTGAAGTAAATGCTAAAACAATTAACATGGCTGATCTCATAGTAAATGCAGCAAACGGCATTAGCACAAAAGAAGAGCTTAAGGAAAAATCCAAAGAATTGCTAAGTTTTTGCGATGACCAAACTTGTTGTAGTATCACAGTTATAAAAAATGATAAAGAAATATTGAATATAGAGCCTGTAGTTTTCATTGAAGAATTGTGTTATAATAAAAGGATTGAAGCTGCTGCAACAATTCCCTCAAAAAATCCAGATGAGCCTTACACAGTCAAATTAACATTTTATATATATGATAAGGATATGCTGGGGATATAACCAAGGAATATTATAATGAAAAAAAACAAAAAAGCAGTTTTTTACAGCATAACTGTATTGATATTTACAATATTCATCTTAATATTTGCGCTAATTGCAGTGTATAAAAAGACAAGCCCCCCTAAAAAGATTGGGGAAGAGCAGATGGAACTTATTAAACATTATCAAGAAGGAGAAAATATTCTCTTCTATATTGACCAGTCTGCAAAATACTCCGCATATAATGGAGTATACTCTCTTGCTCAAAAGGGATTGTATTTTGATGGAGTGGAATGCGGAAATAGCCTGGGGCGGATAGAATTACCAACGCCAATGGGGGTAATTAGGGGCTACACAATGTGGGAAAATGTCATAAGTGATCAAAAAAAAGAATGTTACCCGACAGAAAGGGACATTGCAATGAATTTCAATCTTTTCATGAACAATCAACTAAACGGATACCTCGATAATTACCCCGACGCCGCAATCCCAAAAAACAACTATGATTTCAATTTTAATGAAAAAAATATGGAAATAAAGGGACTTGCAGCCCAAAATATCTTAATCCCGTTAGACAGGCAGCGTTATAAGGCTGAAAATTACCCTAAGTTGCCCGAAGACGAAAAATCATGCTTGTCTAGGGAAGGGTATGTAATACCTAGAAAGCTTTCGTTATCCGTTCCTACAAAAGAAAATGAAAACACAGTTGCTACAATGTCAGCAAAAGCATGCGGTAAATGCCCCCCAGACAGCTGCGATAAATACCAAAATGAAATACACTGTAATTTAGATACATGTAATATCAATTGTATATGGAAAGATGATAAATGTGAAAAACAAAGTTCATTATACTCTTTTAAGCCTTCTTTCAAAATAGGTATCCCTTTTGATTTTATTAAAAAATTTTCAGATTACTCAACAATGGCCCAAGAAATAAGAGATAACATAAAAGATTGCTTAATAAAAGGCAGTGAAACTCCAGATGATGACGAAGACCTAATAACCTGCGCAGAAAAAGAAAATAAAGAGGCCAGTGAATACAAAATCAGAATAGAAGCGCTGCCTGATTTAACTTCACATGATAGGTATCTTTTATTGTTTGATATAGAAGACAAAACATTCGAAAACCCCTATTCTGAAGATAAACTGGTCATAAAGTTTGGTATTCGGTTTATGGATCATTTCCCCCCTCCAAAAACAGAGATAAAGGGGATAGAAGAAAAAACAGTAGATGGTATAGATGGGAAATACCTTGTTTTTAAGAAAAACGACGCCTCTGATGTCAAAAGGTATGACATCTATTACAAGAAAATAGAGTCTACTGGAGAAATAAAAACAGAAAAACCAAAAGAAATAAGCAAAATGAAAGGAATAGCCGAAATATCCATAATTGATAAATCACAATTAGGAGATGAAATAGAATGGCTTGTAGATTATGATACTCTAGAAGCAGGAAGCAGCTACTATTTCTATATATTAGCTATAGACCATGCAGGCAACCCAGCTGATGAAATAAAACAAATAGAACAAGAAGTCAAAGAGCTTACTATCTAATAAAACCAATATATTCTAAAACACAAAAGTATATAAATAATCAAGAAAGACATGTTATCTAATGATTAAAATACCTCTAGATAGGATTATAGAAAAAATAAAGGAAAACGCAAACCTGTCAGAAGAGGAGATCAATTCTAAAATAAAGGAAAAGATGGCTCAGCTTTCTGGCCTGATCTCAAAAGAAGGGGCCGCGCATATAATAGCCAATGAATTAGGAATAAAGCTATTTGAAGAAGTTTCTGGAAAACTGCAGATAAAGAACATTTTAGCAGGGATGAGAGACGTAGAAACAGTGGGAAAAGTCCAGCAAATTTCCCAGGTAAATGAATTCCAAAGGCAGGATGGCGGAAAAGGAAAAGTTGCAAACCTGATCATAGCAGATGCGACAGGCTCAACAAGGGTTGTTCTGTGGGGCTCCCAAACAGATTTGGTAAAAGACCTAAAAGAAGGCGATATAGTGAAAATTCTATCTGGCTATGTTAAAGAAAATAATAACCGCCTGGAAGTTCACTTAAACGACAAAAGCAAATTAACCATTAACCCAGAAGGGGAAAATATCAAAGAAGTAAAGCAATTCACATCTAAAAGGAAAAAGATAAGTGAGCTAAGTGAAAACGAAAATGATATTGAATTATTAGGAACTATTGTACAGGTATTTGAGCCAAGATTTTTTGAAGTTTGCCCAGAATGCAACAAAAGAGCAAGGCCTAGGGACGAAGGATTTTTCTGCGAAACCCATAATATAGTAACACCTAACTATTCCTATGTTCTAAACCTCATACTCGATGATGGCACAGAAACGATAAGAACGGTTTTTTTCAGAAAACAAGTTGAAAATTTATTAGAAACCACTCATGAAAAAATATTGGAATATAAGGATGCTCCTGAGAAATTTGAGGATGTAAAAAATAGCTTGCTGGGCAATATAATAAAAATCGTTGGAAGAACAAATAAAAATGAAATGTTCGATAGGGTAGAGTTTGTTACAAGATTAGTATTCCCAAAACCAGGCGCAAAAGAAGAAATTGAAATGTTAAAAAAAGAGCCTGCTCAGGAGTCTAAAGACGAGCCTTCAGAAAAACTTCCGACAGTAGAAGAAATATAGAATGTTATTCAGAACGCATTTAGCTTTTAGCTTTCTAATTGGCTTATATTTGATCAGTATCCTAGAAGTAAAAAACCAGATATTATTTATGATTATCTTATTATTCTTCTCTATTTTCCCAGACATTGATGGGTCCTCAAGCAAGATATCCAAAAAATTAAGGCCTTTTTCTCACATATCTAATTTATTTGGGCATAGAAATATATTACATACAATATATTTCCCAATTTTGATAAGCCTGATTTTATTCATTCTCAATTTCAGGCTGGTAAGTTTAGCAGTCTTGTTTGGTTACTTAATGCATATATTCTTAGATCTCACCACAAAAAAAGGAATTGCATTATTTTATCCATTAAGCAAAAAAAGGATCAAAGGCTTTATCAAAGTGGGCTCTTTAACCGAAAATATAATCTTCACAATTCTAATTATTCTGATAATCTACAAATTATTGCTATAGAAGGTTATAGAAAGTTCACTTGCCAACCCCATCTCGCCAAAATTTGGCCAATACAAGCCCTCTAAAGCCAAAATCCGCAGTTCACTTGCCACTTGCCATACACCCGCAAGGTATATAAACAAGATATCCTTTACTATATTTGGTTGTTATAAACACAACCCCTCGCTTACCGGAAGCTCAGTTCTTCCTAAATAAGGTAAGTTTGAAATAAGATCCGAAAGGAAAGAGGTGTTTTAAATGAACACAGAAAGTACTGGCAAAACATTGCCAGAAAAAAAATTTAGCACTGGCGCCATATGTGCTACAATTTGGAAAAATAATGGCACAAGTAAAAAAACAGGAGATTCTGTTGAGTATAGAACAATACAGCTCGACAGAAGATATAAAGACAAAGAGGGAAACTGGCAAAGTACTGCTTCTTTAAGGCTAAATGACTTGCCAAAAGCCTCCCTGGTTCTGCAAAAAGCATATGAATATCTTGTCCTAAAAGGGCAAGATTCATCTAATGCTCAAGAAACAAGTGAAGAGATAATCATGTAGGGGTATCAAAATGAAAAAGAAACAAGATGAGGTAAAAGAAATGGAACCAGAAGAGGTTGTAGAAGGAAAAAAAGAAAAAACACTAAGCGACTTGCCAGGAGTAGGTCCTGCTACTGTTGAAAAATTGCAATCAGTAGGTTATAACGATTTAATGTCAGTTGCTGTAGCAACACCTGGAGAATTAATTGACGCTACTGGAATGACCCAGGCTGCAGTAAAAAAAGTTATAGCAACTGCGCGTGCTTCATTAGAAATGGATTTTAAATCTGGCGCAGAACTATTAGAGCAAAGAAGCAAGGTTATTAGGCTTTCTACAGGCAGCAAAGCATTTGACGCATTAGTGGGCGGCGGTTTCGAAACAGGAGCTATAACAGAATGTTTTGGCCAATATGGCTCAAGCAAAACGCAGATTGCCCACCAATTAGCTGTCAATGTTCAGAAAATGGATCCAACTGCATGCACTGTTTTTATCGATACAGAAAGCACATTCAGGCCGGAAAGGATTATCGAGTTCTCAGAAGGGGCAGGCTTGGATTCAGAGCAGGTTTTAAACAGCATAAAAGTAGCTAGAGCCTACAACTCAGACCATCAAATGTTGTTAGCAGAAAAGGTAGACGACCTGATTACAAAACAAGGATTAAAAGTGAGATTAGTAATTGTAGACTCATTAACAGCGCACTTTAGGGCAGAATTTGTTGGAAGAGGTACACTAGCAGACAGGCAGCAGAAATTAAACAAACATATGCATGTATTGTCAAGATTAGCAAATAAGCATAATCTATGCGTTTATGTTACTAATCAGGTTATGGCAAAACCAGACACATTCTTTGGTGACCCTACAGAAGCAATAGGCGGCCATATAGTTGCCCACAACTCAGCTTTCAGAATATACCTAAGAAAAGGCAAAAAGGGAACAAGAGTTGCAAAACTAGTTGACGCGCCGAATCTTGCAGACGGGGAATGTGGATTTATAGTAACAAAAGAAGCTATAAAAGACATATAATTTTTTCTTTTTTTCTTAAAAACATTAGCTTTAAATACCCTTGCTCATTCGTAAAGCTTATTACACATGGGTGTAAGATTGTGTGAGAACACGTAATTAGATAGATAGGTGAAGTAAAATATGGAAAGAGATTTTGGAAATAGAGGGTTTATGGCCCCAGTTAAGGTTGGGGATGAAATAGAAGTAAAAATAGAGGCAGTAGGAGAAAAAGGAGACGGTATAGCAAAGAAAGACGGCTTTGTCCTCTTCATACCAAACGCAAAAGAAGGCGACGTAGTTAAGATAAAAGTAACAAAAGTCTTAAGAAGAGTTGGCTTTGCTGAAATAGTTGGAGAAGGTAGTGCTCCAGCAGAAGAAACTCCTAAAGATGAAGCTGCTCCAGAAGAAGCTGAAGCTCCAGTAGAGGATTCAGAAGATTTTGGTGAAGAAGACAAAGAATAAAAAAGATTATTCTTAATTAATATTTTTTTATTTATTTTTTCATAATATTTATATATCTCGAGCTCTACTCGAGTATTATAAAATCAGAGATTTTATATAGGTTTTCCTATACCCAAAAAATATGAGATTATTCCTAGCTATAGATTTTAACGAACTAAAAGATAACTTGGTTGCAATTCAAAGCAAAATAGGCAAATCAACAGGTAACTTAAAGGAAGTTACCAAATTCCACTTAACATTAAAGTTTCTAGGGGAAGTTTCTGAGGATAACGCCAGCCAAATAAAAGATATCCTTAAAAAAGTAAAATTCAACGCATTTAACCTATCAGTAGATAAAATAGGCGTTTTTCCAAATGAAAACTATGTAAGGGTTATATGGATAGGCGTAAAACCAGACAAAGAAGTCAAAGCTCTACAGGATAATGTTGAAAATGCCCTAAAAGAGTTCAATTTCAAAAAAGACTTTCAATTCCACCCACATATAACATTAGCAAGGGTAAAGTTCATCAAAGATAAAGAGAAATTCATTAAAAACTTAAAAGAAATCAAGGTTGAACCAAAAACAATAGAAATCAAACAATTCAAGCTTATCAAAAGTACATTAACACCGAAAGGGCCAGTTTATGAAGATGTAGAAGTTTTTAGTTAACTTTTTAAATAAAACCCTACCCCTATAGTCTATTACCAAAGGTTTTAACTAACTATGGTTAAAACGAATATGTGTTGAGGTTATAAAAAAGCACGGTTTGGTTAATTTATAAATTATGAAATAATTTACTAAATTAGAAAAATTCGAAGAATTTTTCGTAATGGAGAAAATAAAATGGCAGAAGAAAATCCGAAATTTTTAGTTTCGCAAGATCAATACCTAAAATCAGGCATCCATATAGGAACGAAATTCAAAACAAAGTATATGGAACAATTTATCTACAAAACAAGGACAGATGGATTAAGTATATTGAATCTACAAAAAATAGATGAGAGAATAAAAACAGCAGCTAATTTTATAGCTCAATATGATCCAGAAGACATTTTAATCGTAAGTAGAAGGGAGAATGGATGGAAAGCAGTAAAGACATTTGGAAGAGTAACTGGTATCAAATTTGTAGCTGGAAGATACCCTCCAGGCATGTTAACTAACCCTGCTTTGGAAATATATTATGAATCAAAAGTTATCCTATCAACAGACTCTTGGCCAGATAGAAACGCTATCTTAGATGCTAACAAGATTGGTATACCTGTAATTGCATTATGTGATACAAACAATCAATCAAATAACCTAGATCTGGTCGTCCCTTGTAATAATAAAGGAAAGAAAAGTCTAGGATTGTTCTTTTATATTCTTGCAAGAGAATACTTAAAGTTAAGAGGAATAATCAAAAACGACAGTGACTTTAAAGAAACAGTAGATGACTTCACAGAGGAATAATCATATTAAGGTTATCAAATCTTTTATTGCTTTTTTTAATTCTTTCTTTTCATACAAGACCTTATACACTTGTTTTGTAAGAGGTAAATCTATGTTCTTTTCCTTGGCCAAATCATAAACTGCTTTTGTCGTTTTTATGCCCTCAGCTACCATGCCATGCATCTCTTTTTTTATATCATCAAAACTCTTTCCTTCTGCAATTCTCTCTCCAACAAACCTGTTTCTGGAATGTTTAGATGTGCATGTAGCTACTAAATCGCCAACCCCTGCTAAACCATAAAAAGTGGATCTTTTTGCACCAAAAAATCTGCCTACTCTGCTCATCTCCATCAACCCAAATGTTATAATAGAAGCCTTTGCATTATCCCCTAGCTTCAAACCATCACAAACACCTACTGCAATAGCAGTTATGTTCTTTATTGCTCCGCAAACTTCTACCCCTATAATATCATCATGAGGATAAACCTTAAAATACTCTGTTTCCAAAACATCTTTAACCTTTGGCAGTACATCTAAATGTTTAGATGCTATCACAGTGGCTGTAGGAATCTTTCTGCTAACCTCTTCAGCATGATTTGGTCCTGACAAAGCAACAACCTTAACTTTCAATTCTTCCTCTAAGATTTCAGACATTCTTTTAAATGTTATATCCTCTAATCCTTTTGTCACAGAAATAACAATTGTATCTTTATCTATAAATTCTGAAATCTTCTTTGCCATATCCCTTAGAAATGAAGAAGGTATTGCAGTGATTATAATTTCTGCCCCAACAATAGCTCCTTTCAGATTATTAGTTGATTCTAGATTTTCAGACAAATTAACGCCCCTTAGAAATCTTGTATTTTCTTTTTTATTGTTAATGTCATCAACTACCTCTTTTTCAAAAGCCCACAACTTAACCTTATACCCCTTACAAGCTAGTAAATTAGCCAAAGTTGTTCCCCATCCGCCTGCACCTATTACAGCGATTTTCATCTTAATCAAAATTATACTCCTTGCCTGTTAATTTAGCAATCTCTTTCATTACCTTAGTGGTAACTAATCTCAATGTCTTTTTATCATTTTCCATCCCATAATACTTATCAAAATACATCAGCTTCCCAATATTAACAACAACCCTCTTAAATCTAGGAATATTCTTTCCTTTAGGCAGCACCTCAAAAGTTCCAATTAAGCCTACAGGCAGTACAGGAACCTTGGCTGCTAAAGCTAATCTCGCTGCGCCTGTCTTTCCTCTTTGGAGATTTCCTGTTAGTGTTCTTGTCCCCTCTGGATAAACCCCTATTATCTTATTACTTTTTAGATATTTTATTGCTGTTTTCAATGCTTCTTTTCCGCCTGCCTGCCTGTCAATAGGTATAGCACCAACATGTTCGTGCCACCTCTTCTGAAAAGGAGTTTCAAAATGTTCTTTCTTCGCAAGGTAATAAACTCTTTTGTTTAGTTTGGTTATTATTATCGAAGAAAGGATAAGGTGGTCCATATAACTTGAGTGGTTTGCAGATAGTATAAAGTTTCTGTCCTTAGGTATATCCTCTAATCCGTTTATTTTCTTTACCCACAACTTTATAATGGGTATAATTGTCAACTTCTCAATAGCATGCACCATTTTAGTACTTGTACCTCTTTCCGATTAATTTTCCAATCTCCCTCATTATTTTTCTAGTTACATTATTTAATACTTTCCTATCACCCTGTTTCCCATAATACTTATCAAAATATAATGGCTTCCCAATAATAACTCTAACAATCTTCCTTATCCTGGGTAATGATTGCCCTTTGGGCAATACGTCCCTTGAGCCAATTATTCCTACAGGTAAAACTGGAACTTTGGCTGTTAAAGCTAATCTGGCTGCTCCAACCTTTGCTCTTTGCAATTCGCCATCAAGAGTTCTATGTCCTTCAGGATACACACCAACAGAATCTCCTTTCTTTAAATAGTACACAGCTTTCTTAAAAGCATTCTTGTTTACATCCTTCTTTTTAGGGTGGTCATAAACCTCTACAGGAATTGAGCCGCCCCAATATAAAAACCGCCTCAATAAAAAAGGCCTGAAAAACTTCCTGTTAACATACATATGTAATACCCTGTTTACTCTAGGAACAATGATTGAAGGGATCAAAAGATCATCATAAAAACTAGAATGATTAGGGCAAACAATAAATGCTTTATTTTTTGGGATATTATCTGTTCCTTCTACTTTCTTCAGCCATATTTTCATTATAGCAGGTATAACCAGCCTGCCTATTGGGTAGACCATAACACTAGAAAAATAGCTAGTTTATTATAAACCTTATTATTTTTTCAGCTCGTTAATAAGCTCAGGAACAACCTTAAACAAATCACCTACAATCCCATAATCAGCTACTTCAAATATAGGCGCGCTGGAATCCTTGTTTATTGCTATAACCATATCAGAATTCTGCATTCCAGCCTTATGCTGTATAGCTCCAGAAATTCCTATTGCAATATAAAGCTTAGGCCTCACTGTTTTTCCTGTCTGTCCAACCTGGTGGTCTTTAGCTATCCATCCAGAATCGACAGCCGCCCTTGAAGCACCAACCTCTGCTTTTAACAATCGTGCAAGATCTTCAACTAAGCTAAAGTTCTTTTTCTCTCCTAATCCTCTTCCGCCTGAAACAATTATCTTTGCTTCCTCTAGATTAACTTTTTTCTTAGCTTCTTTTATTATCTCCAAAACCTTTAGTTTGCTGTCTTTCTCAGAGACATTTGCAGCAATTTTAACTATCTCTCCTTTCCTGCTTCCATCCTTCTCTCTCATCTTAAAGACGCCAGGTCTTGCAGTTGACATCTGCGGCCTATGCTTCTTGCATATTATCTGAGCCATTAAATTGCCTCCAAAAGCAGGCCTTGTCTGTAATAATAATCCGTCTTCTGTAATATCTAAACCAGTACAATCAGCAGTTAAACCAGTATTAATCCTCTGGGCAATTCTTGGTGCTAAATCTCTTCCAATATGTGTTGCCCCATATATGGCAACCTGGGGTTTTGTTTTCCGGATATGTTCAGATACAACCTTAGTATAAAAATCAGTTTGATAATTTTTTAATATGGGTGACTCTGCCAAATAAACCTTATCAGCTCCATAGTTTATCAGATCCTGGGATAAACCAGAATCCTTATCCGTCAATAAAATAGCTGCTGTTTTGACATTTAATTTATCTGCTAACTCCCTTGCCTTGCCTAATAATTCAAAAACTACCCTTGATATTTTATTATGCCTTTGCTCTGCAAAAACCAAAACTTCCTCGCCCTCTTTCTTTTCCTTTTTTTCAAGATTCTTTTCTTCTTTCAAAACTTCTAGATAACCATTATCTATAGCCTGCTGAACTTCAGGCATATTCGGTACATCTTCAAAATCATTTCCCCTGATTAATACAATCCCGCCTAGATTAAGCTGTGTTTCCGGGCATTGCATAGCTACTTTTACTTTCACCATTAAAAAGCACCTATTATCTCCTTTTCTTTTAATATTGAAACAAGCTTCTCGACAACTTCTTTGGTAGAACCTTTTAAAATCTGCCCCTGCCCCTTTGCTGGAGGAGTAAATGACTTCTTGACAGATGTAGGAGAACTCAATAATCCTATCTTATATTTGTCTACCTCAATTTCTTCTGCGCTCAATACCCTAACTTCTTTCTCTCTATAAGCTTCTTTTATGCCATGTAGGCTAGGATATCCTATTTCATTAATCTCAGAAACACATGTGATTAAACAAGGGAGAGCAGCCTCTATAACTTCGTAGCCTTCTTCCATCTGCCTCTCTACCTTAACCTTTCCTTCACCTAACTCAATTTTCTGAGCATAGGTAATTTGTGGAAGGCTTAAAAATTCTGCAACTTGAGGTCCAACTTGGGCAGTATCCCCGTCTATTGCCTGCCTTCCAAACAACAATAAGTCATAATTGCCAATATGTTTTATCGCAGCACCTATTGCATTTGCAGTTGCCCATGTATCCGAACCAGCAAAAGCCCTATCACAAAGTAAAATTGCTTCATCAGCTCCAAAAGCAAGCGATTCACGCAAAGCTTCTTCAGCCTGTGGTGGCCCCATTGATATAACAGTGACTTTCCCTTTATGTTTATTCTTTATCTTAATAGCTTCTATTAAAGCATGCTTATCATCAGGATTCATAATAGTTGGAACCCCTTCCCTAATCAACGTTCCTGTTTTTTGGTCTATCTTAACTTCATTTGTATCAGGTACTTGCTTTATGCATACAATAATGTTCATCTTAGAAACCTCTCCCTAATAATTCAGCTGCAATAACCAATCTTTGAATTTCAGAAGTTCCTTCATAAATCTCTGTAATCTTAGCATCCCTGTAAAATCTTTCTAAAGGATAATCTTTCATATAGCCATAACCACCATGGATCTGTATAGCGGCTCTAGTAACTTCCATAGCCACATCCGAACCATATAACTTGGCCATAGCAGCTGCTTTTACATATCTCTTTCCTTTATCCTTAATATCAGCAGCCTTGTAACACAACAGCCTAGCGGCCTCTATCTTAGTTGCCATATCAGCAAGCATAAATTGTAAAGCCTGAAACTTATGCAGCTTTCTTCCAAACTGTTCTCTTTCTTGTACATATTTCAAACATTCATCAAAAGCAGCCTGCGCAATTCCCACACCTTGCATCCCTATGCCAATTCTTCCAGAATTGAAAACACTCATTGCAATCTTAAAACCTTCTCCTTCAACTCCGCCAATTAAATTATCCTTAGGAAGCCTCATGTCCCTGAAGACTAATTCTTGTGTATTTGAGCCCCTTAACCCTAATTTATCCTCTTTTTTTCCTAAACTAAATCCCTCTGTTTTCTTAGGCTCAAAAGCAAAAATGCTTAATCCATTATGCTTCTTGCTTTTATCAGTTGTTGTAACAATGCATATCAAATCAGCCTTTCCACCATTTGTTATGAATATCTTATTGCCATTAACTATATACTTGTCACCATCCCTAATAGCAGTTGTTTGCACATTAACAGCATCGCTGCCTGCATTTGGCTCAGTAAGTGCAAATGCCCCCAAATACTCTCCAGAAGCTAATTTTGGCAAGAATCTCTTCTTCTGGTCTTCTGTACCAAAATTAACAATGGGGTGGCATGTAAGAGAAGCATGAGCTCCCATTGTGACAGCAGTTGCATTGCATCCTCTGCTTACTTCCTCCATGATTATTGCCTGAGAAATATTATCTAACTCTGCTCCACCATATTTCTTAGGTATAGACATACCCATAACCCCCAATCTAGCTAACTTCTTGATCTGCTCAGCTGGAAAAATCTCTTTTTGATCAGCATCTGCAGCATATGGCTTTATTTCAGAGTCTACAAACTGTGTAATCATCTTCTTTATTGCCAATTGTTCTGGTGTAAAGTCAAAATTCATGATAAAACCCCCAATAATTAGAGTATAGAATTACTTTATAAATCTTGCTCAAAATAAAAAAATAAAAAAGAAATAGGAAACTTAGAATCTAGGTCTTCCTCCGCCTCTTCCGCCACCGCCTCCTCCGCCACCGCCAAATCTTGGTTTCTTATGTTTTTGGTAACAGTCCCTGCAATAAACCGGTCTTCCTTCTGTTGGTTTAAAAGGAACCTCACATTCATTACCACAATCTGCACAAGTTGCCTTATGCATCTCTCTATCTCCAAATCCTTCTCCAAATCCCATTTTACTCATTCACCTTTTGTGTTAGTTATACTCTGATTTCCTACTAGAAGTAGTACTCCCGGTATACTAATGCCTAGAGAAATAAGGGGAGTATTTAAATTTAATGGTTTTTCGTGGCCTATAATACCTGAACTCTTAGAAGCTAATACCACCATCCACCTTAATTACCGTTCCAGATATATACTTCGCATCGTCAGACGCCAAGAACTTAACAGCATTAGCCACATCTAATGGCTGGCCAATCTCTCTAAGTGGAATCAACTGTAATATCTGCGATAACATCTCCATCGGTATCTTATCAGTCATAGCTGATTCTATAAAGCCAGGAGCAACAGCATTTACTGTTATTTTCATCTTGCCAACCTCCTTAGCTAATGACTTTGTAAATCCAATCACTCCAGCTTTAGTCGAAGCATAATTAGTCTGCCCGAAATTGCCTGATATTCCGGCAATAGAAGATATATTTATTATCCTGCCACCCTCTGGAATCATCTCCAAAACATTATGTGTAACATTATACAAACTGTTCAAGTTAACATTAATCACAGGATACCATTCCTCTGGCGTCATCTTCTTAAGAGTTCTGTCTTTAGTAATCCCAGCATTATTTACTAAAATATCCACCTTGCCGAATTTCTTCTTAATATCTTCAGCCATTTTCTTGCAGCTTTCAAAATTAGAAACATCAGCAGCAACAAACTCAGATTTAACCCCAAAATTCTTAATCTCAGCTACAGTTTTAAGTGCTTCTTCCTTCATCACTTCAATATCATTTATTATTATATTGCAGCCTTCTTTAGCAAGAGCTAAAGCCATTTCTTTTCCTAGTCCACGAGCTGAACCGGTTATTAAAGCATTTTTTCCTTTTAAGCTCATTCTGAATCACCTTGTTATTGGTATTTTATATTTGTTTATTATTGTTACGAATTTTAAACTTTCTTCAATATATGGCAGGTAACAGTGCCGCCAACCCCGCCAACATTATGAGCCAAAGCAAAATTAGTATTGCTAATTTGTCTATCTCCTGCCTCCCCCCTCATTTGTTCTACAATCTCACAAATCTGGCTAAGCCCAGTAGCAGAAGGCGGGTGCCCTTTTGACTTTAATCCGCCTGATGTATTCACTGGCATTCTCCCATCAATATTAACAACGCCATCCCTTATCAATTTAACCCCTTCTCCTTTTTTGGCAAAGCCAATATCCTCGTAACTCATCAGCTCGACTATTGTGAATGCATCATGTATCTCTACAAAATCAATATCACTAGGCGTTAATTTAGCTTGTGTAAAAGCCTCTTTTGCAGAAACAGATGTTGCTTCCCATGTTGTTAAATCTCTGCTTTCAAAAGGGGCTAATCTGTCTGTACAAAGGCTAGAACCAATTATCTTAACATCTGACTTATCCTTTGTCAACACAGCAGCGGCAGCCCCGTCAACACTAATGCTGCAATCCATAACTCTCAAAGGCGAAGCAGCAATCTTTGATTTCTTAATATCTTCCAAAGTAACTTTTTTATTATAGAAACGCGCCTTTGGATTGAAAAATCCATTTGAATGGTTTTTATATGCAATCAATGCTAAATCATCCATGGTTGTATCTGGAAATCTGTTGAGATACTCTCTTGCCACTATCGCAGCAGAAGATGGAGCAGTTACCCCTTCTGGCTGTTCCCATTTAGACTCCATCGCCATCATAAATTCGTCTGTAATAGACTCTGACTTACATGTCATCAGTTTTTCTACTCCTACAACAAGGACATTATCATAGCCCAATTGATTTGCTACCCACAAAGCATGGCCTCCGCCAGCACAGCCAGCAGGAACCCTTATTATAGGCTTGTTTGTCCTGAACATAGAGCTCAACATTCCAGCAAAATGCCTTTGTTTTTCTATAGAAAAAAACCACTCTAAGGTTGAACAAACAATTGCGTCTATCTTATTAAAGCTCATATCAGCACAATCCAAAGCTTCAAGGCAAGCATCATATGCTAACTGGTGTGAAAACTTATCAGAAATCCCGAACTTCGTCATGCCAACTCCTTTTACAAACATTTTAATCCTTCTTAATCAGCTAAAACTTTTAAAAAGTTTGAGGTCTTAAAAAACCTATGGGTTTTTTATTAATTTGGAGCCTATCGGTTGTTTTATATCTCTCCTTAAGGCATCCAGTTCATTTCCAATAACATTTATCTTGGATATATCATGCTCCCCAATGCCCAATTTGCCTGCTAACTCAACATAAGGCAATTTCCTCAAACAAAAAACCTCTTGAATGATTTTATCGTGAACAACAGGGTTCCTCGCAGCAAATATTAAATTAAAAAATCCTGGCTCACCATATTCAGCAGGCCCATTCCCCTGCATGCCTATAGAAGCATCACCCAATGTAATAAAATTAGGCAACACCTTTGGTAAAAGTGTCAAAGCAGCAACAGCCTTCTTAGGATCTTTTGCTAACTCATCAAAACTTTTCTTAGATAGAAATCTTGTTAAATTCTCAAAAGCCCCGTCTATTCCAAGCAGCATATCTGTTTTTATAACAGGCACATTAAAAATTAAATCAAAATCATTGACTATCTTACTCACTTCAAAAGCAAATTCTCCTTCTTTCTTCTCTTCAAATTCTGCCTTGCTTATATCCACAAATTTAACCCCAAAACTTTTAATAACCTTATTTATGCCAGATTTCGCTATTGTCTTTTCCAAAGGAACAAAAAAGCTTTGCTCTGCTATAGTTATATTCTCTTTCTTCACCCGGTTGCCCAACAAATATTGTATTAACCCACTAATAACATTAGGGTTAGTACAAATACCCATATAAGAATAGCCCGGAAAACTGATATTAGGTTTAATCAAGACCCTTGTGTTTGAATCTGCCTCTATACCCCCTATAAGCTCTAAGGCCCCCTTAACAGCTTCATAAAAATCATACTTTATCTTCACTACAGCAACTGAATTCTCTGAAGCGTCTGGCTTATCCTCATAAGCATCACCAAGATTATAATCCTTTATTGTCTTTTTAGGCATCTTGTTGCCATATTCGTCCTCTAAGATTAAAACATTATAAGGGATAATAGGGTGTGGTGGACAAGGAGTATAAACCTTAGTATAGCCTACAACCTTTAATCTGGTTCCTACCTGCTTTTTAATCTCTCCCCTGCAATACAAGCACTTCTCAATTGGATGTATCCATTTCTTATCGCATTTCTCACAAATCCATCTTATTGTTTTTGTCATTAAATCACCTTATGCAGCTATCTTATCAAATACACGAAAAAATTGCTTTGCAATTTTTTGTGTCCCAGAAAAATATAGATTATATTTTTCTGAGGATGTGAACAGTAGTTGTTCCTCCTGCTCCACCAACATTATGTGTTAATCCTAATTTAGCATCCTTAACCTGCCTTTCCCCGCATCTATTCCTTAACTGATCTACAATCTCAACAATCATAGCAACTCCTGTTGGAGAGATTGGATGACCCCTTGCCTT
>Ga0268276_1001124_pt1 | contig 27773 bp, 27 predicted proteins | sample saktaG_4_FD_190145 | JGI IMG/M metagenome (GOLD analysis project Ga0268276, IMG submission 190145) | Saline water microbial communities from Sakinaw Lake, British Columbia, Canada - sak_2010_1_5_45m | ecosystem: Environmental > Aquatic > Non-marine Saline and Alkaline > Saline ...
TTTACCGCGGACAATTTATCGGAATAATGATCCCCACCTCTGCAGGATGTATGCTTTCGATATTAGGAACATTAATTAGCGGAAAAATACCTGTGATGATAAATTACTCGACAGGAGCAGCAAATAACTGCATATATGCTCAAGAAAAATGCAGTTTTAAAACGATCATCACAAGTAAAAAACTCCTTGAAAAACTTAAAATTGAATTTGTGAACGGCATGGTCTTCATTGAGGATATCATGGCATCCATTACAACAGGAGATAAGCTCAAAGCTGCTCTTCGTTCCAAACTTCCAACAGGTATGTTACAGAAATCTTTTCATCACGGAGATGAGGACGAGACCTCTGTCATTCTTTTTACCAGCGGAAGTGAAAAAGACCCCAAGGCAGTACAGCTCACCCATAAAAATATTTTTCATAATGTTCATGCATGCAACGAAGTATTTGAACTTTCACATGAAGATATCTTTTTAGGAAATCTGCCGCTTTTCCATGTTTTCGGACTTACCACGAATTTCTGGTTACCCCTTACTATCGGCTCTTCCATCGTTGCACATGCAAATCCGCTTGATTATAAAAATATCATTGATTCAATCAAAAAATACAAAATTACCATCATGATAGGCACTCCTTCTTTCTTCTATGGCTACCTAAAGCGTTCTCAATCCGGCGACTTCTCAACAATTAGAATTGCATGCGCTGGGGCGGACAAGCTTACAGATCAACTTCGTGAAGGATATAAAAAGAATCATGGTATAGAACTTCTTGAAGGATACGGTACTACCGAGACAAGTCCCGTGATCTCAGTGAACGTAAAAGAAGCAAACAAGCCCGGTAGTATAGGAAAGCCAATTCCGGGAGTTCAGGTCAAAATTCTCGACAGAGAAACCGATGAAGAGCTTCCTCGCGGTAAAGAGGGCAAAATCGTCGTAAAGGGCGACCTTGTTATGAAGGGCTACTACGGCGATATCGAAGAAACAACACTCCGCATTCATAACGGCTGGTATGATACCGGCGATATGGGCGTAATGGATGAAGACGGATTCCTCTGGCATCGAGGACGGTTGCGCAGATTCGTAAAGATCGGTGGCGAGATGGTCTCTCTTGTAAAGGTCGAAGATGTTCTTAATAAATTGCTGCCTGACAATGTGATCTGCTGTGTCGTGGATGTTCCTAATCCTACAAAGGGTGCAGATATCGTTGCCGCACTCACCACTGCAGAGGTTGATTTCAAAAAAATCAAAAAACTCATGGCAAAGGAACTTCCTGCAATAGCAATTCCAAAAGATTTTCACGTTATCGAGGATATTCCAATGATGGGAACCGGAAAAGTAAATTTCCGTGAAGTAGAGAAGATCTGCCGAGATTACATCGAAAATGGCAAAAAACATAAATCATAATGCAAAAGATGGAGACGAACTGAATGGCAAAACCAAAGGATAAAAAAACTGAATTAATAGGAAAAAAGAAAAAGAAATCCGTACTTCGCGAATGGATCGAAGCGATAATCTTTGCAGGAATTGCAGCAATAATCATTCGAACTTTTCTTATCGAGACCTTCCTCATACCATCCGAATCTATGGAAAGCACCTTTCTGAAAGGCGATCAGCTCATTGCAAATAAATTTGTGTTCCGGTTTAGAGAGCCCAATCAGTTCGAACCCATTATTTTCAAATTCCCTCTTGATCCCTACGATCCTCAGCCCGAAGATCGCTACGCTAAACTCATTCGTCCAATCTACTGGGATAAGAAAAATTTCTTCTTCAAATTCTATAAACGAAGAGATTTCATTAAGCGTATCATCGGTGTACCGCGCGACACCTTGCAGATCATTGATAAAAATATTTATATAAATGGTAAATATATAAAAGAGGACTACGTACAGCACACAGATTTCAGGATCATTCCCCGTGAGCAAGGTCGGCTCTATATTAATAATGAATTCACGGGAAGCAGGGATAATTTTGGTCCCATCATTGTGCCGGACAGTTGCTATTTCGTGATGGGCGATAATCGGGATAACAGCAATGATTCCCGCTACTGGGGCTTCCTTGAACGAGAGTATATCAAAGGTATTCCAATGATCCTTTACTGGTCAATGGGAGATCATCATAAGATCAGGTGGAGCAGGATACTCAAAATCCCGAAATAACTGAATTAAACCGAAAGTTCGTTCCTTTTAGTGAAAGAGATTTCTCTCTATATACATATTCCATTCTGCATCCAAAAGTGCAGCTATTGTAATTTTTACTCAATCCCGTATGATGCCAGACTGGCTGAAAACTATATACATTCACTCATAAAAGAGATCTCACAACACAAAAATAGAAAAAATACTTTAACCTCTATCTACCTTGGCGGAGGAACAGCTTCGCTTCTGTCCTTTCCGCATCTCCTCTCACTTTTTTCTGCAATCAATGATACCTTCTCTACTCCACCAAATATTGAAGTAACCTTCGAAGCAAATCCAGCAACTATTACGAAAGATGGAGCTCGAAATTGGGCAATTGCCGGTATTAATCGTGTGAGCATCGGAGTGCAATCCTTTGATGATAAGGAACTAAATATACTCGGCAGGTTGCATTCCGAAAAGGAGGTCGATCCCGCAGTCGAGGCAGTAAGAAACCATTGCACTGAAAATATATCCCTCGATTTGATGTATGGAATTGCCGGTCAAACCACCGAGACATGGAAAACCAGTCTTGAAAAAGCGGTTTCGCTTAATCCAAAGCATATCTCTTCATATTGCCTTTCCCTTGAAAAAGGAACTCCACTTTTTGAAGCTCAGGAAAAATACACCTTCCCCTCCGAAAAAATACAAAGCAAGATGTATTATGAAATGATTTCATTTCTGGAAAGCAACGGTTATTTTCAATATGAAATATCGAATTTTTCTCAGGTGGGTTACGAATCTCAACATAATATTTCATATTGGAAGGGAAAAGAGTATATTGGATGCGGTGCTTCCGCCCATTCATTTTATGACTTGACGCGCAGAGAAAATATTGCAGATGTTCAACGCTACATCAGCTACATGCAAAATGATCAATCGGTATGCAAAAGCAAGAAGGTTATTTCAGAAAGAGAATACATCTCCGACCTCATCTTTCTCGGACTTCGTCTTACCGAAGGTGTCTCTCTATTCAATCTGAAAAACAACTTTGGTTTTGATGTAAATGCTGTGTATTCTGAAATAATAAACAGGTTTTCAAAGCTCGGATATTTGACAGTTAAGGATGATCATCTTAAACTTACAAAAAAAGCACTCTTTGTGTCCGATGAAATTTTAAGTGAGTTTGTATAAATGAAAAAAATAGTGATTTTAATTATTTTTATCTTCATTCCAATATTTATTTATTCTGATCTTCTCATTCCGATGGATTTTTCGCAAACCGACCACCTCAAAGCATACGGCATCGTTTATAAAACACTTGAAAACGGTTACGACGGCAAATGGCTTCTTAATTACAGGGGTGGCTCATTTTTAATACCCGAAACTGATGAACTTGAAGCCCTGTGCCGACTGAAAGGTGTTTCTTATGAGCATATTTCTCCAATGGATTATCTTGCTATTGAGCAGACAATTGAAAAATCCAACATGGACATCGTTCACCTTGAAAAAGCTCCAAAGATCGCAGTATATACACTACCTGATAGTAAAGCAGGGCAGCTTCACGGTTTTGCTGGGGAGCCATGGGACGATGCAGTCACACTTGCATTGACCTATGCTGAAATTCCCTATGATACGGTATATGATACTGAGGTTCTGCAAGGAAAGCTGGAAGATTATGATTGGCTTCATCTCCATCATGAAGATTTCACCGGACAGCTCGGAAAATTCTATGCCGGATTCCGTAACACAGATTGGTATAAGGAGATAAAGCAGATCGATGAAGAGCTTGCTCATAAACTTGGATTCGACAAGGTCTGGCAGCTCAAGCATGCAGTTGTGCAGATGATCCGTGAATATGTTCGCAATGGGGGATTTCTCTTTGCAATGTGTGCCGCAACAGACACATATGATATTGCTCAGGCAGCTCAGGGAATTGATATTTGTGATGTGCCTTTTGACGGTGATCCTATGGACCCGCAAGCTGAGCAAAAGCTCGATTTCGAGAAAACTTTTGCATTTGAAAATTTTTCTCTAGTAAAAAATCCTTATGAGTATGAATTCTCAAGCATAGATGCGAGTAATTATGCACAAATAAGAGGTGCTGAGGCGGACTATTTTACGCTATTCCAATTTTCCGCAAAGTATGATCCTGTTCCTACCATGCTCACACAATGCCATGTAAATGTAGTGAATGGTTTTCTCGGGCAAACTACATCATTTCACAAGGAATTTGTGAAAAATAGCGTTATTGTGCTTGGAGAAGTCGAAGGTGCAGATGAGGTAAAATATCTACACGGAAATTTCGGAAGAGGAACATTCACTTTTTACGGCGGGCATGATCCGGAAGATTATCAGCACCGGATTGGTGACCCTCCTACTCTTCTCGAGCTGCATAAAAACTCACCTGGGTATAGACTTATCCTCAACAATATACTCTTCCCTGCTGCAAAGAAGAAAAAGCTGAAAACGTGATAGAAGAATAATTTAACTCAAGTTTCGCAGCAGATATTATACAAGATTAAATATGATTTTTTTAGTAATTTCCACCAATGCAAAACTTGAGTAATTTTGAATATCAGACTGGGAATCAGCTATCTGCTTCTGCATGATCTTCGTTATTTTCTTTTGGAATAACTTTCCTTTTTATACACACTTTTATACCAACATAACCCCAATACACTCCGCTCCCAAGAATTATACCAAAGACCGCTCCTCCGATAATGTCAAGAGGATAATGAACGCCAACATAAATGCGGGAAAACCCTATCAATGCAGCAAAGCCAAAAAAGTAGCCGGAGTATTTTTGATAAAAATAAGAAAGAACTGTTGCGGCAGTAAACATGTTCATCGCATGGTTGGAAGGAAAGGAAAAGGATGTTTTCATACCAACCAGAAATCTTCCGCCTTGGATAAAATATTCCGGATGGCAAGGTCGTAGCCGACCGAAAAGAGGTTTTATGATGCGGTATGCGATCAGGTCGGAAAGAACGGCAGCAATAAGTACAAGAGCTATGACTCCAATCGCTTTTTTTTTCTCTTTGAAGATGAAGAAGATCATTGCGATCAGTGTAACTATCAGCCAGTTCTTCGGCTCGGTAATGATTGGAAATATCTTATCAAAAATCGAGTTTGACAAAGTATTATTGAAAAACAGGAAAACAGATTGATCAACCTGAATGAGAAAATGAAACATGAATGAGAACAGCGTTACTAATTAATATGACACTCTTGTATAACAGCAAATTGCGAAGATATTGATGCGGTTGTTTTAAAATGCTCATTCGCAGTGCCAAATTTTTCTGACACTATCTTTGCTTTAACTGTCTTGCCTACAAGATCAGCAAAATTTTCGTGAGGGATAGTATAACTGCCCGTTTCAACGCTATCCTCGGGAATTTCAATATATGCTGAACCGCCACCTGTATCATCTTCATAAGTGAGATCGATCCACATAGAATGTTCTGCGATAATTTCCTCCCAGCTTACCTTAACATCATCTGTATTATTAAAGGTTGCAGGTATGTTAAAAGTATGAAGATCCTGTAATTGCGTTCTCACTGTAGAATTATACTCATCTCCATTGCTCATTTTTACAGTGATTGTGTACTGAGTATCTCTATAAATGGGATAGTCTCCAGTTGTTTCATAATAAGGTCCACCTGTGATATAATAATACAATTCAAGGGAAGTTCCATTCACATATACGCCGCCATCTTTAATTCTCACGAGATTAAGATTTTTATCCCAAAGGTGGGCAATTGCCTCACCTTTAAGGGTTTTCGAATTGTCATAGGTGCGTTCAATAGTGAGAGTGGGTGAGATCTTTGACGGATCGTTCAGGGATTCATCAGAAAGAGGTGAATCGCAATTTGTAAGCATAAATGCTGATCCTACAAATAATAGTACAAATAAAACTTTTACATAATTTTTCATATCTGACTCCCATTTTTCTTTTCCAAATGCTCCACTTCTTTATCACTGTCAAGAAATTAATAAAACTATGTTCGGTAATTACAATTCTTTGACAATTATTTATATATAAAAAAAAGAGGTAGAAATACCGCATCAGGATGGCTAAGTTATGGCACAGCTCATTGGAATTTATAAATATATGGATACAAGCCGTATCATTGATATCATCTCAGATAATAAGAATGATGCGCTGAAAGAACTCGCTAAAGTAATAGGAACAAGTGAGATGGTTACGGATGAAGAACTCTTTTTGAAGAAAATTTATGAAAGAGAAAAATTGATGAGTACCGGTATCGGTTATGGTATAGCAGTTCCTCATATTCGGGATGCATCAGTGAAAGATTTCGTTATTGCACTTGGCAGAAAAGTAGAAGGTCTGGATTACGAATCTATCGACAACAAACCGGTTAAACTCATTTTTATGATCGGCGCTTCGGAAATACAGGATAAAGATTATATTCGGCTTCTCTCCAGACTTGTGCTGCGTTTGAAAAACAGAAATTTTGTAAAAAAACTGCTTACTGCTTCTATACCAGAAGAAATATACATGCTCATTAAAGATCAAGATTAAATGAACTCAACCCCTTTCCTATTTCTCTTTCTTGGAATATCTCTTCTTGCTGCACTGATATTATCTAATGGAGCAAAACTCCTCAAATCACCACTAATTGTTGGGTATATCCTTGCGGGAGCTCTTCTAGGACCAAGTGTTTTCAATTTTATATCCTACGAACAGATAAAATCTCTCGAGATCATAAATGTACTCACACTGTCTCTTATCGGTTTCGGAATCGGAGGAGCGTTAAGATGGAGCGAGATCAAGAAATTGGGAAAAGTCATTATTTTCACTTTGTTCTTTGAATCGTTTGGTGCATTTATTTTTGTCGGTATCGCACTCAGTCTTTTGCTCAAGAGCATTCCTCTCGGCTTAATATTCGGTGCTCTTGCAGTGGCAACGGCTCCTGCTGCCACCGTAGAAGTCGTACGTGAATACAAAGCTAAAGGTACACTTACGACCACACTCTATGCAATTGTAGGATTGGATGACATCCTCGCACTTATCATTTATATTATTATCATTCCTGTTTCCCTGATCTTCCTTGGGGATATACATGGAGGAACAACATCAACAATCTTTTCTGCTTTGGGTACTGCCGGACTGGAAATGCTTCTCTCAACTATTATTGGAGTAGCCATAGGTTTTCTTTTGATCATCATCAGCAAACGTATTCACAATCGTGTAAAACTATTAATATTTTCATTGGGCATAATTTTATTGAACTGCGGAATTGCAGAAATTCTGAAACTTTCACCTATACTTTTGAATATGGCAATGGGTATTGTTGTCATTAACTCCAAACCAATTGATGCAAGAAAGATATTCAGCACTCTTGGAGATTGGTCTCCTCCTGTTTATGTCTGGTTCTTTGTTCTTATTGGCGCTCGTTTAGATCTTTCATTATTAATAAAATACAGTTTGCTGGCAATCGTCTATATCCTCGCTCGTTCTTCGGGTAAATGGGTAGGTTCCTATCTTGGCGGCTCTCTCTCACATGCAAAAGAATCGGTTCGGAAATATCTTGGCTTCTGTCTTCTCGATCAGGCGGGAGTTGCGATCGGACTTGCTCTTGCAGCATCCAAAACCCTTGAAAATCTCGGAATGGCGCTCTATGCAAAGCAGATAATCAGCACTGTCACAGCAACTACTTTTCTTGTCATGTTATTCGGACCTTTCCTTCTTAAATGGGCATTGTTTAAATCCGGTGAAGCAATGGCAGATACAAGGGAATAATTTTTTTAGGAGAAGATCATGTATATGATTTTGCAGCTTTACAAAGCTAAATATTTAGACGATGTTATGATGGCGCTGGCTGAAGCAGGAATCGAAGATACTATCGTATTGAGTGGTGAATCCTTGAGCCATAAAATGACCTTCAGCATGCCGTTGTTCGCCGGCTTTCGAGATACTTTTGGTTCCGAAAAACAATTCACGAATCTGATTATGGCTATTGCTGATGGCACTCAAATTGATTTTATGCTCAACGAGCTGAAACGTTCTGACGTTAATTTTGTAGATGATGAGATTGGGAAAATAGTATTGTTACCGATTGAGAAAACCATATAGGATTTTTCGGACATAATTTTTGTACCCAACCATTTCATAGAGTTTCACGATTATTCATTAAATATAGTATAAGTATTCGTTTTATCTAAGAAAATTTTATATATTTTGACAGTATATCTCTACCTTCGCTAATAAAGACATCCCTAGAAACGTTTATGGGAAATAAGAGATTTAATCGGAAATTATAAAAATCGTTCCAACTCCATTTGCCTTTCTCTGTATTCCGCTCTCTGGAATTGCTATGTTTATCAAAAATTTTGGAGGGATGCAAGAAAATAAAAAATAATATTGACACAAATGAATATGAAATATTATTCAACCATAAAACTAAATTATTCGAGAAATAGGCGGTTTGCTTGAAAGGAAATGAAAAAAAGAAAATCATCACACAGGTTGCTCAAAATATATTTTCAAAATATGGTTTAATAAAAACAACCGTCGATGAAATTGCCAAAGCAGCCCGAATGGGGAAAGCTTCTTTATATCATTATTTCCAAAGCAAAGAAGATATATTTAAAGAAGTTGTTGAGAAAGAAAATAAATACCTTAAAGAAAAAATAAGGGAAGCGATAATCAATGAAGATACTCCACAAAAAAAAATGAAGATCTACATTTTGAAGAAAATGGAATATCTCAAAGAGCTTGTTAATATCAATAGTGCACTTAAAGACGAGTATCTGGAGAATTACGCTTTCATAGAAAAAATACGGAAAAAAAACAGTAGAGAAGAACTGTTTACAATTCGGGAAATTTTGCAGGAAGGAGAAGATAACGGAATTTTTAATATTAGCGATATAGAATTAACAGCTTTTTCAATTGCCTCAGCTTTAAAGGGATTGGAATATCCTTGGTCGATAAATATTTCTTTTCCTGAAATTGAATCAAATACCGATAAACTCCTGGAAATACTTTTCAATGGAATCGTAAAAAGATGAAATATGTTTTTATTAAAAAACTCGAATATAAAACCATTGTAGTCGAATATTGAAGTGATAGAAAAATGAATAAAAAAAATTCTAACAATATAGAAATAAAAGGAACCGGTTTTTATGTTCCTGAAAAAATCCTGACGAATTTCGATTTAGAAAAAATTGTAGATACAACCGATGAATGGGTAAAAACAAGAACAGGTATTGAAGAAAGACGAATAGCTGACGATAAAGAAGCAGCATCAGATTTAGCAGCTAAAGTAGGAGCAATTATTATAAAGAAATGTCTGAAAGGAAAGAACATAATCTCATTCGATTTTGGTTCAGATGACACCGGTGCTGATTTACTTAAAATTCCGGCTGGAGGTTCACGATTACCTACTACATATAGAACTGTCGATCAAAGACAACACTTTATAAAAATGGAAGGAAAAAAAGTTTGTAAATTTGCCAATAAGATGATGGTTGATTCTGTAATTAAGGCTTTAGATAAAGTTGATTTAACAAAAAAGGATATCGATCTTCTCATACCTCATCAGGCAAATATTCGCATTTTAAAAGCTGTTGCAAAAAAATTACACTTACCGTTAAAAAAAATAATGATAAATCTGGGAAAATATGGAAATACTTCTGCAGCTTCAATTCCCATTGCTTTAGACGAAGCTATAACTCAAGAAAAAATTAAAAAAGGAGATATTGTAGTTTTAACTGCTTTTGGTGCCGGTTTAACTTGGGGTGCAATAGTTATTAGGTGGTAGAAATGAACGTTATTATTAAAGAATTAAAAGCCAAAAAAGAACTTAAACAATTCATCTCGTTTCCTTATAAACTTTACAAAGGAAATAAATACTGGATTCCACCTTTGAAAAAAGATGAGTTTGATATCCTCAATAAAAAGAAAAACCCTGCATTTGATTTTTGCGATGTTAAGCTATGGCTTGCTTATAAAAACGAAAAAGTTGTTGGGAGAATTGTCGGTATTATAAATCATCGCTACATCGAAAAGTGGGAAAATAAATATGCTCGTTTCGGCTGGATAGATTTTGTTGATGATGAAAATGTAGCAAAAGCACTGCTCGAAACAGTGGAAAAATGGGCAAAAGAAAACGGAATGGAAGCAGTTCACGGACCCCTCGGATTCACAGACCTCGATCAGGAAGGAATGCTTATAGAAGGATTTGAAGAACTTGGAACAATTGCTACGATCTATAATTATCCATATTACTCCAAACATCTTGAAAAATACGGATATTCAAAGGATGTTGATTGGATTGAATTTGAAGTAAAAGTGCCGAAGAAAGTTCCTGAAAAAATTGAGAGAATTGCCAACATCGTCAAGAAAAAATACAAATTAACGATTTTAAAAACTAAAAGCTCAAAAGGTCTGAAACCTTATGCAAAAGAAATTTTCAAAGTTCTTAACGATGCCTTCGAACCTCTTTACGGGGTTGTCCCTCTAACGGAAAAACAAATCGAAAACTATATTAAACAATATATCGGAACCATTCCGCATAAATACATATCTATTATACTTGATGAATCCGGCAAAGTTGGTGCTTTCGGAATAACGATGCCTTCACTTTCTAAAGCATTTCAAAAAGCAAATGGAAGACTCTTACCTTTTGGTTTAATTCATATCCTGAAGGCATTAAAACATAATAATCTTGTCGATCTATACCTGGTTGCTGTTCGGCCCGATTTGCAGGGAAAGGGAGTAAATACGCTTATATTTAAGGAATTAATTCAAATATCTATCGATAATAAAATCGAAAAAGCAGAAACAAATATCGAATTGGAAAACAACACCAAAGTTCAAGCTCAATGGAAATTTTTTGATCGAAGACAGCATAAAAGAAGAAGATGTTTTATCAAACATATATGATTTACAAAGTAAGAATAATAAAATTTCATGGAAGGAGTAATAAAATATGAAAAAAATATTTATAATAACCGGCATATTAATCGCAATATTCAGCAATTTTTATGCTCAATCAGATTTCAGTATCAGTGGTTTTCTGAAAACGGATAACCGAATGCTCACAGATGATAATTCTTTTACATGGAATGAAAATCAATTAGGACTCAAATTTGAAGGTTCGTATTCTAACAAGTATCATTTTTTCAGTGAAGTTCGTTTAAGAGGATTTGGCTTTTCTGAAATATATAGAACAGTGGATTTGCAGAGCAAAGATAAAGTTTATAAATGGGAATTAGAATTTCGGGAAGCATATCTCGATCTATACCAGTTTGGTTTACAGGATTTGGATGTCAGGATCGGGCGGCAGATAATTACCTGGGGGACTGCTGACAGATTGAATCCAACCAGCAATATCTGTCCTGAAGATTTAGAAGATGTTTTCAATTTTGGTGAACAATCGGGTGTGAATTCTGTCTTGACAACTTATTACTGGAAAGATTTCACTTTTTCAGGAGTATATGTGCCTACCTTCACTCCGGCAGTTTTACCTTCAGGTGTTTATGCTTCCGCTTTAGCTGAATCGATGGAACTTCCTGCTGGAATGACGCTTCGTAAGTATTCTGATAGAATTATCTTACCGGAACAGAAATTAACGGAATCGTCACAAGCAGGCTTTAAAGTCGGCACCAATTTATTCGATTATGATTTATCTCTCAGTTATTATTATGGCAGAGACGATTTGCCTTTGCTTAACAAAGTAACTATTAGTCCCGTCGACACATTGGGTACTGTAAATGTGGCAGCAGAAATGATCTATCCAAAAATGCAGATTATCGGTGCCGATTTTGCCGGAAGCCTGTTTGATGTTGGAATTTGGGGAGAAGCTGCTCTAACGATTCCTGATGAAATCGAAATGCAAACTATAGTTGGGGATTCCATAACAAAATCAATTGCCTTGAAAAATGATCCGTATTGCAAATTCGTTATTGGTGGAGATTATACTTTCAAAAATGGAATATATCTGAATACTCAATTTCTTCACGGTTTTATTAATGAAAGAGGAAATGACGCTCTGAATGATTATCTTACTTATCGCATTGAAAAAAATTCTTTAATGATGAATTGAAAATTGTTCCAATTGGTGGAGCAGTTTCCGTAACCGATTGGGATGATTATAGAAATAATTATGGTCTCGTTGCAAATCCGGAAATAACTTATTATCCGTATGATAATATCGAATTGTTGTTTTGAGCTTACATTCTCGATGGAAAAGGAAGCAATATGTTCAGTAGTTTGAAGGATAATGATGAAATCTATCTCAAAGCAAAGGTGAGTTTTTAATTTCTATCGGTTGAAGTCATCTTGTCATATCCGGAATCAAGTTTAAACATTATATAAATTATCTATAACAGGAGAAATTAATGGAAAAAGGGTTAATTATTGGAAACAGAATATTGGATATAGATTCGGCAATATTATCGTAGGAATCGTGAACAAAGACCCAAAAAAGATAACAGAAACGCTTCTTCATCTTTCCGGCAATCTTAATGTCGAAAAACGGGATTTGTTAGAATACCTAATTTCCGAATTTGCGAATCAATATGCGTATATTCCATTAAAAGAGATAAAAGTTGGAGAATTGATAAATAAAATTATCAGAATGTTAATAGATTTCAAACTGAAACTGCCTTCCGATATTTATCTTCTTTCAAAAGCATTGATCACCGTCGAGGGAGTAGGAACAAAATTAGATCCTGATTTCGATATGGTTTCTCACATCGAACCCTTTGCTAAAAACTTACTGAAAAAACGGATGGATCCTGTTAAACTGGCAAAAGCTCTATATTCATCTGTAGCGGAATTTCGTCTTTTAATCAAAGATTTTCCTTTTGAAATTAGAGAAATTATCCGGCAGATAAAAGCGGAAAATTGAAGATCGAATTTAAACATAAAGGTTTGGAACCAATGCTCGCCAAACACGATCAGATCAGCAACCGAATTGCCTTTACAATTGTTCTCGCTGCACTCATTATTGGCTCATCTTTAATTGTGCTTTCCAAAATACCACCTCTATGGAAAGGAATTCCTATTATTGGAATTGTGGGATATATTGCTGCAGGAATAATGGGATTCTGGTTGTTGATATCAATATTAAAACATGGCAACTTTTAACCTTATGTGTCTTCTGCAAAAAGACTTATTGGCTTGAGGAATATTGATGGATATTAACACAATACACATTAACTCCATTCTTAATAATTCTTGTAATCTTCTTTCAAGAGAAAAGAACTATATCAACAATTTAAATGTATTTCCTGTTCCGGATGGTGATACAGGACTCAATATGATACTTACTGTTCGGGGAGCTTTAAACAGTATAAAATTACATTCATTTAAAGCGATGAGTATTCAGGAATATGTAGCTTGCTTTGCAGAAGGAGCTTTACTAAACAGCAGGGGTTGTTCCGGCAGCATTTTAGCACTTTTTTGCAAGGGTATATCTGATTCGATCAAATTAACAGATGGGACAGAATCAATATCAAATGATAAATTATCGGCAGCTTTGAAAAAAGGTTGTGAAACCGCTTATCAGAATACGATCAATCCTACCGAAGGTACAATGCTTACAATGATGCGGGTTCTTTCTGAAAAATTTGAACAACTCAGTTCCGATTCTTCAAATAATACTTTATATCTGATAAAAAAAAATTATTCCCAGCTTGGAAGAGACTCTAAAAAATACACCGGAAATGCTTCCAGTACTGAAAAAAGCAGGTGTTGTCGATTCCGGAGCAATGGGATTTCTAATTTTGGTCAAAGGGATATCTTTTGAACTGGAATATAATGAAAGTATTATCAAACCTATTTTCTCAATCGCCAATATCCTGATAATCAGCAAATACGTCCGTTCTTTTGTTTCCCACAAAAAATATGGGAAACGTAATAGATTTATTAGAACATTTATTACAAATGTTCCTCTAAAAAATATCAGCAACATTAATCTAACCAATATTATAAACATGTTGAATAATCTGCTTCAGAAAAAAGATAATGGAAAACTTGCCGAAACCATCATCAGGAAAAGTGATGAACTATCCGAAACCTGGAATCCGAATATTAAGTACAGATATTGCACCGAATTCATTTTGGAATCTGAAAACCTGGATAAAGCTGAATTTGAAAATAAATTAAAAGAGTGGGGAAACAGTCTGATAATTATTCATTCAAATAATATTTTCAAGATTCACATTCATACCAATAAACCAAAAACACTTTTGAAATTTTGTGAAGAGCTCGGTAAAATATCCTCAACTAAAATAGATGACATGAAGAAACAACACTATAATCTTATTTCTGAAGATAGGGCTTATTACAATAAAGATATTGCACTTCTTCTCATCGTGAATGGCGCAGGATTTGCCGATATTCTTAAAGGATTGGGCACTGTCGAAATTCTTTGCTATAAAAAAGTAAAGCCCTCTGTTAATCAGATTCATAATACACTTCTGAAAACCAGGGCGAAAAATATCATTGCCGCTGCGGATGATTCGGATATATTACCTGCCTTGAAATCTGCCATCACATTATCTAAAAGTAATATTGAATTGATAGAATCCAAAAATGTAGTTCAGCTGATAAGTATAATGTATTATTACTCGGAATTTCAGGATTTATATCAAAATACAAAAGTTATCAGAGAGCATTTGGATAACATTAAATTTTGTAAAATCGCCAGAGCTACAAGGGATTTTGCAGAAGATAACGTAAATGTAAAAAAGGGAGATTTTTTTTCTATCTACCAAAATCGGATGGTTTTTTCAGATAGGCAAAAGGGAACCGTTATTGAACAATCAATTTCAAAATTGACAGGAATGGAAAACTTGATTACTATTTATTGTGGTAAAAAGGAAAACAATACAGATAAAATCGTTTCCAAATTACAAAGCAAATTTGAAAATATTACCTTCGAATCATACTTTGGAGGACAGGATAGATACAATTATTATATCACATTTGAATAGGGAGAAAAAATCATGAAGAAAAAAATACTGGTTATTATAGGAGACAATCTCGGTATTGCCAACGATCAAATCGGCTACAAAGATGTTGCTTTTATGAAATTCCCTGTCATGATCAATGATGAGGAATTCAAAGAAAGTGAAGAATATACTGCTGCTTATCTGATAGAAAGATTCAAAAAAGAGAAAGTAACTGCTCATACTCAGTCACTTTTGAAAGGTGATTTGATTAAGATCGTGGAAGCTGCCAAAGATAATTATGATGTTATTTTCCACGTAATGATGGGAAGCAATATGTCTGCTGCCACTTTTCAGATGTGCGAACAGGTAAGAAAAGAATATACAGATATAATCCCGATCATCAATATTGATACCAAACAGGTAATATCCGGAGTGGGTTCAATTCTGATCAGATTAATCGATCTTTTGAAAACAAGTAATGACATTGCAGAGATAACTGCAAAAATTACGGAAATTACGACAAATACATTCACCTATCTTTGTCTGCCGGATCTGGGTTTTCTGCAACGAGGTGGAAGAATTGGCAAAGCTAAATCCCTGCTTGGATCAATTCTTAAAATAATTCCGGTGGTAGGACTTCTGGGCGATGAAGCTGATCTGGGCATGTTACCTATCGGAAAAGGAAGAACAAAACAAGCTGCAAACAGGGTGATCATAGAAAACATCAAACAGAAAATGCAAAAATATAAAATAGAAACAGTTAAACAGATAGTTATAATGCATATGGAAAACAACGATTTCCCCGAACTTAAAGATCTTGAAGTCCAGATCAAAAGGGAGCTTAAATTTGAGAAGTTGATAATCGGTCATCCCAGATTTTGTGAAGCAGTTCACACAGGTCCCGGTGCCTGGATAGCTTCGTTTTCTTTAAAATGAACTGGAAGTGTTGTGGAAATATATAAAACCATAATTTTAGCGATTGCCGCTTATTTTATCGGTTCAATTTCTTTCAGTTATATCTTTGCCAAAAAAATAACTGGGAAAGATATTCGGAATCTGAAGGTGAAGAATGCGGGAGCATTCAATGTGTTCCTCACAGTTGGTCCTATGGTGGGAATTATCGTGGGATTACTGGATGCTTGTAAGACCCTGCTGATAATTCTGGTTGCCCAAGCTTGGGGTTTGGATGTTGTTCACACGATTGTTGCAGCTTCCTTTGGAATTGTCGGTCATTGTTTTCCTATCTACTATGGTTTTCGTGGAGGAAAAGGAGCCGGCACAGTTGTTGGCATATTGATCTATTTTATTCCTATTGAATTTTTAATATGCCTTATTCCAGCAGCAATAATTGCCTTCCTTATACACAGACCGGGAATAACGCCCGTCTTCTTTATTCTCTTTTCCCCTCTGGCTGCATATATTTCCAATAAAGAAATGGTTCTGGTGAATTCTATTATCTACCTGGTTCTGCTTACCACAGTGCTTAACGCTATTATCTTTTTTACAAAGAGAGACCGGAAAGTGTTAATAGATAAATAAAAAGAATTCTTTTTATTTCTTGTGCGGATTAGAACTATAAAACGTAATAAATGAAAAAGGAAAATAATCATGGTTTAGTTATTAATCCTGAATTATCTTTTCTTCCGTACTATAATATTGAAAATGATTTTAGGAGCATTTATTCTCTGCTTCAATCCGGAAATGTTCAGTATTTTGAAAGATAACGATGAAATGTATTTTAAAGCAAAGGTGAGTTTTTAGTTTTGAGTCGTAAGAAGCGAAGTGCCGACGACTTGAAGCAAGCTGTTACGGAATGGGAAAAATGAAACAATATGAAACCTTGAGTAAAAATATTTAAGAAGAGGTTTAGAATTTATGGCAGAATTAACAAATTCAATTATGTGGCAGAGATTTTTGTTATTGGCTATTTTTGGTATTGCAATGGCTCATTTGGAAGGAGTCGTTGTAGTCTATTTGCGTAAAACTCTCGGTTTTCAAGAAAAAGATTCAAACATAGATTTCCTGCAAAAATTTCCTAAAAAATATCTTCTTATCGAAAGAACCCGAGAAGCTGCTACGATCATTATGCTAATCGTTTTATCCATTCTTGTTGGAAAATGTTTGTTTGATATGATCATCGTATTCCTCTGGACTTTTGCCTTTTGGGATTTGTTTTATTATGTTTCACTTTATGTTCTAATAAAATGGCCAAAAAGTCTTAAAACAATAGATGTTTTTTTCCTTATTCCAAAACCCTGGATTGCTCCGGTCTGAGTGCCGATAGGAATTTCATTTTTAACAATTCTGTGTATTTTTTTATATATGCTTTTTTGAAAAAATGGTTAAAATAATGAATATATAAAAAAATACGGATAGAGAGATCAAATTACTAAAAATTATTGATTTAGTATAAATTTCCATTTTATTTGACATGCTTTTCAATTATCTAAACATCTCTGACATAGCGTGTAATATATAAGGTGCTTGTGTGCGTGCCATTGGCACAATACCAATAGGGAATTCCGTGAAAATCGGAAGCGGTCCCCGCCACTGTAATCAGCATCTTTTCTAAGGAGACGTCACTGATCCCGATACCCAATCCGCCAGCTGGCGGAGCACGTTCGGGAATGGGAAGGCATCCTTGTTCGGCTGTAAGCCAGGAAACCTGCCTTATATATTAGACAATTATTTTTCGGCGGAAAGAATAATTCTCATACATTGAGAACCCATTTTCCACCGAGATTGGGTTTTTTTTTAATGAAAAAATTGATGATCCTGTGTGGGCTGCTTCTAACCATAAGCTGCAGCACACCTATCGAGCGAGCTGACGCTCCTGATCCGCGAATCGTGGTGCTATCTCCTGAGCTTGCGGAGATAGTCTGTGAGCTCGGAGCTGAAGATAATATTATCGGTATTACTCAGGAATGCGACTACCCTCAAACTCTCCAACAAAAAAATATTATCGGGAGTTTTAGTGCTCCGAATATAGAAAAAATAGTTGTGCTGGAGGCGGATGCAGTACTTCTTACAGGTATGGAACAGGAAATTTTTAAGCACAAATTGCTGAATCTCAATATCCCCGTCCACCAATTCTACCCTTCATCGATCAAAGCTCTCTATGAAACAATTTTTTCTTTAGGAGAGCTTCTTCACAAAGAAGATAAAGCCGATTCCCTGATTCAATACATGCAAGTATCGATTAGTGCAATCGCCAAATCCAAAGAAAGCCCTACAATTTACATCGAGATATACAACAAACCCCTTATGACCGCTTCTTCCGGTTCCTTTGTAGGAGATGTAATTAAAAAAGCAGGGCTGATAAATATCTTTCCAGAACTGCCACGTGAATACTGCGCTGTTTCATCGGAAAGAGTTGTTGAACTCAATCCTGATATTATTCTTATAACCTATCCAGGTGTAATCAAGAAAGACATCAAAGAGCGATTGGGCTGGAGTATGATTTCAGCCATTAAAAACGATAGAGTTTTCACAACAGAGGATATCGATCCGGATATTATTCTTCGAGCTGGTCCGAGAATAGTTCAAGGAATAGAAAAATTATCACAACTTTCTATTCAACAAAATGAATAAGAAATTATACATTCTCTTCGGATTTATTGCATTACTTATCGTAATATTTGTTTCTTTGCAGATCGGCGGAAGTTCCATTAATCTTTTTTCACTTACGGAAAGCAGCAGAAACATCCTTTTCAACATACGAATACCACGCATCATTCTTGGCATCGTCGCCGGTCTTGCGCTTGCAATAAGTGGCGGTGTGCTTCAGGGAATGCTACACAATCCTCTTGCAGACCCTTATCTTCTTGGAATCTCTTCTGGTGCTGCATTAGGAAGTATTATCGGACTTCTTCTTAAGAAGATATATTTGATGCCGCTTTTCGGTTTCCTAGGTGCGCTTCTGACAATGATACTTGTATGGAAGATCGCACAAAAACATCGCCATATTGATAAAACCCGGCTCATCCTTGCAGGCGTTGTCGTGAATATGTTCTTCTCTGCCATCATTGCTTTTCTGATGAGTATTTTTCACAAAGACCTTGCTCAAATATTCTCAATTCTTATGGGAAATCTTGGGTTTATTTTTTCACAGTCCACGTCCTTTTTACTCTGGATGATTACAGGTCTATCTATTGTTGGAGTCATAGTCCTTTACTTTTTCTCAGCAAAGATCAACATTCTTTCAATAGGGGATTATTCGGCAGAAACGCTCGGAGTAAATGTTTACAAAACAAGAAAATTCCTTTTCATTCTTACCTCATTTCTCGTTGGCATAATTGTATCTTTTGTTGGAATTATTGGATTTGTAGGACTTATTATTCCTCACATAGCCCGTCTTCTCATCGGATCTGATAACCGTTATATGCTACCGCTTTCAGCGCTTCTTGGTGCGAGTTTTCTCGTGCTGTCCGATACTATTGCACGTTCTGTAATGGTTATTGAAATTCCGGTAGGAGTAGTGACCGCCCTTTTCGGTGCGCCATTCTTTGTTTATTTACTAAGAAAAAAATAAATCGTTCTTTATATATTTATAGAGTGTAGATGAGCATTAGTTACTTAATTCTCAATTCCTTATCTCGAAATAATTTCATTATGGATAGAGGAGAAGAAGAGATTTTCTCTGTGCTCTCTGCCTGCCCCGTAAGGAAGAATGACTGTATCGGGGTGTTCTCTGTGGTGAATTCTTTGAGGTTTCGGTTTATCCGAGTTAGGTTTCGCTAAACCAGCGAAATTTTAACTGAAGCTATCTTCGGAAATTTCTCCATGCGTTCATTGATTTCATTCTTCACATCATCAATAAACGGATCGTCTTTTTTGATGGCAATTTCAAGCAGAACATTCTTCTTATCATCAATGCCGATATATTTGAGCAGTTTCAAGCTCACGATATCGACACCAACCTTGCCGTATATCACTTTCTGAAGTTCTTTTACAATGTTTTTTTTACTGAGACTATCATCAATTTCCTTACCAAGGTGTTTATGCTCCCAATTTTTGATCGCTGAACGTAGCGCATCGACTGCAAGTACAGAGCAGTGCATTTTTATGGGTGGCAGACCGCCAAGTTCGTCAGCTGCCTGTTTCCAGGTTATCTGTTTTGCTGCTTCTATATTTCTACCCATTGCAAGATCAGTAATTATCGAAGCGGTGGCGATATTGGATGCACATCCATAGGATTGAAATTTGATATCCTCTATGATCTGCGTTTCCGAATTTACCTTGAGATACACTGTTAGTTGATCTCCGCATGCAGGACTTCCCTCTGTAGCGGAGGCATCCGGGTTATCAATAATTCCTACATTGTGTGGATTTTTGAAATGCTTTATCACTAGTTCCGAATATTTTATTGCCATTATTGCTCCTTCTTACCAAGAGGACTTCTTCGGCGAAGTTCTTTTGCTGTTTTTTCCAGTGCATCAACAGTTTTGAGAATATCCTCTTTTGTGACAAATCTATCCAGAGTAAAACGTACAGAGCCATGAGATTCCTCATGAGTTCGCCCTGTATTCATCAGAATGTAATTTGGCTGAAGATTCTGAGATGAGCATGCAGAGCCGGTTTCAACATGAATATTATCAAAATCGAGCATCATCATTATTGCCTCACCTTCGATATAGCGGAATGTTACATTCAGATGAGCTGGACTTCGTTCTCCAAGTGGTGGTCCGTTCAGAACTGCATCCGGAATTCTCTTCATTATCTCGTCATAGAGCAATTTCTGAAGTTCTCTGTATCTCTCTATCTTCTTATCAAAATCTGTAAATGCCATCTCTACAGCTTTCGCAGTCCCAACTATTCCCGGCACATTGATTACCCCCGGTTTCAGTTTATACAATCTTGTAATTCCAAACTGTGTTGGGACGATCTCTGTTCCTTTTTTGACATAGAGAATGCCCATACCTTTTGGTCCGTTGAATTTATGCACAGAGATTGAAAGTGAGTCAATTCCAAGTTCTTCGACATCAAGTGGGATTTTCGTATAAGCTTCGCAGGAGTCCATGAACAGATATACCTTATGATCAGCTTGATCAAGTATATTTCTGATCGCTTTTGAGTTCTGAATTGTGCCAAGAATATGATTTACCTGCGTGAATGCAGCAAGAATGGTATCCGGTCTGATCGCAGCTTCTAATTCATCAAGATTGAGGTGTCCATCTCTGTTGGCAGAAATGTAGGTTCCCTCAAAACCCTGTTTTTCCATTCCCTGAAAAATAGCCAGAACGGATGGATGTGACACGGTTGAGCAAATGAAATGCTTTCCCTTTTCTTTATTCGCCTGCAGTATGCCCTGAATGGCGATATTATTCGCATCGGTTCCGCCGGAAGTAAAAGTTATCTCTTCCGATTTTGCATTCATTGAATGTGCAACTGTTTCCTGCGCCTGCTCGATCACTTCTGCGATCTCGGTTCCAATGCTTGTAAATGATCCTGGATACCAATATTTATCTGTCAAATAGGGCATCATTGCATGTAATACTTCAGGCGCCATGCGAGATGTTTTACAGCTGTCGAGATAAACTTCCTTACCGCTCATCGAACACTCAGTTATTTTTCTTTTTCAAGAAAGTCAGCAAGTGTGTAGGATTCAAGAAAGTCATTAATATGAGTATTAAAATTATTCCAGAAATCCTGGAAAGAGCAATCGTCAATAAACTCGCAGAGCTTTTCGGTTTTGCGTTCGGTACAGCTATGAATATTAGTTCTGCCATCAACCGCTTTGATGATATCTTTAGTAGTTATCTTGTCGGGATCGCGGGTAAGCATATAACCACCCGTGCGTCCCTTTACGGATTTAACGATCCCGCCTATTCTCAATCTTCTGAAAAGCTTCTCGAGATATTTGTTAGGAATTTTCCTCTTGGTTGCTATCTTTACAATAGAATAAGGTGCCTCCCTATCCTGGTATGCAAGTTCCTGAAGAGCTCGCAAACAGTAGTCGGTATCAATCGATATTTTCATTATGACCTCCATGATCATATTTTGCTAAAACATACAAAACAAGTATATTAACGTCAACAAAAATATGATAAAAGTTTCAAATTTATATTATTCTTACTCAGATAAGTCTGTTCTTGATGATATTTCATTCGCCATAGACAGGAATGATTTTGTTGGAGTGATCGGTCCGAACGGTGCCGGTAAGTCAACACTTCTCAAATGCTTGTGCGGTTATATAAAAGATTACCAAGGAGATATTTATTTAAATAATATTCTGCTATCTGATTACTCCTCTCTTGAAAGAGCACGCAAGGTTTCTGTTGTGGTACAGCAACCCCATTTCGAGTTTGATTTTACCGTTCGGGATGTCGTGCTGATGGGAAAATATCCCTATCTCGGTTTTTGGCAAAATTACACAAATAAGCAAATTGTCCAAACCGAAAACATCCTAAATGAACTCAATATCCATCATCTTTCCGGTCGCTATATCAGTGAACTGAGCGGTGGAGAGTTTCAACTTATCATGATCGCCATGGCGCTTAATCAGAACACGGATATTCTTCTTTTTGATGAGCCGGCATCCCATCTTGATATTCATCATCAGATAGGAATTTTCTCACTCTTGCAAAAACAAAATAAGGAACAGAACAAAACTATTTTAGCAGTTTCTCATAATATCAATCTCGCTGCAGAATTTTGTAATAAGATACTCATTCTGGATAATGGGTACATTGTTGCTTATGGCAAAACTGAGGATGTGTTGAAAAAAGAAGAATTAAAAAAAGTCTTTCACGTTCCGATCGAAGTTACAAGAAATCCATTCACGGGAAAGCCGAATATACTTTATAATTATGCTCAAAATGAAAGTCCTGATGAGTAAATTATTTATTGTCATTTCTATTCTTTTCATACTACCTACACTTGTTTTAGCAGATATTCAGGGGCGCGTCCTCAGCAGAAAAACAGGCAAGCCGATACAGTATGCGTTAGTAAAAACTGCTCATGCCGATCATATTACACTTTCAGATAAGAATGGCTGGTTCTTATTGCCCAGCTGCGAAATTCCATGTAGAATAATTATATCATCACAAGGTTATGAGACAAGAGAATTTACTGTTAACGACCCAAAAGACAATACTATTTATCTTTCAATTGACCCCATTAGAATACAGGGATTGAATGTAAGCACAGAAAAAGCAACTTCGCTCAAATTATCCTCTACAGATGTTGAAATACTCACTCCCGAAAATCTCGGACAAATTGGCACACAGGAATTTGTTTTATCTCATCCGGGGTTACTTCTAAAAGAAAGTGCAACTGGTGAGAAGCAACTGCAGCTTCATGCTTATGAACCGCGTCATTGTGTCTATCTTATAGACGGCATGAAAACAGACAATTCAGCTGGAAACACAGTTACCTCAATTCCCATAAACTTGATCGATCACGTAGAAGTTATCTCTCATAATGCAGGTAGCACATCCGGAGAATCGGCAATCGGTGGTATTGTGAACATAGTGCTGAAAAAATCCCGCTCACATCTTCACAATCATGATCTCACCTTTCATTCCGGAAATTGGGCAAATTATTCACTAAATTATCAAAACAATCTTACTCTTGGAAATTCTTCTGTTTTATGCAATCTTTATTGCCATGCAGCCAAAAACAATTTCATATATTATAACGAATTTGATAAAAAAACGGTCAGACGAACAAACAATGACATTATAGAGGGTTCTTTATCTCTTCAATCTCGAATAGCTTTTAAAAAGAACACATATTCTGAATTGTCATTTCTTTATTATAAAGCCAATAAAGGTATTCCCGGGCAGTCCAACGATTATATCTGGTTCGAGAATGCGCTCGGAAAAGCTGAGAGATTTTATATCAATAGTGAAGTTCACTTCCCGTTTGATAAAAATAATTTTTCGACTTCTCTCTTTTACCAATTCAATAAAAGCCATTACGAAAATTCTACAACAAATCCGTTTTATTTCGAAAACTCAACTAATAAAACATCCACATATGAAGCCAGGGCAAAATTGAATTCTACGGGCTCAACTGTGTCTTCGATCTCACAACTTGGCTTGCGGCATGAAACCTATCAATATGATGATCACCTGCATCCTGAAAGCTCGATCTCTCAAAAAAGAAGAACATTTCTCTACCTATCTGACGAAACATCAATTCCATTCTCGATAGGACTGCTGGAATTTTCCTTTATTCCTTCACTGCGTGCTGATTACTTTGTCGATGAGGATGTGTATCTTTCTTCTCATATCACACTTGAATATCCGGTACGATCTAAAATTTTTCAGATGAGCATATCCGGGGGAAATTCCTATGCAATGCCCGAGTTCAGCTCTCTTTTCTGGAAAGGTGACTCCCGGGTACAGGGAAATCCCGATCTCAAACCCGAACGCTCGTATGGTGCCAGCAGTAATATAAAAATTAAACTGGGTGAGATTCCTATGAGCGGCGAGGTATATTTTAGCCGTATCGAAGATCTCATATACTGGTATAGAACTGCACTGGGAGTCTGGAAACCGGATAATCTTGCTGATGCGGAACTCTATGGATTTTCCGGCTCTCTGAGCTGGAGTATATTTGATAATTTCGAACTGGAATTAAGTGTGTCAAAAAACTACCCTATCAATAAAACATCGTCTGCAGATCATTACGATAAATACCTCACAAACAAACCGCTTCACAAATTTCAGGGAAAAATCACATATTCTCTTATGGATTTCACCCTTTGTACGTCTGTGCTGAATGTCGGGAAACAGTATGATAATTTCAGCAATACTGTAGCCGTCGATGGATATACAACCTATGACGCAGGCGCACATTATACTTCTCTAATCGGTAAAAGGTTTAAAACCGCTCTTGCTTTTCGAATCAATAATATCTTTGATGCACACTACGAAACTTCAAGAAATATTCCGTCTGCCGGAAGAAATTTCGAAATATCATTCTCTGTGAATTTTCTGTAGAAAGGAACCGATGAAAAAATTGCTCCTCCTTTTGACCTCTCTCCTCTTTTATTCATCTCTTTTTAGTTATGATGTGTACATTGTGAACAGCAACGACGAAACACTTTCTCATTATGACACTGAAACCGAAATTCTTGAAAACCATATCATTCAGCTCGGGCTGTACGCCAATCAAATTGTCATTCAGAACAGCACTGCATACGTAGTCAATTCGGGAGTGCATAACATACAGATCATTGATCTTGAAACAGAAACAACCGCAGGTTACATCCAATGTCCGAATGGCTCGAATCCTTATTGGATGGTAGTTCATCCTGATGGAAATAAGGCATACGTGACTGGGCTTTTTACCAATACTGTGTATGTTCTCGATCTGATAAATAATGTTGTATTGAGTACTATTCCGGTGGGATCGACACCTGAAGGAATGGTTTTGTACAACGATAAATTATTTGTGATGAATTCTTCGTATGGCTCAAGCGCCGGTACGATTTCTGTCATAAACATAAATACTGACACTGCGACCGATATTATCCCCGTAGGGAATAATCCACAGTTCGGGGCAATCGATGCAATGGGAAGACTACATGTGGTGTGCACGGGAAATTATGGATATGGAAATCCTGCTGTGTGGGGAAAAATTTTCATAATAAACACAGGAACTCACGAAGTGATCTCCACATTTGGAATTGGTGGGTCTCCTACAAAAATTGCAATTCATCCAAACGGCACAGCTTATCTTGCAGATGGATTTGGACTTGGATTCATGGCATATAATTCAATTGAGCTTTCAATTATTCATTCCGCAACCGGGTTATGGGCAAACGGGGGGAGCTTCATTCAGTTTGATGAGAACGGCAAACTCTATCTTGGTGATTCTGTTGATTGGATCAATAATGGAAAAGTATATATCTATTCTGAAAACGAGGAGCTTCTTCACACACTTACAGTCGGTGTCAACCCCCAGGATGCAGGATTTTACTATCCGGGAACAGGCGTAGATATTCCTCATCATGAAAGTGTTACTGCCTACAATTATCCCAATCCATTCTCGAACTCGACCACAATATACTTCAATCTAACCACCCGGCTTCACTGCGCTACGCCGTGGCAGGCAGAGAACACAGAGATTAATATCTTCAACTTAAAGGGACAACTTGTGCGTGAATTTCTCCCTATCGCACCCTCGCCCGCTCACCCCGTCTCCGTTACCTGGGATTGTACAGACAATAACGGTAAATGTGTTCCAGGCGGAGTTTATCTTTACAAAATTATTTCTGATGAAATAGAAACAACATTTCATAAAATGATCTATCTGAAATAATATGAACTATACGGAATTTCTAAAAGAAATATTTGCAAAAACTGCAATAGACAGGAAAATTGAACTCACAAGGATAAAAAAATTCCTCGATGAGATCGGCAATCCTGAAAAGAAAATACAGGGAATTCATGTTGCCGGAACGAACGGCAAAGGTTCCACGTGTGCTGCGATTGAGTCAATTTTACATGCTCACGATTTCTCAGTTGGACTCAATACATCGCCACATCTTGTTGATTACAAAGAACGTATCCGCATCAATAAGAAAGAAATTATTCCCGAAGAACTGCTCGAATTGTATCTCAAGAGAAAGGAAGCCCACGAAAGATGCGATACCACCTATTTTGAGATTTCAACTGCAATTGCCTTTGAACTGTTTTATCAAAAAGGAATTGATTTCTCTATTATGGAGGTCGGGCTCGGCGGACGGCTCGATGCGAGTGTTTTGCTTCATGCAGTTATAACTGTCATTACAAATATCGAATATGACCATACAAAATCACTGGGTAAAACTTTGCCGAAGATAGCAATCGAAAAAGCAGGAATTCTAAAAAGCGGAGTTCCACTTGTGCTTGGTTTGACACGCCCCTCAGCACGAAAAGCAATTCTGCAAAGAGCAAAATATCTCCATTGCCCGGTCACAGAGTATTCTAAAACAGTTACTATATCTCATGAAAGATATAATGAAAATGGTATTTTTTATAACATCTCGATTCCATCATACGATATAAACTGGTCGCACATAAACTGCAATCTTGCGGGAGCGCATCAGGTTGGGAATACTGCGCTAGCGATCCTCATTTGTGCTGTGCTTTCAAAAATGTATGGATTTCAACTTGATGAGGATAAAACAAGGAATGCACTGCACTCTGTTGTCTGGAATGGGCGCTTGCAAAAGATTGGAAAAAATCCCACGATCATTCTAGACGGTGCACACAATCCTGCAGGAATGAGACAGCTCGTTCAGAACATCAAATCAATATATACATACAAACGGCTCATCGTTGTTCTGGGAATTCTGTATGATAAAGATATTAAGAAAATGGTCAGCACGATTTCCGAGATAGCAGATATTATTGTCATCAGCAAATCGCATTCCCACAGGGCTGCTGCGGTTGAAACTCTGGAGAAAGAAGTTCAGAAAACAGGTGTCTGTTACTATAAAGAGCCAGACAGCATTTCTGCCTTTGAACATGCAAAACGAATCGCAGATAAGGAAGATCTCATCTGTGTGAGTGGCTCGTTATATACGATCGGGGAAGTGCTGGGGTATCATAAGATGAAGTAATAAAAAAGTCCCCTCTATTTTATCACGGTGTAATGTAATGAAGACGGATAAGAGGCGTATCCGCCTATAATTGTGCCATATGGCAACTAGGGTTGACATAGATGAATAGTAATGATAAGACTTTTCTGAGAACGAAAGGAGCTCGTAGAGCGACTGGAGTTCTCAGGAAAGTCAAGGCAC
>Ga0268276_1001125_pt1 | contig 27771 bp, 21 predicted proteins | sample saktaG_4_FD_190145 | JGI IMG/M metagenome (GOLD analysis project Ga0268276, IMG submission 190145) | Saline water microbial communities from Sakinaw Lake, British Columbia, Canada - sak_2010_1_5_45m | ecosystem: Environmental > Aquatic > Non-marine Saline and Alkaline > Saline ...
ACAAATGCAAACATGTGGCCAGGTAAAACAATTGTGCCACGCCCTGACGACTTACGCGGTCTGTCGGGTTCTGCCTCTGCGTTAGCCCATTATGGCATCAAAAAAACGCCGAAATATGAAGTTCATGGAGTCGAACGTGGACAAACCGGCATCTGCAACGTCAAAGACTTGAAAACACTCGGAAAAAAAGCCCCGATTCGTTGGTACGTTTCACCAGCTTACTTGAAAAACATGAAACGATTTCAGTTCATGTTTGAAGAAAATCCTAATGCCCGCACGGATTACGACTCTGATGACTGGTTTGGTGACTGGTAAGCGACACGGCGCTTGTGCATGTGTAACACTTTGAAATAAATAAAAATAAAAAAAATCACTAATGTTTTTTTATTTTAAGTTTTTAGTTTACACATTTTTCAAACAACACGCAACTCAACAAATCAACTCCAATGATGATACAAGTAAAACCATACATCACCTTTTTTACTGTCTGGAATAATCAGGTTGAACATTTCCGGATTATGCACACAACATGTTGACAAAACTTGCTGGTCACACCCCGCAAAACAGTTCCCGCATAAATATACATCTAGCGCCTTGTAAAATAGTTCATGTAACCGATTTATCGCTCTTATATTTCCACCAAACATTGCACCACTTAAATGCACGGTGTTGTAAAAAATCACCTGATTCATTTCTTCTGCAGCGTATGGGCGCAATAACACAATGTCGACCTTGTCATCATTCGACACGTTTTCATATCTCGGAAAGTGTTCCAACTCACTTGACATTGAATCGCCTGGTGCCCTACAGCTGCCAATGTCTACCCAAACATACTTGTCGCTGCCATATATATTCCGCTTCATTGCCTCCTTCACAAACATCAACTTGGAATTCCATATCAAGTAACACTCTATTGTTCGACCGCACGATTTTTGCGGGTCCATCGCATATTGTTGAACCCACATTTTCAGCGGATACCGTTTCAATAACTTGAACTCCTTTATTTCCATACTTATCACCGTAAAAGATGCACCCAAGTCATTCTTTTTACACACGGCATTCATGTATTCAACCAAATCCGGAGACGTGAAAATTACCATCTTACAACTCCGACCAACGCGCAACAGTAAATTATTTATCCACGCATGATACTGTTTCGGTTCATGTTTTGACTTTATACAATAATACGCTGTTACAACCGTAACTGTGCCTTTTGGTTCGGTTTCGTTGTTGCTCATGTTGCTCATGTTGCTAATATTTTATTAGACTGTTACCTGCCTCTCTTATCTAATAAAATACTTTTCATCTAAATAAAATACGAATTAAACACGAATTTAATTACTATATTACTATATTATTTTTGCCGCTTCTATGACGACGACAACATCAACGGGACTTTGCGGCGCGTTTTTCTTTTATTAATTAAAACTCGGCGATTATCTTCTTCAATGCGCTCTCCTATACAAATGCGCTTTTGATTATTGTGATTGTGATTACCACCACCACCAGCTTGCACCTGTTCTAAATCAACATCAATCATAAATATTTGATTCTTTGCATTACCATTGCTACCATCATCTATCACACTATCATTTTTTCCCATTGTATATATTTTCATTTTGTTCGATTTAAATTTTCTGCACACTTCTACATCATTCAATAAATTACAACCAAAATCACCACCAAATATCATTCGTTTTATTGGACCGCTTATTCCTATATCTACATCAGGTGTTCCTGTTTTCAAATTCATAAAATATTTCCGAATTATATTCAAAAATTCAAATACTTTACCGCTTTTTATACCATCACCATTAATATCTACACTCACATAGATTGTATTAGAATCCTGATTTCCAATGTTTCCAAATGGGACGGCGACAACCGGTAAAGGAGGCGGCGTTTGTCTATTGAATTTATAAAAACTGCAAAAATTAATTTGTTCCTTTGCATTTGCTAGATAATCTGTATAACGATTCATATGAAACTGTTGATTTGAAGAAAAAAATGTACCCTTTTCAGAATCATAAATTCTATTTTTAAGATTATTTTGATTCTTTAATGAAATTAAAGAGTTCAATTTTTGATTATAATTATATTCCAAATATGAAACACCTGTGTGTGTATCTGGGTCACTACATATTTTAAAATTATAACGTGTATCAGGCGTTAATCTTGACTTTGCTTTGTACCTAATTACTTTCTTTCCAATGTCATCAATTAATTCTTTGATTTTTGTATTTTCAATCTTGGAAAGAACCGCGTTGAATCGATCTCTCCATGTAGCTCGAGAAAGCGGTATTATCGCAACCGCAACCGGACCTGGAGGAGCAGGAACGGGGGGAACAGGAGGCGTAATAACCAAATTTACATAATCCTTACAAATGAATTGAGCCAATTCATTGCACCCAATGTATACTAACATGAATAAAAGGTCATTTACAAATTTGTACATTTTTTCTGCTATCGCATCGGGTACTCCTCCAAAAACTAAAACAACACCCTCAAGTAAGTCTTCATCTGGATCATTCAATGCATCTACAAAATTCATAATATTTTTAATCTTTTCATCAATATTATTACACGGTGAATCCATATTTATGCTGGTAACATTTGCAAGAATAAACCAAGAATACCCTGCATTTGCAATTCCTGCAGTTGCTGCCCGATGATCATAATAAGCAGCACTATTTAATAAATCTCGTTTCATTTTATCTAAAATAGTTTTAGTTATTTTTGAGTCAACGCCATCATAATCTCGAAAATCTACATCTTGAAGAAATAAAATCATAGAAGGATTAAAATTAAATATTTTTCTCATTTCAAATACCTTGTCCATAAATTTATTAATTTTTTCCAATTCACTAGCATCTTCTGTTGATGCACTCAGTTTCCATTCGCCTATTGGCTGGTGATTAGAACGGATGGTTAGCGGATAACCTGTTCTAGAGTCTGTGGGTGTAAACATATGTGCAATAAATACTTCGCCAGTATCTTCACGATAAAACATATCACAAATATAATCTTGTCTGTTAATATTAACATTTTCACTTGCAGCTGCAATAACTTGAATCGGTACCGCCGCACCTTTATTTAAACTACTTACATTGCATGTATACGTATAATTATGAAGTGCTGCATTTCTTGAAAAACTCATAATCAATACATTATGATTATCATTATCTTTTGTAAGCAATAATGTTTGATATATGTAATTAGCCTGCGCAATTACCGGAATTGGCGGAATTGGCAGAATTTGCGGCGGCATTGGCATCTGTAAATTTGACGTTGACTCTATATCATACACATTCAACATCGTATCAACATTTCCACCACCTACAACATTCAAAAACGCTGTCAAACAAAATAAATACTTTTTTAAATTTATTATTCCATATTGAAGTGATACATTGATGATTGTCTCGACGTTTCCTCGAGGATTCACGATAATCGGTTCAATCTCGCTTGCTTGGTTATACTTACAAAAAGCATCATCTTCATCATATTCACACTTAAGTTTCAGTTTTATGATTCCATTACATGTTGGTTGTGGACGTATCAAATTAATTGCACGACCAGGTCCTACTGCTTTTCTCGCATTATAATCCACATAGTCAATGGCCTGATAAGTATCAAAACAACCACCTATAAAAAATACAGTTTCAGTATTGCCTTTATTTTCTTGACATATAATTGATGTCAGTTTAAAATTGATGCCGCCGCCCTTTGTTATTCCACTTCTGTATGCAACACCACCTATCATATGACACGCGACTTTAGTATCAATTGCAACCAATCGCGCTTCCATGGTATTTGGATTATTCGGATCCAGATTCTTTCTAATCAACACACATCCGATATTTTCTATGCTTTCTTGATCATTAAGAGGAGGAGGACGATTATTCTCATTTGTTATAGTAAATTGAAACTCACCTCCAATTAATGCAATATACCCTTCAACATCTTCTTCATTTACTGCAATTCCCTTCGCTTTAACTATCTTTTTGTTTTTACATATGCAGACTTTCGTTACAGCGGGTGCGAGTACAACAAGAACAGGAGGAAGAGCAGGATGAGGAGCGTATAGTAGTATAATCTCATACGTACTTAAATTAATCAGCACTACAGGCAATGCTGTTAAAACTTGTCGCACTTGAACATTGGCATCATTAAAAGTAGTTATTCCTGTAAAATTTCCGCCAACCAACATATAACTGACTTCTTCATCCACATCTAAAATATCCATGCACACCACATTTTCATGAACTGCTGCTGTTTCAATAAATGTTGTCAACTTGTGCGTTTTCAAATCTAACTTATATACTCTACCTGGTCGTGGTGGTATAGTGATACGACCCAGTTCTCCCAAAAATAAAACAGGATTATTTTTATTGTTATGATATGCAATGCATCTGAATCCTACATAATTATTTGGGCCAACAGGCGCAATTTGTATAATTTTATCCGGATTCTCATCTAAATGTAAATCATAAAAAAATTCATTATTGAATCCGTACTGTTCATTTGCACGAATGTTATAATATACATCATTATATTTAATTGGCCAGTAACTTGAAACATTCCAGGAACTCGCTAAATTATACACCACAACACCACTTTGCACTGCAAACTGCAAACATATTACTGATGACTCTTTATCGTCGACTTCCCCTTCGCTTTTTTTACCTTGTTCTTCACCTTCGGATTCACCCACATCTTCTGCAAGTTGGTCATCAAGTTTGCTTTCTTCTTCCGATTCAATAAGGTCGCCCCAAAAAGTATCCCAAACGGTTGAAAAATTATTGGTAATTAGTTTCTTTTTGACAGCACAACCTACCCGAAAATTATTCGTGCTATCCTTATTTTTGTTCTTGAAATCCGTCTCTGTTTGTAAAAACAACTTCAAGCATGTCAAATAACTGTCATCATCATATGTATCCTGTTTTATCATATTGGAAGTCTTACAACTCCTTTGACTAGAATAAATATAGTACGGAATATTTCCTCCTAATAAAAATAAATTGTTCGGTGAAAAAAATAACTTTAAAAGAAAATTTATATTGGCTTCAACGTTTTTTTTTCGTTTCGCCGCAGATATCACTGACCGTAAGTGCGGCGGAACTGTTTTGCTACCCAGCTTAGCCAAAACATCATTGAATTCTTTTGATGTCGAAGATATAATCCCGCCACTTATCAACTTTACAACCTTGAATATTTCAACAATAATAGGCTTGTCACTATCAATTATAAAAATTTCTTTCTTCCCGCCATTTTTCGATTCTTCACTTGATGTTGATGTTGCTGTTGCTACCTTGTAAATGGCGTTCATTGAAACATACACCATATCTGTTGTTTCTTTTGGCAATTCATTCATCTTGGCATTATATATAAAGATGCCAGTTCCAGTTGAAGAATAAATATATGTATGTTGAAGTGTCCATCCTTTTAAAACCGCTTCTGTTTGAAAATACTTTTTGCACAATTCTTGCAAAAGACCATACCCAGTTACATTATTAGCGCCAGTATTTTTTTTTTGAGTAGGCAACGACAACATAATTTTGGTGGATCCTACTGGTCTTTTTACCATTAGCATTTTACCTTCTCTGAAATCGCATAACCAAAGCACTACTCTTTTCACTTTAACATCTGGTCGAATCATTTTATTTCTATCTTCAACCAACTCTTTCGACGAAACATTTGTTTTTTCAAGTCTCTGCATTTCATATTCATCCATTTTCCTGTATGGGTCATCACCGTATGGTGAACCGTATAGTGAACCGTATCGCGGATCGTATGGTGAACCGTATCGCGGATCGTATTGCTGACCGTATCGCGGATCGTATGGTGAACCGTATCGCGGATCGTTCAACGCATTTGGAAACTGTTGCTGTTGTCTTCTCAGCTGCTGATACATGCGCAATTGATCTTCTTCGTACGTACCCCCAACCTGAACAACAACCGCATCACTATCATCAAGCGAGTTTATTCCTGTCCATCGACTCGAATCAAATGACCCATATGTTATAAAAGGGTTCAGTAAAAAGGATGAATTCGCAATTTTGGGAAGAAATTCTACAACTTGATTTACCGCTGGAGGAGCTGGAGGAGCTGGAGGATTCACTTTCATCGTCTTTGAAATTATCATTTGATTTGGGGTTAAAGAAGATGAATCGGCGAATGCACCATAGTCTCCAATAAATCCTCTGTCGTTCCACTCATTCACTAAAATTATATTTTTTACTCCATATGTCACATCGTCTTCATAATCATATAAATTGCCAGATGGTGACAAACTCAATACTGATTGTATACTTTGATCCACCACTTTTTTGTCCTCATACATGTTATCAAATTTAAATTCTGTCACTTTTGATGAACATAAAACAACTTTGTATATGTCTTTTATTACAACATTTCCTCTTTCTCTATTCGGGTTTGAATTTTTTGTATATTCTTCACTGGCTTTTTCTTTCAACATTATAGAATATTTGCATAATGCATCAAAAAAATATTTTCTAGCCTTATTCTTATCGTCGGCGGATGAAAGTGCATATAAATATGCGTCGCTCATCATTATATCCGGTACGCGAATTTCAATTGTTGATTTTATTTCTCGCGTTTCATTATTTTTGTTGTATATTTGTAGCTTTTTCATTTCTTCCAATTCAATCTGTTTTGCTATAATCATCGCCGCAGCATCTTCTCTCCTTCCTCCACCCGTTATAACAACATTCTTATCGCCTTGTCTTCTGAATCTAACACTTGGAGGCGAACTACTAATTATACCATATTCTTCATCATAAAGCGAATTTTTAATTTTATCTTCATAATATTTTTTTGCACTTCCAATAATAGTATTCACCACTTTATTTATATACATTTCGTATATTGTCATGTTTATCCCCTCATCTCCTTCTTCTATCCGCTTGTAAAATGGCGTAGATTCATTACTTAAATCAATTCCCCATGTGTTCAAGACGTGCAGCTTGGACAAAGCATTCGTCGGTCTGGACTGTTTTGATGTAACCAACACAAATTCGCCATTAAATAATTCACTAATGGTTTGTTTATTGGTTGTATAAACATAATTTGGATTTAGATTTGGAACTACTGGACCGGGTGGAGCCACAGCAACATCAACATCTTTCAGCGTGGTTTTGAACGCGTTGAACGAAAGAGGATTAAACAACCCTTTGTCAACAACTGTTGTATTTGTCACCTCATTCCACCCTATTATATCCGCGCACATGTTATAATCATAACAAAGTATGCTAGACCATATGTCACTTGCATTGCTGTATTGTTCATCAATTGTTGTTATTTCCGTTATCTTATGGTCATGAAATCCAATTATAATGGGGTTTTCCGCTTGAGTTTTTTTTACTAATAATGTACCCATATTTTGTTGCATGTCGCCACCCTGATTTGAAGCCACAATAAGTCCGTCAACACAAGAATAATACGTTTCATTGATTGTAAGCGGCTGGAAATTATCGTATTGAAGCGAATATGGTAGTAGTGGTCCTGGTGGTGGTGGTCCTGGTGGTACTGTTCCATAATTTGCATTATTATTATATTGATTTCCCAAATTCGTATATATAACCATGACATTCCGAATTGTTTTAGTTTTTGTTGGGTCAACTATATCCTGAATTGTCGCTGTAAACTTTCCAAATACTGTTACTATTTCCGGGTCATTTATGTCAACTTTTATTTTTTCAATAAAATCGCCGGCTAGAAATGTAATTGGCAAATTTAATGGTCTTGTTTGCGCATTTTGATCAATAATGGTACATGAAAGAATTTCTCGTACAACAACTCCTGCAACATATTGTTCTTTTAACCCAATCCATAACATGTTATTTACTATTTGATTATTTACAAATTTTAAACCACCCAGATCAGGTAGTGCCTGAGGTCGATTTAACAAATTATTCAATTCATCGATTTTATTTTGAATGTTTATTAAACGCTGAGTCGCAGCAGGAGCAGCAGCAGGCATCGATGAAACTTCAAGCAAGTATTCCCTCTGATAAAAGTGGATTTTTTTGGTAGTGTTGAAAACCTCCTTATTTATACTTACTGCACCACAAGTTATTTTTAGATATGGGGCTGGCGCTGCTCGAAGAATTTCGTTATAAGGAAATGGTGGCACTCCATGCATTACAGGAAGAAAAATGTCTGTCTCATCAGTTAACGTCGATTTTAAAATCATACAATAGTGACACCTTTCAATAAACACATTCAAGGTAAACATAACAGACCAATTTGCAGCTGGATTAATACCGATAATAAGAGGAAAAGTGGCTATATCAACTCTATTTGTTGATGGCGGAAATGGAGGTACTGGTACTGGTTGTCTCGTAACATTCCAAAAAATATCGAACGAATTGGATGGAACAAGTGGAGCTCCTGCAATTCTATTTATTTCGTTATTTAGTGGATTTACTGCTAGTGGTATTTGAACATAAATTCCATTTACATCATTAAAAGGTAAACCAGCGTCCATTTTACCAGGAGTCCAGAGTACAATATTATTTTGTCCAACAGGTGCTACGTGTGATGGATTTTGATCTCCATAAACATCACGTTGTGTAACAGAATCAAATTTTCCAGCAATTTGAAAAATAGGGTAAACAAACGACTCATTATCTTTATTGAAATTCACCTCGACAACACTGTTTACTGTTGTTGGTCCGCCAGCAGGATCACTAAATAATAAAATGTCATACAGTTGCATTGATGTTGGCTGAGGTCCTAATTTAGTTCCGGGATCGTAATATTTAACACATCCAACCTGTCGTCTTGGAAAATCTAAACAATGACCATAAATCAAATACTTGTACCGTTTATTTGCGGCATCATAATATGGCGTGATTCCTTTCACCGTAAATGGTTTGACAATGGGACGAGGCTGGGTCCCGCCCAATGCTATTGCTGCCGGACTAAGAATATCCGGTCGTTTTATTTCAAGTTGAAATTGGTGAAACATTTCCAGCTCATCCGTTTCGCCGTATTGGTTTTGTTGTTTCAACACCGTGTTACTAAATACAGGACCACAAATAGCATAGTGTAAATCGCACATCAATTTGCTGCGCTCTTCATCACAGTCATCATACATCAACATTTGATCAAGCGCTTTTCTAATAGTTAAAGAAAGAGGCTCGCTCGTATCATTTATTCCTTTTCCCAACCAAACTACTTCTTTGAATTTGGAGACATTCACGCGCTCTTCTATGAATTTATCAAACGTGAGTGTGTCTTCTGATATATCTTTTATTTCCGGCGAAGGAATGCACGGGTACCTGTAAAAAAGACTATTCAATATGTCTGTTGAAGTAATCACCGGAACTTTTGCGTGAAGTAAGGAGTTATTTATATAAAGTCCTGTTTTTTCCATTAGTTCGGTTTTTATTTTCGCACCATTATTCGCGTTACTGACAATTTTACTTAAATCAACTCCATCTAGAGTAGTTATTGCGGGCGGAACTGGACCTCCTCCTGCCACGTCCACCGTAACGCGAAACCCCGTTCCGCCTGTGAAATTTAAAATACCGTAATCGGATATTCGTTCTAATGGTATAGGTAGTCCAGGTGGAGGCGGCAGAAGACGCGAGAATCCCAAATAATCAGCCAGCATTTCATTCACCTTGACATTGTTTCTATTCTTTTCGCTTGTTGATAATACAAGCTCTCGTATCGTAATTTCAGGAGTAATTGTAATTACACCTCCTACAGCTGCAACAGATGAAGGAACTCCAAACATTGCTGATGCGTCATATTGATCTCCGTCAATTTGCATTCTTGTTTTAATTTGAACACTTTTAGAAGGCAGCGGAAAGGCAGGAGGAAGAAATCCCATTGTATATTCGTCGCTTGGTAATGGTGGTGCTAAACGAGTTGGTCCTGCACTATGAAATGTATAAGAAGGACCACCTCCTAAAAAAGGAGGAAGCAACCCTCCTAATGGTCCTTGTGTCGACCCCAATATTATAGATAACAGTTGGTTGTTTAAAGTAACAATTAATACTTCATTTTCAGGATTAGATAATAAACGTCTTATGCCCGCTACATTTGTATTTTCAAGAAGCAAATCGGCTTTCGCCTTTGCAATAGCTGCGAGTCTGAAAGTTTTCTCTGCAAATGTTACTTGCGGCAATACTTGTGCATTTACTAGTGCTGCTGCTGCTGCTTGTTGTGCTACTTGTGCCAATCGTAATTGTACAGCACCAGTCGATTTAAATTCAAACTTTACGTTACCAGCATCCAGCGTAATTACCATTTTAGTTTTATATGCTTGCGTTAGTTCTACATTATTTTCGTCTCCAATAAAGTCATTGATCGTTTTCTCCATGACTTCTAAAAGATGTTCAATGTTTCTATATTCACCCGGAATTGTCAAGGTTTTGAATGCCTGGCGTATATATCCTCCGCTAATTTGAAAAGAATTATTTGCGTCCTGTTGAGCGACAGGAACAAGAGGAGGAACAATAATAGCCGGATTAATAAATCCAGCGGGATATTCATCATGTATATTTGGAATAATATTATCTACTTTCATTAATTCATTTTCAGGAAAATACAATTTCAGTTGCATTTTTTTATTTTCATCATACTTGCAAGTCCAAATCGTGTCTCTATTTCGATTTGGCACAGCAGCATCGTATCTCCACTTGCATTTATCGCACAGCTCTTTTTCTATTGCACTTCCTAGCGTTTCAAGGTCATAATAGTTATCAGGAATGGTAATTACAACATTTGCATTATTACGCGCATCTGTAATGAAATCAGAAACTACCAAAAATTTATTATTTCGATTGGCGTGTGAAATAGGCGGAGATTTTTCAGAAAATATGCTTTCAACAAATGCAGCATGTGACGCTTCACCCAGTATCGTTTTATAACTATTGCGTTGAACTGTCAAACGAAAATCACGAACGGATGCTTCTAGTGGAATAACAAGGTCACTTAATGCTTGTAATTTGTTAATGAAAGCTGGATTTTGTTGTTCCGGAAGCAAAGGTGGATTATTAAGTATTAATAATTGAGCACGTGCTCCAGCAACTACTCCAACAGCATTATCAGCTCTTTGAGTTGCATCGATAATTTTAGTCAACATTACCCCCAAATACACAATATTATGATAAAGCATATTTACTACATCAATAGTATTCAAAGCACTCCCACTCGTTGTTAGTTCTTGAATCATTTTCTCTATTCCTCCATCTTTTTTATTAAATGTAAATATTCGAAGTAGCATTGGTTGAAAATTCAACATGAAATTTGAAATAATATATAACTTACTGGCAGTGTCATACGTCACGGGGAGAATAAATCTCAATTTTAAAACTCTTTCAAGAACAGAACTAATATTTTTCCATGAATATTTTTCTGGATCATTTGTGCGATTCACGGGAACAACAACGTTTCTTATAAAAATTCTATCAGCTGGATCAATAGTTGCTGGTAATAAAGGTATCAAAATATTATTTAAATTATAATAAAAATAAATTTCAATTATAGATTTAAATATTAAAGATAAACTTTTTGCAAACTCTTCTATCTTGACACTAATTTCATCTTTGTCTGTTTGCGCTTTAATTGATAATGTCGGTTTGAAAATGGAAAGAACTTCTCTAAAAAAATTTGGACTGTTTTGTTTATATTTCAACCAATCCACAATGGTTGTAGAAAGCGAGTTACCATCTTTTATAGTTGCTGGGTATGATTCTACAAGCATGGCATCATACTGCAACCGCTTAACCGTATTTGACAATATTTTGCACGCCGCTTTATAATTTTTATATTTTGTTTCTAATCTTATTTTTTTCTTTTTTTCATTCGTTAACTGTCTCTCTATATTTTCTTGCAATTTCGTTTTTCCTGCTTGTGTCATGTTTGCACCAACGATCAGTATTTTTGAATCATCAAACTCTTTTTGAAGTTTAATAATCGCATTTTCATTTTTGCGTTGTTTATCTTCATTGTGCCTTTTAAAATTATCACAAATCGTTATAATTCTTTTTGACTCTTCACTTCCGAGAATCTGCAAATACTTGTATGCATTTGAATCTGTTTTTTCTTTAACAGGCGTTTCAATGTCGGATATCGGTCTGGGAAGTCGAAGTAAATAGTTATTAAATGCAATACGATTCAAAAAGTATTTTCGACGGTCATCTTGTAATGAACCGGGCAAAAAACCCGCCTCGCTAAATTCAATATCAGATGTGAATAATAAATCTTTATTACCATATCTAAGAGGTTTTGTCATCGTGTATGGGTTGTATAATTCTTTCAATCCAGGTTCAAATGACCCCGACCCACTTTTCAAAATTTCGGTTTCAATAAACAGTTTCAAAATTCCGATTTCATACATTTCTTGCAATTTCACTTTTATTGCGTTGAACTCTGTTCCAATAACACCTGGTCCAAATTCAGATTGACGCTGCCATACCTTTGCATTTTTTTCAGTAACTGTTAAATCATCATCTTCATACCATTTTTTGTTTACAGGTGGTGATTGGGGTGGTGACTGAGACATTTACAAACTCGATAAAGGTGTTATTTATGTTTTGTTTTGTTTTGTTTTGTTTTGAATGTAGATGAAAATAATATTAATTAATTATTAATATATTGATATATTAATTAATATTATTTTCATCTATTTAATATTTTTTTATTTTGTATTTAAGAGTCGAGACTTTCCTCCATTATATTTTTACATTGTCATAAAAGGATAAATATCCCAATTGAATTCGGTTTTCGCGCTGTTTTTTCGCTTTTTCTAAAATATCCATTGCGCTCTTTATTTCAAGTTCGCTAATTATTTTATCATTGTTTGTATCGATTGAATCTTGTATTTTCTTGAATTTTTCAGGTAATATGCAAAAATTACTTTTATCATTAAAAGCGTAATCTGCTAATACTACAAAAACGGCAGTTAGAGTTAGCGCCACATAAATGTTGCGCGTTCCCATCCATGCAATCGTAAATACAAGAAATTCTTTTGTGATTGCATATTTTAAATATGATTCTGCAGACGGGCTAAGATTCAGCTGAACATACCTGGAACCAATATTCAGCGTAAGCATCATAATTCCGGCGAAAAACATATTTGAATTTAAAGAACTAATTGATTCATGAATAGTTTTAAACATTTTTGAAAAAATAAATTAATTTATCCTATATTAAATAATAATATTATTAAAATTTTATTAAATATTATTATTTTTATTGATTATTATACTTTTGATTTTCAACTTTTTTTTACCGTTTCTGTTTTTTCTGGCGTTGCTGTTGCTCCGCATATCGCACTGTTCGCGGTTGAATACCACTTTGCAATTGCAATTAATGGGGCGCTAAACACGTTGCTTGAAGTTGCATCCGCACTAATTGAGGATGTAAGTGCCGTTATTTTTTCCGCCCGTTTTTTACCTGCTTCATCTAATTTTGGATTAGATGCACACGAAAGTTTGAATGCGTCAAATAGTTCTTGAGGTTTTTGATAAAACATTTCGCCGCTACTACATATGAGAGTATTCATTCCCGATCCCGTCTGTGAAAGTAGTTTCGCATCATCGGACGAGGATGTCGATGATGTAATTTGTTTATAAATAACCGAGTTTTCAGGCGTGCAAACTTGTTTATTCAAATAATCATAAATATTTTGAGGTGTCGGGTTTGCCGGTAACGAGACTACAGATGCTGGCAAATTATTTTTAATGCCGGCTGTAATTGAATCAACATCCGTAAAGCTAAATCCTTCATACGTCTTAAATGAATTCAAAAAAATGCAAATAATAAATATGGATACAAAAAGCGTATACTTGTAACCACAACCAACACTTATTATGATTATCATTAGTATTCGACCTGTCAATGTGTTATAATAATGTTGCATCTGACTCGAAAAAAATAAACATGAATATATTACTCCTAACCCTAATATAATTTGAATGATAACCGATTTACCGTATGCGCCTTTTTTATTCATACTTTTAATTTCTTTTATAACATCTCCGACTGTTTTATTCATACAACAATATACATATGTGAAGATTATTTATTTTTATTAAATCATTCCAATTAATTAATTTAAATATATATAATCTTTATTTCCGTATGTTTTCTAAAATAAAATCTCATTTTTTTATAGTAGAATGTCTTTAGCACAATATGCTTCACCTTATAATAATGAACCAGATGTAGATAATAAAAATCAAAAAAATCAGGGCGCTAAGAAAATGACTGCCCCACAATCATCGTCACTATCTTCATCATCTTTACGAAAAACAATCAAACGTCCATTGCAACAACAGTCGCAGCAACAACAACCGTCGCAGTCGCGTGTTTCAAATTTTATGAATAAATTAAACTCTCAGTCCACGAATACAACAACTTATATCGGAGATGAAGATGGAAGCACCGGATCAGCCGGTCCATATGGTCATTACGGCGATTCAGAAGATTTAGCAGATTATAATCCAACAACCGAACAACAACAGCAACAACAGCAACAACAACAGCAACAACAGCAACAACAACAGCAACAGCAACAGCAACAGCAACAGCAAGAGCAACAGCAAAATAGTGAAACAACTCATAATAACAATGATGATAATGCTGTCACAAGAGAATCTTTTATGGATTTGCCCAGCTCATACGCAAAACAGTACTACCAACAATATCCGCCGTATAACACTAGTGCCTCGAAAACAGCGTCGTCTGAACCAAAAGAAGAGTTGCTCGAAAAAATGAATCACATTATACACATGCTGGAAGAACAACAAGATGAAAAAACAGGAAATGTAACAGAAGAACTCATTCTATATTGTTTTCTAGGAGTTTTCGTCATCTTTGTCGTGGATTCTTTCGCAAGAGCCGGGAAATATGTAAGGTAACGCTGTATCGTTTTCGATACACACTATTTACGCTCTCATTTGGCTAATCATTTTACGTAAATAATATAAAAGTATAAATGTAAAATTATTAGCATTACCATCAAATCACCATATCATCATGTCTGCAGAACCTGATTCGAAAATAGATTTATTTATGACCATTCTTATCAATGTTGGAAATTTTCTCAGTGTCATATACAATGTTCCTCAAATGTGGAGAACATATAAACTGAAAAAAGCTGATGATATATCGTCTTATTTCTTATGGATGAGATTAGCATCAGGTATAATATGGTCCATATATTGCATATATTATAAAATGTGGTATGTCATTATTTCGTGGGCTTCTACCATCATATCGACACTTCAAATTTTGTACTATAAATATTATCCCGGTTATTCACAACGCGTATTATTAACCGATTTGAATGAAGTGTCCGAAACTGAATCTGAAAATGAAAATACGCGGCGAATAATTTCATCACAGTAACATTTTATTTACTATTTATTATTTATACATTTATACAAATGGCAAGTATTTCAAAAAATTGAGTTTTTAATTGCATGTATTATGTTTTATACAACCGCGTAACAATGCAACAGCAACAACAGCAGCAGCCGCAACTACAAAATAACAGACATCCTGCACATCGTGCATTCCAAGCTTTCAAAAATGTTATACTTTGGATTGTTTCAAATCCTTTATTACACATTATCTTGTATTTTATAATGTGTAACATTGCGCACCATCTCTCATCTAAATTATATTTGTACTTTTGCATCACCGATCATCGTGCAACTTTGCCCACGCTGGCAATGTCGCCCTTTACAATGATATCGCCACATTGCATAGCAATACGATGGGTCATGATGGAAAGCGCAAACCTCGTATATTTTCAATTACTTATGGTCGGATCTTGGGTTGTTGCGCGTATTCCATAATATTACTGAAAATTATTTATTATCTATACTTATATAAATTGCCATCATGACAAACAACATTGCAATACCTAAAATTAGTAATGATAATACGTTTTTTTTACTAATTTAAATTATTTATTTATTTAACTACTTTTTTTTATGTTTTATGCGTTTTACATGACGACGCGTGATGTGCACGCGTTTTTTTTTCCTAATATTTGTTTTTTTACTTTTCCGCTTATTACCGCCGTTGCCTTTTAGTTCTCTTTCTCCTGTTTTTGCTGCGTTTGCTTCTGCGTTTGCTTCTGCTTTTACTGCTAATTTTGCTGCTGTTGCTGCTTTTGTTGCGTTTAATTTATCTAATATATCTCTTGTACTGGATGGAAGAACTGAATCATATTTTCTTGTCAACACGATATTTGCGTGTTGTGCATTTATATCATTATTTAATTCTTTTCTTGGGTCAAGTGCTTCTGCCGTGTTTGATGTTTGATTTGTACTAAACATTATTTATAATATATATTATATAATATAATAAAAACCATTTTTATAAACTTTTTTCGCCAAATCAAAATTGGACATTCTGTAAATGTCCAATTCTCATTTTTAAAAAAGAATCTTTAAAATAAAAAATCCTAAAAAATCTATTATTTTTTTTATGCAATATTTTCCGATTCCCTTAGCATATACGGTATTGTAACTATTTGAAAATAACAGGCTGACTGCATAAGCGAAAAATGGAAAAATCGGGGAAAATTCCGAAAAATCAGGAAAAGTTGGGAAAAATCGGAAAAATGTACCAAAAAAATAGGTCCTGTATAAGACAAATAGGTCCTGTATAAGACAAAATAGGTCTTGGATAAGAATAAAAAAGGACCTGGATAAGATTCTTTATAAAAATATCCATTTTTTATATTTTTATAAACTTTTTTCGCCAAATCAAAATTGGACATTCTATAAATGTCCAATTCTCATTTTTAAAAAAGAATCTTTAAAATAAAAAATCCTTAAAAATCCATTATTTTTTTTATGCGACATTATCCATTTTTATTAGCACATACCATGTTGTCGCGTTTCGAAAATAACCGGCTGACTGCATAAGCGAAAAATGGAAAAATCGGGGAAAATCTCGAAAAATCAGGAAAAGTTGGGAAAAATCGGAAAAATGTATCAAAAAAATAGGACCTGTATAAGATAAATAGGACCTGTATAAGACAAAATAGGACCTGTATAAGAATAAAAAAGGACCTGTATAAGATTCTTTATAAAAATATCCATTTTTATAAACTTTTTTTACAAAATCAAAATTGGACATACTATAAATGTCCAATTCTCATTTTTAAAAAAGAATCTTTAAAATAAAAAATCCCTAAAAATCCATATTTTTTTTTACAAACTATTTTTTTTAATCCTTAACATCTGTGATGTCATTAATGTGTGAGAATAAACGGCTGACTGCATAAGCAAAAAATGGAAAAAATGGAAAAAAATGGAAAAAATGGGAAAAAATGGGAAAAAATGGGAAAATGTACCAAAAAAATAGGACCTGTATAAGACAAATAGGACCTGTATAAGACAAAATAGGACTTGTATAAGAACAAAAAAGGACCTGTATAAGATTCTAAAAATATAATACAAAATATAAGACAAAAATAGGACAAAATAGGACAAAATAGGACAAAAATAGGAAATGAAATAATACATGAATAAAACAATTTAAGAAGATGTAAATAAATATAATATGTGAAATATATATCAACGAAATTATAAATAATAACTATGCCAAAGGTCAGAATAAATTATGCTGAAATGATATTTTATAAGATTTGTTGTTCATCTACAAATATCACCAAAGTATTTATAGGTCACACCACGAATGTCAACCAACGAAAACATATATTAAAAAAACAAACACAATCAGAAATATATTGTTCCGACATGATTGAATTTATAAAAAATAGCGGAGGATGGGAAAATTGGAGTTTGCAGATACTGGAAAAGTACGAGTGTAAGACACACATTGACATTGTTTTGAGAGAGATTCATCACACAGATGCATTGAATCAGAAAATAAACCTAGATAATTCTAATGCAGCGAATGGTTTGAATAATGATTCAAAACCCGGCGATAATAACACAAGTGACAATGTTGAAAAAATATTTACATGTAACTACTGTAACTATCGTTGTTTAAAAAGTAAACACTTTAAACAACATTTAATGACACGCAAACACATGGATGAAGTACAGAACCAAGTTGCATCATCTGCATCTGCAGCATTGAATGAGCTTGATTCCATCGGCGGCGAAGATAAAAAACAACTCGGATTTGTTGTGAATGAGTGTCACGACGAATCAAGCGACAATAAAAATGAATTAATTATTCAATTGTTGAAAGATAATGAATCAATGAAAATCTTCATGAAGGAACAAAATGACATGTTGAAGGAAATGATTGCAAACCACAATACAACAACAACCAACAACATAAGACATAAAAATATCAAGCAAAAATTCAATATAAATATCTTTTTGAACGAACAATGTAAAGATGCGATAAACATGTGCGACTTTATTAAATCTCTCAAGGTAACGTTTCATGATTTGGAAATTACAAGAGATAAGAGCCTGGAAGAAAGCGTAAGCACAATCATGTTGAGAGGACTGAAAGAGCTCGATGTTTACAAGCGCCCAATTCACTGCACGGACCAAAAAAGAGACGTAATGTACATTAAAGATGAAGAAAAATGGGAAAAAGATGATGGAAATGTCAAACTTAAAGAATCGATAGATACTCTTTCAAAAAAACAAATGTATACTTTGAAAGAGCTGAGAGATTCAGATCCGGAAATAAAAACAAATGACGACAAAAGGGATAAATTTATTGTCACAATGAATCATGTTACCACTCCAATAACAGAAACGGGTGGTAAGAAAATGATTAAAACAATTGGTAAAGAAATCTTTATTGACAAAGAGCTGGACGCGGCTTGATTTTGATTGCCTTATATATGTTCTGAAAAACTGTTGTCATTTAATGGTTTGTAACTAGTATAACTCGGTCTTGTATCATAATAATTATTTCTATAATATCTGTCTTTTAAATAATAGCTTCCGCATATAAATAAGAAAAATGCGCATATTATAACTGTTGTTGACACAATTTCAATCATTGTTATTATGTTTTATTTTTGTTTAATATAATATGTAATTATGCATTTATATTAATTATTATAACAATATATATTATTATAATAATGATTGTAGACAATCCCACAGATTACAAGCTCCTTAAATTCGCGCGGTCGCGCTCACGTGGTAAAAAATATGATGCAATTCTTGTGAATAGACGCACCCGCAAAGAGAAGCGCGTGCCGTTCGGCGCGCTGGGCTACGAGCAATATCGCGATTCCACCGGGTTAGGCTTGTATTCGCGGTCCAATCACGGCGACCTCAAGCGCCGAAGACGATATCGGAGACGACACGCCGGAGAGAACACGCGAAAATTCAGCAGCGGATATTTTAGCTGGAAATATTTATGGTAGTTATACAATAATCCAAATAACTAATTGTTAATTGATTAATAATGATTTAACAAACATAATAAAAAGATGCACACATTATATATATATACTCATATATACATATATATATATATACTACTTGATATGTCTTCACTAACAGATGCGAATACAAAAGAACAGCTTGTTAAATATGTTAAAGGGTGGATACAGATGGATAATGAAATAAAAGAGTTTCAAAAAGAAATCAAAGAGAGAAGAGATAAAAAGAAAGAAGCTACTGACAAGCTGTTGCACATTATGAAAGACAAAGAAATTGATTGTTTTGACATCAACGGAGGGCAACTTATATACTCAACTACCAAAGTAAAGGCGCCTCTTAATAAGAATACGTTGATGAATGCATTGTTGAAATATTATCAAAATGACGAAAATCAAGCGCAGAAACTCGGAGATTTTCTTATGGAAACGAGAGAAGAAAAAATTAAAGAATCCATACGCAGAAAAAAATGTTGAAATTAAATAAAATTAGTAATAAAACTGTATTAATATAATAATATTATTAATATAATAGATAATATTATTATACTTTTACGTATCAAATATGTTACCTGGACCGTCTTCAAGAAAAATAGATTCAAAACACAAAAAGTTGAAAAATGAAATGGAGAGTGACAGCAATCGCGAGTTGTCATTGCAATATAATTTAGATAAACTCGATGATGCGGGCGCATATTATTTTACAAGTGATGGCAGCAACAGTGATGATGATGCGAATAACCACAACCACGAAGACGGCTGTGAAATTTATCCGTTTGCATCCGGACTTGAAAAAGATGTTGACGAATCTGAAATTGATGCCGAGTCTGTGATTCACATTTGCGTTTTTCAAATAAACACATCATGCGAGCTGCCATTCATTGAATACATGATGAAGATGATGAAGAACAGTGACAACACCGCGTCAGAAAAACAGCAGTTTGAATTCCCAAGTATAAAATATGCCCCATCGAAACGAACAGTAATAGATCAAGCAAAACAACACATGAATACTTTACTAGACGATGATGAAGTTGTCAAATATAGAGGGCATTTAAAAAAAGGGAACGAATATTATTTGTTTTTTCATAAATATTTTCGAAAACTTAAATTTCCGAGTAATATTTACATGAATGATGATGCATTGTGGTGGATAGTTACAAGCGAAATCGTGAATTTCAAAAAGGTATTGTACGTTGATGTGGATAAGCGTGCAATTGACCTTTTTATAAAAAATCCTGCAATTATGCGTTTATATGATTGCAACAATCGACTCATAGAAACGCCGGTGATATGTTATTACGGAGACCAGTATCAAAAAATAACTTACTTGGCTTTTTTTGGCTTATTGAAGGCGCCATTAAAAAGTTCGTTTGGTCCTTTTTATGTAGGAACAAATTTTTTATCATCTATGAAATATGCTTGTTACACGCACGACAATCAACCGTTTGAGCTTTATGACGGAACTGCATTAACCACAGGAAACAATGGGAAATATGTTGAAGGGGGCGTGCTGAGATCGGTATTATTCGTGGGTAAAATGAATGTTTTTTTTAAATCAGGCACTCCTGATGATTCGCAAATCTCTCAAGAAGTCGCAAAGAATGACGAAGCTGTTCGTAAACTTTTGGCACTTCGAGACTCAAATGGAAATTGGACAGAGAATTATGACACGGCATACAGTGGATTGTATTTCGTATCTATTGATGACAACGACAAGAATGATGATGTTAAAAAAAATAGTAAAAAAAGAGTTGCCGTAAATACTGTTGAATGGTTTTTCAAAAATTATAACCATTCTTCTATTTTGTCTTACCACATGATTGACACAGAGACAATTCCCGATAAATACGATGTGGATTATTCTGAATATTATATAAAATAAGTGGAATAAAAATACTTATTATGCGTAATTCATTAAACTTATAAAAATTTATATTATAATAGTATAATTATTATATAAGTTTAATTTAATAAAGAATTAAAATTTTAACAAAATGGCAGTCACTTTCAAATTTAAATTAATTGTAATAGGAATCGCGATTGTATTTGATTATATTATAACAACAATGATGACTTTTTTAGGAATAGAACCTACTTTATATGGGAATTATTTAACTTTTTGGAATGCTTTGGTTGTATTTTGGGTAGTTTTACCATCAAGAATTGAATCGCCGCTTGATAACATTTAATTTTTATACATCCATTTCTCGAGAGAAGAGAGAAATAATCATAATAAATTTAAAATAAATATTATGATTTCAATAAAATAATATATCATATACATTGTATAAACGTTTAATAAAAATGGAACCAATAAATTATAACCGCGATTTAGAACAACTTTTAGCTCAATCTGCGGAAGAATGTGAAAGTTTGGGAATACTACATCTTGCATCCTACGAAAAATATAATCTTCTTTCGAATTATATAAATATTCCTGTAATTATTCTTAGTAGTGGCATTGGTTTCATAACCGGCATTGATTTGCAATATGATAAAATGAATATTATACTGGGTATTGGAAGCGTATTTGTTGGTATAATCAAATCCATCGATTCTTATTTTCAACTAGGAAAACGCGCTGAAGCACACAGACTGTGTGCATTGCAATACACGCAAATAAACAAGAAAATTCAAATTGAGCTTTCATTATGCAGAGAGCAACGCCAGACAGCAAAAGACATGCTTTCAATTATTAAAACCGATATAAAAAATCTACAGGATATTAGCCCGATTATTGACAAGGAAATAATTGCACAATATAATTTGAAATATGGAAAATATAATAATGTAAAGAAACCGAATTTTGTGAATGGATTAAGTGAAGTGAAAATAAATATGAATTCGCTGGAAGATGAGGCACTTGCATCTTTGACTCACTCTGTTCGCGGAAATAACAGCGTTTCAGGCGGATTTGGAGGTGGAGGTGGAGGCGGATTTGGAGGTGGAGGTGGAGGCGATTTCGGAGGTGGAGGTGGAGGCGATTTCGGAGGTGGTGGTGGTTTCGGAGGTGGTGGTGGTTTCGGAGGTGGAGGAAGTAGTAACAGTAGTAACAAAAATAGAAACGAAAAACAACAAAATATTAGTATACACAATGAAAATAATGAAGCGTATTCTAATTCGAACATTGAAATGAATACTCCTGCAATTAGTCCAGAAAAATTTAATGTAAGTGCAAAATTGATATACGGTACTCCTATAAACCCACCCGCGATTTCAACACCGGCGACATCTTCTCAACAATCAATCAAAAATGAGATTATTGCTGCTGCTTCTGTCGGTGCTCCTGCTGCTCCTTTTACTATTGCTTCCGCTTCACCGTCTCAACCTATTTCGACATTGAATATGCCTCCACTTCCTCCACTTTCATTGGTGTCGACGCCATCGCCCTCAACGGAAAATAACAATGTTAATTTGGTTATAGATATTCCTCTGGATAACGATGAACCAAATATTGCTTCTGCCGCCGCCGCCGATAACTCGTCTACACATTCCGCTAGCCCAAGTAACGTGGGAAGCATGTAATTTTCAATTTTCGTATTTTTTATTAAAGTTGTAAAATGTGTATATTATTTAAAAAATTGAAATAAATACTAGTTGCTATATAATTAACATATCCGCATTATACATTTTCATAATGGAACGCCGAATTTCAGGAAAAATAGATGCACATACAATTGCTTTTAAAGATGACGTGTCTTCGAAAATACGAGAAGTGAATGCAGCAATGACAGCTGTGCTTTCAAAACAAGACCAACAAGATCAACAACAACAAAATCAATTACAAATTGACAGTTTGTGCAAACAACTCATTTCGTTTGTGTATGATTACGAGAAGTTGAAGCTTTGCAAGGAAGATTTTATGAAACGAAAACGCGTTAAGAATATTGTCCCCGCTCAACACCGGTGTCATGCGAAACGCGCAAATGGCGAACAATGCACCAGAAAGAAAAAGGTGGGTTGTGACTATTGCGGAACGCACACAAAAGGTGCACCAAACAGTATAATGGAAGACGAGACAACTGGAAGTGCAGCAAATAAAGTTTCTCAACAAAGCGTCAATGTGTGGGTTCAAAATATAAAAGGAATTGAATATTTTATTGATTCCAATAGTAATGTTTACAAACATGAAGACGTGATCGAAAACTCGCCAAACCCGCAAATTATTGCAAAGTGTGCTAAGAATGAAATGTCGGGACAATATTCTATTGAATTTGTTTGATTTTATTCAAGTTGGTATCATTCAAGATGATAATAAATAATAATGGGATTATATATATTTTATTTTTTTTAATATTATACATGTGTATAACATTATTCTCTCTTCTCTCTTCTATCTTCGTCTATGTTTTCATTTAGCAACAAGACAAGCGGCGGCGTTGGAACTATGCAAAGTTTATTTACAAATAACGCACAAGTGTTTTATAAACCGCACAGTTTAGCAGTGGGGGGAACAGGAACCGTTGTAAACGCCAGACACAAGGCCAGAAGAACATAATAAATGATTTTATTATATCCACCAGTTACAAATTTACAATAACATATAATAACCAGTGTTATAATTATTAGATTTATTGAAACGTGGTTATGCGTTTCAATATCATCCAAGTTGTATTTGGTGTCAAAAAGAATGTCGGCAATGTCAATTCCAAAATTTGTACTATTGTCTACATGGTGGTCACGATGTACAGACGGTTTTAACAAAACATAGTTTATGTTGTGGGTTGTTGCATACATGAGCGCCCACAGCATCATCACCCGCAAATCAATAAAATTGTTGATAAGTTTTACCAACAAAACCAATGCCCCTCCTTGTGTTATTACATTGTTTATTAATTCATATAAAATATTTGCAGGCTGTTTATTTATGGTCGTGTCGTGGTGCGTAATCGAATGAAAATCTAAAAATCTGCACAAACTTGACAATAAACCGTTTATTCGAGGATTCATATTATTTTTTTTGAATTTATTATACGTTTTTGTAAAATTTACATGGTGCGAAATGCGATGACCCATGTGTCCAAGTAACATTATCAAAATATATGAGACGGTTAATGATAAATATGACGTATTATCTGGACTACTTTGTTTAAACATGTAAAAACATGAAAGTAATGTTAAATAATACCATTTGTTTTTTTTTATACTTTCTTTGAATGCAATATATAATTTATCCTTGTGTATATTCACATTGTTGTCGTTATTAGAATCAGAATTATCACATTTAGTGATTTTTTTATTTTTTTTATTTTTCGATTTTTTGCGTGATTTTTTTTCATTTTTTTCATTATCGTGATTCTCTCTAAAATTATTCATTCGTATAAACTCTGTTGTTGTATTGTTATGGTAATATATATAACAAAAATAATTTAATTTATATTAGATTATGTTTATTTTATCGAAAGAAAAACGAAATCAGATTGTTGATAAATTAACAAATGATTTTAAAAATGGAAAACTTTCTGAAAAGTCACTTGGAATTTTAATGCGGTCATTTCATTCAAGCACTCCCGTTTCATTTTTCATTCTTTCATTATTCGCACCACGTTATGTTGTAAATTGCGTGGTTGCATCATTAGTTGTAATATTATTTATGTTTATTATTTTTGGTGGATGTATTTTGAGCATGGTTGAAAATAAAATATGCAATGACGATTACACAATTGCAGACCCAATTTTAGAATCATTAGATTGGGAAAAAAACTCTAAAAATAGATTCAATATTACGTGTATAATTGGTGGTTCTTACTGTATAATGACTGCAATAATATACTATGTCAGATTTTTACGTTAACGATTAAACACTTGTGTTTGCATATGATGTTTGCTCTGTGGTTTCGATTTCTTTTTCAATTTCCATTAACACCAACATCTGATACAGCGCTGGCATTTTTAACATTGTATTTGTTGTATATGTCGCCTGTTTGCATAACAGACCGCCATGCTCTAACCATTCTCTCCAGCTGAGTTCTTTCAACGGGTTGGACAGTTCCAATACTTGTCTGTTGCGTTGTGTTACATTTGGTAACCAACTTTCGAGTCGTTCTGAAGGCGGTTTTATATTTTCAATCTTGTGAATAACAACGCGCCTCTCGAAAAATAGAAACGCAAAGTATTCTCCAATTTTTGCTTTGTTATATTGACTATCATCCCAACACCATTTGTGACCGTGTATTGATGTGCGTTTTTCTTGTTCATTATAGTCGATGTATCCCTTGTTTCTGACATCTCTGCTGATGGGCGTAATCGTCAAAAATTTGCAACCTTTTCTCTCCATTACTGGCATATGACTTTCGTGTTGATGGCTATATAATTAATTATATAGTTATATTTCAATTTTATTTAATATTGTTACATTCATATTAAGATTATAACAATATTAACATAATAATAAACATATTAAAAAAATAATATTTATTATTAGTATACGAAAATAAATACAAAGAAGTTTAAACGATGAACCCGATTGCGACCAATATGAAGATTGATTCTGATACATTTGTTTGCATGATTTGTCTTGCAGCGTTTATTGGATACACGTTGGGTGTAAGAAACATGGTAAATACTACGGTAAAAACGCAACAATGTCACAAGGTTACTCAAACAAATCTAAGTGACTTGGCGGACATATTGACTTCATCTCATTTGATGATTAATAATTTGCAAAAATCGACGATCATGCCAATGATTACACCACAAATGCAATCAACACCCATTATTGATAATGATGTGTGTGAAAGTTTCATGGTGACTACAAATACACATGATGTGCATGCGGAAGAGGATAAAGTTGATTCTATCGAAACGTCTGCGTCATCAGATATTCATACTAATAATAAGACGTTGTTGTCCCCAATTATATTAAATAATTCTGAAGAAGAATATGAAGTTATTTTGGGAAATGTAAAAAAAAATGATACAACAAAGGGCATCAAAACTCAATATTATTTTGGTTGGTTTGATTCCATGTTTTGAATAAAAAAATGTTTTTGTTTTTATTTTTTGCCGCGTCGATTCTTACGACTACGACTACGCCTGCGTTTAGATTGAGAGCGGTTAGATTTAGAGTTGCATTTGCGACGATAATAATTGCGTTTATTACGAACGCTGTAGCCCCCTTCAAACGGTCCACCAAAACAGACCCTTGCACGTATTGCATCCATTTTTGATTCAAACCAATAACTGCCATAACCTTCATCTGCCGGTTTAGCGTCTTTATTTGTACCAAAGCATATTAATCTATCACGGTTGCCGTCCTTTGGTAAGCATCCATACCATCCTGGTCCTGCCCATGTAAGACGTGTCCCTGATCTATCTTTACTTGGTATTGGGATGTCACTAGGGCGCTGATAATGTGGCCACGTTGGTGGTTCTGGATGTTGAGATGTATGCGACATTTATTATGTTATATTATATTATAACATAATATTTTATTTTCAAGTAATGTTAGAATGCATCTAATGCTTTATTAAGGGTGCTTGGATTATGTTTTGTAACGAGTAAAGAGCGCTCGCGACTAATACTGGTGGGATATAATCTGTTGATATCATCCCGACAATAATGTCCTTTACACTGAGTTATGTTTAAAATAAGGAACAAAAACAAAATACCTGCTAAAATAAATAAATATGTATATTTCATATTTTATGTAAATTATATAATAAAAAAAATATTTTTCATTTTGTTTTTTGTTTTCATTTTATTTTGATTTTGTTTTCATTTTATTTTGATTTTGTTTTCATTTTGTTTTCATTTTGTTTTCATTTTGTTTTCATTTTGTTTTGTAACGTGGGAGTGATTCAAGGTGTTTGGCTCCACTTGAATTGCAGTGACTCAGATGATGATGATTCGGATAATGACCCGGTAGCTGAATTGGAATGAGCGGAGTCGGAATCGTCACTTGATAATGATGATGACAATGTAGAAGTGAGCAGTTCTACACTCGGAGTCATCCATCTGAATTCATGGACGATGTCTACAGGCGCAGATGGTGTAGGTTCCAAAAAGCTTGAGAAATGCTGTTTGTAGTGTGGAGTGCTGAAGCGCAATGAAGATGGCGAAATCACTTCGACGGATGGGGTGGGGAACAGCCTGGCGGGTGTCATATCTGAAGGAGTCGATAAGAATGCGGGAGTTGATACTATGTGTACAGTTGCGTCACCCTTCAAGTCGCGAATGGGAGACATGGGAGTATTGGAAGAATCGAAAGTCATTATAAGTTGGTTGTTGGCTGAAGAGAACTGTAAGAAATGAAATAAGGTAATAAGTTTTCAATTTATATTTTTTAGATGGAGATGGAATAATAAATGAATGAAGTGAAATAAGAAATGAATAAATATTGAAAATGAGGGGTGAAAGGGGAAGGGAGGGGTCAGAGGGGAACCGTA
>Ga0268276_1001127_pt1 | contig 27742 bp, 25 predicted proteins | sample saktaG_4_FD_190145 | JGI IMG/M metagenome (GOLD analysis project Ga0268276, IMG submission 190145) | Saline water microbial communities from Sakinaw Lake, British Columbia, Canada - sak_2010_1_5_45m | ecosystem: Environmental > Aquatic > Non-marine Saline and Alkaline > Saline ...
TCGTACTTGACAGCGTCTGTCTGGGACCCTATCCAGAAGCTCTGCTCCTCAGTGTATGAGGTTGCGGTTGCCTGGTTGTCAGCAACAGCGTAGTCCACAAACCCGTTGAACTGGCCGGAGCCAATCCTGAAAAGGAGCTTGCCCTTGTTGCTTGTGTCAACTGCACGCAGCGGCGATGTTACGGTGCCGGACGTGTCGGTTGACGTCGTGGTCGAGTTGTACTGGTCCTCAGAAAGACTGTAGTTGCGGTTTGCGAGCGTCCTGTCAATAGTGTCTGTGATGAGCGTCTTGAAGGTGTATGTGCCCGCGATTGTACCCGGGAGGGTGACTTCGAGGGTTACCTTCTTGCTGCTCTCCACTATTGAGCAAGTGCCTGCGCCGCTCACACCAGACCCAACTGTGCAGGTCGGGGTGCCGCTCACTGTTGCGGTGAGCGTCGAGCTCTTGTAGGCCTCGTTCGCGATCTTTGCGGCGATGTTGGCTGCTGCCACACCGTCGGAGATCTGCGCCTTGCTGCCGACATAAATCTTTACTGTCGGCTGTCCGCTTTGGTCAACTAGCTGTGTGCTGCCATAAGTCACTTCTGCAGCAACTGCCGCTGCGCCAAAGAGAATAGCCGTGCCGACAAAGGCCGCTATCTTCTTCGCGTTTATTCCTTTCATTTTTCCACCTCAAATGTCGTCTTTCAGGGCATGGTACGATATTTATCGACGACATTGATTTTTTGCCCTGTACATCTTTTCTTTTTTTCATACCCTACCCTCACGGGTGCCGGTCAAGCACCCATCATAGGGAGACGTATCTCTGTCTTGAGCTAGCTTTATAAATTCTTCCCATTTATTTAAAAAAAAGTTTATAAATAAAATGTTAATGTTCGTCAATGTGCGTGTTATTCAACACTTAACTGACGAAGTTTGGTTGTCAGAAAAGGAAATGTCTGTGATTCCCTCTTCCTGCAGGTGTCTTGCGCACACCAATCCCAATGCTGCGCGTTGTTTTTCCTGCGCTTTAGCCAATGTTCTAGCAATTTTATAATAGTGCCTTGCACCCTTACTTCCTCTCGCCGTATTCCTCCGTGAAGGAAACGTACTCGCGCAGGTTCTTTTGCGTGACTGAGGGCTTGCGCTTGGAGACCACCTCAAGCACTGATGCGTTTGTCACCCCTGTCGGCTTGCCCTTCAGCCGTTCGCGCACCATGCCCATTTTCACTTCCTGGCAAATGGAAGCGATATCTGCCCCGGAGTAGCCGTCAGTTGCCGCGGCAAGCTTGTCCAGGTTGACGTTCTTCAGGAACTTGGCAAGCTGCAGCGCGAATATCTGCTTTCTTGCAGGCTCGTCGGGCGGCGGGATGTATAGTATCTTGTCAAACCTGCCTGGGCGCAATATGGCAGAGTCAAGGGCGAACGGCTTGTTGGTGGCGCCTATTATCATGACGTTCTTCAGTTCTTTTACCCCGTCCAGCTCCTGCAGGAGCTCAGTGAGTATGCCGCCCCTGTATTCCTCGCGGTTGGGAGCAAGCGCCTCTATCTCGTCTATGAAGATGAGGGCAGGCGGCGACTCCCGCGCGCGGTTGAATATCTCCTTCACATAGGCTGAAGGCGCCTTGTCGCGGCTGCGCATGAGCTCTGAGCCCGAAATGGTAAGGAAGTTCGCGTTAAGCTCGTTGGCAGCTGCCTTCACAATCATGGTCTTTCCGCAGCCAGGCGGGCCAAAGAGGAGCAGCCCCTTGGCAGGCTTGACATCCATCTCCTTCATCAAGTCCTCGTGCAGGAGGGGAATTTCAATTGCCTCAAGAAGGACGCGGCGCACCTCCTGCAGCCCTGCCACGTCATCCCAGCGCACCCCCTTGTCATCCGGCGCCTTGTCTTCAGCCTCGCTTCGGCGCTCGTAGTCAAGGCGGAACTTCTCATAAGTCTCAATGGAATCCAGCGAGCATGAGGGCTTGACGCGCTTTATCATGCTTGTAAGGTGCTTTTGGGATATTTTCACAACTGCGCCAGCAGCCATTGCCTCGCGCGCCGCAAGCCTGGATGCCTCTGTGACTATGTTCTTTATGTCCGCGCCAGAGTAGCGCTCAGTCATTGCGGCAAGCTTGGCATAGTCAATGTCGTCTGCGGATGGCAGTTTTTTGAGATTGACCTTGAAAATCGCCTCGCGCGCCTCCTTGTCAGGCAGGTGCATGTATATTATTTTGTCAAACCTGCCAGGCCTCATGAGCGCAGAGTCAAGCTGGTCAGGCAGGTTGGTGGCACCCACAAATATCACCGGCTTTTTGGGGTTTGCCGCAAAGCCGTCAAGCTCCTGCAAAAGCACGCTCATCACGCGCGGGGCAACGTCGTCTGAAGTATAGGAGTCGCGCTTCTTGCCAATCGAGTCTATTTCGTCGAAGAAAAGCAGGAAGGGCGCGTTCTTGCGCGCGATTGCGAACACTTCTGCCAGGTTCTTTTCCGAATTGTGCGCGAAAATGCCGCCAAAGCCGCCTGCGAAATTCTGGCACGGCTCGACTGAAATGTCATAGACGTATTCCTCGCCGGCTACGCGCATGATTTCTTCCACACGGTCCCAGTGGATGTCGTTTGCGGCAATTGCGCAGGCGGCATCGTCGCCTGCCTCGGCTGCAAGCGAGGAGAGCATGCCTGCCCCTATTGTGCCGCATTTGCAGTGGTCTGGCGCATGTTGGGAAACGAAGCCGCCCATTGCGCCGCTTATCGGTATTTGCCTGCCTCGGTGCCAGTTGCCAAGCTGGGCGCATTTCTCAAGCCGCACCTGTTTTTCTGCGAATGCAAAGCCTATGCTGCTGGCAAATGCGCGCAGCGGCTCGCCAGCCATGCATATCCTGTGGGAAGGGGCCCCGTGCTTTTCATTCTTGCCATAGGCAGTGGCGACTATCCCGAAGCGCAGCAGAAGGTAGAGGAGCTGGTCAGCAAGCTGCCTGCTTACCGTGCTTGCCTCAACAGTGCCAAAGCCCTTCTGGTTTGCATAGATGCTTCCGTCGCCTGAGAAATAGCCGCGCAGGAAGGATGACAGCGCGGCACCTGAAAATGAAAATGCAATTTGCGGCGCCTTTTTCCTTTCCGCGCCATCCTCCAGCCCGAGAACGTGGCGCATGAGCACATAAAGCGCACGGGAGCCTATGCAAATGTCGCGCCCCTTGCTGTTTTTCTTTTTGTAGACTGTGGCGCTTCCGAAAAGCCTGTGGCAAAGAGCAGCCACCTGCCCCACTTCTTTCTCCGAAGTGCTTATCCTGACTGTATGCCCTGCATTGTAGCTGCCCTCGGCAACCCAAAGCCCCAGGAAAAGCGCAAAATCCTCATTTATTGCAAGCTCTCCAGGCAGCCCGTTTGCGCCGGCAAAGACCCCGACATCCTTCGCATCAAATCCCACGCCGGCCTTCTCCATCAGGCAAAGGAAGCGGCTGGCGCGAACGCCTATGTTTCGCCGCATCACCTGCTTCAGGTAGCCAGTGCGCCGCATGCCCAGGATTGCGCATGCTTTCTTTTCGCCCACCGCCCCCACCGCCGCCTCCAGCTGTTGCCGCGCATCCCTTACTTTCAGCCCGAAATCATTCCCGCGCAGCAGGAGCAGGAACTCCAGTTTTTCCACAGGCGATGGAGGAGGTGGAATTTTTGACGGGATTGCGATGTGCGAAACGCCCGCGACAAGGTCGGACGTCTTCACGCTTTTCACAGCGTAGCCATCCAGTGTGAAAAGCGAGTGGTAGCCTGTGACGCGGATGCGCCTGCCCGTGCGGGTGCGCACCTCGTAAATGGGGGAGGTGCATTTGTGCTTCATGTAATCTTTTATGTCCGCAAAGACTGCCTTGCCTGAGGCGTCAAACGAAAGCACTTTTGCGCGCATCTTCCCCTCCACTACCTTCCCGATCTCTTCCAGCCTGATGCGCCCGCCTTCCATGATGGTGATTTTTTCATCATAGGGAAGGCTTTCGCCATACCATTCTGAGAGAAGCTCAGAGCACTTCACGTAGCGGAAGCCAATGTCAAGCTCGTTTGCAAGCGCGCGCATCATCATGGTCTTTCCTGTTCCAGGCGGGCCGAAGAGAAGCACGCCCTTTGGCGGCTTGATGTTGTAGGCATATGCATACTCGGGCTTCTTGAGCGGGGTGACTATTGCTTCGCGAAGCTCGGATTTCACGTCCTCATAGCCGCCCACGCTGTCAAGCGAGTCTGCGCCTGAGTCTGAAAGCGATGAGTCGCCAAACTTGTCGAATTTCTTTTGCTTTGCCCGCCTCTCAACCACTTTTTCGCGCGAAATGGTGATGCCGCCGTGCTCCATTGCCGCAATCGCGCCAACTGAGAGCGCACAGTAGAAAAAGCCCATGGGCTCCACCGGGTTGTTGAAGGCAGGGGCAAGCAATAGGTTGGAAACCGGGATGAGGAACAGCGCAGAGGCTGCGATTGATTGCTTGTACTTGTGGTTGAGCTGTGCTGGAATCATGGCGCACAGGAACAGGGCTGCTGCCCACGCCGCAAGCTGCACAAGGGCAAAGTCAGAGGCGAGAAGCTTGGCTGCGTTTTCCGCTATCTTGCCAAGCGCGTCTGCCACAGGGGTGATGGAGGCGCTAAGATCGAAAAGCGAGGCGATTGCCCCTGCGGCGGCAGGCACCACCTCCCCTAGCTCGACTGGCGGCCGCACGTTGTTCTGAAGCTCTGGCATGGCAGGCCCGTAAATGCTTTCATAATCGTTTGAAATTGTGATGAACGAGGCTGTGGGAAGGAGCCATATTGTGGAAAGCAAAAGCACTATGAAAATCGCAGGGAGGGAAACCGTGAAGCTGCTGCGCGAGCCAAAGTGCAGCACGGCAATGCCCAAAAGCAGGAAAAGGAAGCCTGAGACCAGGGAGAACGGGTAGGGGGCAAACGGGGCGAGTATCACTATTTGCAGGAAGGAAATCACCTTCCAATGCCCGAATGCCTCGAAAAGCGTGACTGCGATGACAATCGTGAACACCCAGGCAAGGACCGGCGCCTGATAGGCGATTGCCGGGAAGGCGAAACACATGCCTGCGATGGTGCCAAGCGGCGGAAGTTTGTAGGCTATTGCCCCGGCTGCAGCGGCAAGCGCCATTGCCACGTAAAACGGGTAGAAATTGAAGGGGAGGATAAGGAAAAGCGTGCCAAGCGCGACCAGAAGCGCAGCCCCCATATTGTCATCAGTACGCAACTTTTGTGCCATTGCAAGCACTTTCTGCTTGCTCATGCTTCCTGTTGCCGCCTGCTGCTTGCCTGCCACGCCCATGCGGGAGAAAACGCGAATGAGGATTATATATATAGTGGTTGCGCGCCTACGCGCCTATGCCCTTGAGGTAGGCATTCACCTCCTCTTTCACAGGCAGCAGCAGTATGTTGCCGCTGTTCACCTCCATCTTGAGGGCGACTGCGAGCTTGGAGGGTGAATTGAGCGCGCGGCGGAAGTCCTGCACTTCCTCTGGAGTCTTGAAGACGATGATTGTGTGGCCCTTGCCAACGGTGGCAAGCGCGCGGTGCACCACGCGCTCGCGCGGCTCCTCCATGAAGTGGAGGTATATCTCCTCGGTGCCTGCAATTGCCTTCACGTCGCAATCAGGAATCACGCCGATCTTTGAGAATTTCACCGCGTTGTTGACAAACACGTTGCGCAGTATCCTGTATATCATGAGATAGCGTATGGAATGCCCGCTCTCCTTTTCCCATGAGGACTTGCCCCAGTAGCCAAGCTCCTCTTTCACCTCATTGTCCTCGCAGAGCTTGGAAAGCACGCGCTCGAGATTGAAATCGCCGATGAGGATGGGCTTGCCGTTGTAGGTGAGCTTGCGGAAACCCCCTTTGATCTCCTCATTGCGCAGGGGCATCCACTTCCAGGAGTAGCCGGAGTTCACATTGTCGAATATCTCAAGCACGGTTTCGCGCTTCACAGGTATCTTTGTGGTGGAAAGCGGCGGGAAGTCCGGGATGTCAAGCCCGTAGCGCAGCACCTCTGGGCGGCGAAGAAGCGTGCCTATGCCAAAGACCATGAGCGAAACAACCCCAAGCACAACCACAGTCGGATTGTCCCAGAAGTTCTTGCGCAGGTAGTATTCCGCCTCAAAATCCTTGCTCCAGCTGCCCGCGGAGAAGGTGAAAATGTGCTTGCCGGGCGAAATTTTTCCGGCATATGAATAGGTTAGGGCAGTGGCGGAGGGGCTTCTGGAAAAGGACTGCAGCCCATACTGCCGCTCGCCCATGCCGTCGATTGCAACAGCTAGTGATGGCGGGCTGACAGGCCTGCCTGCCGATGAAAGCGAGAAGTTGAACTGCCCGTTCTGCCAGTTGGCATATGCGAGGGAAATATCAAGATCAATCACCGCGAGCACGGTGGCTGCATAGACCTTGCCGTAATTGTCCATCACCATGAGCACATAGCTGCCAGGTTCTGCGTTCACCTGGAAGTCCACTGATTTTTCTATTGTGGGGTTGGTGAGCCCGAGCTCAAACTCCGAGCGCTGCAGCTCCACGCCGTCCTTGTACATCACCACAAAGAGCTTGACAGGCGTGGAATCCGATTCCTTCAGGGCAAGGTTGAGCCGCGTTTTGAGGCCTGAAAGGTAGTAGGGCACGGTCTGGGAGTCGCGCGGGGCGATTTCGCCTTTCTGGGTTTTTTCCACTTCAAGCACGGAAAATTGCCTTGAGGAAATGCCGTTCCCATCCACCGCGGTTGCCGACAAGCGGGCAAATGCAGAATTCCCTTCAAACTGCGAGCTGTAAAGCGACACCTTGTCCTTGCCAGTTGGCGCACCTATGCTTGCAGATGCGCTGGCAACCTCGCCAAGCCATCTCTCGTCGTAGATTATCCGGGAAATGTCAGACGCCGCTTTTTCAGACCCGAGGTAATCAGCATCCGTCACCCAGCCCCCGTCAAGGAACTGCGGCACAAGCAGCATCACCCCCTTGCCCAGGCGCACTGCCGAGACCGAGCCATAAAGCATGCCAAGCGATGAAATGCCGGAAGAGGCGCCTGACCTGCCTGGCGAGGCAACGTACTGCGCATCATAAAGAAGCAGGCCATCGGAAGACTCAGGCCTGCTTTTCACAAAAGTGATGTCGCTGTTGTCCACCTTGACTGTGCTTCCTGACTTGTCAAGCGCAATGCCGTCAAACGGCAAGCCGATATAGAGAATGTCAACGCCGCGCGAAAGCAGCTGCTTGTAATCAACGCCCCCTCCTTCGCCCAGAAGCTCAAGCGGGAAATAGCCGGTTGGCACCACCAGAAGCGCACCCTCAGGGACGGAACCTACTGACTCTGCCCCTATTTCATTGGCAGGGATGCCAAGCGCAGCAAGCTTTGAAACAAGCGCGGAGTGGAACTGGATGTAGGAGTCGGCGCTCTCGCGCGCATGGTCAAGTATGAACACCTGGGTCAGGGGCTTTTCGCGGTAAAGCTGCAGGGAAAAATTCGCCTCGGTAACGTTCTGCGAATCAATACCAAGTAGAAAATATGCTGTGCGGGCAGGGCTCAGCGCCTGGCCTGAAGAAAGGAGCATGCCCTGCTCGATTGAATACGTGTATTCTCCTGAAAAAGATGATGATGCAAAGGATGGGGGCTCCCCTCCGCCAGCCCCGCCGTATTGCATCAGTATTATGCCTATAGCAAGGAAGAAAATCAGGAAGAGCGCCACTGTAATTATGATTGCCCATTGAAGGGCGCTTGCAGGCTTTTTCGAGCCAGGGGGCGCTTCCCCAGCGGCTGGCGCAGATGCTGCCTTCGTGCCTGCAGGCTGCTTTTTCCCCTTGAGAAATGCCTGCAGCTCGTCTTTCAGGCCCTCAGCCCGGGTTTCGGGCTTTTTCTTCACTGCAAACGAGCGCGTGGCTGCGTATTTTTTCCTCACGTCGAAAACGTATGCCTTTTTTGAAATGCGAAGCTTCAGGCTTCGCTCAGGTGCGGAAGAAGCGGGCGCACCCCCCTTGCCCGATGCACCCTTGTCCTCGGCCATGGAAATACCCTGATGAAGCCAATTACCCCTTGGTCTCGATGTAGCCTTCAGTCACCAGCTTGTTGAGCATCTGCTCCACGCGGTTCTCGGGAACGTTGTACACGCGGGAAAAGTCCGAGATGTTTATCTCGCCTTTGTGCTCTGAGAGCCATTCCTGTATCTTGAGCGCAAGCACTGAATCCGAGAATGTCTCAAGCGAGCGGAGCTTGAGCACGAGCTCGTCGTTCCTGCTTTTCAGCTCGAAGTTCTCCTTTGAAATCGAGGCGTTTGCCTCTGAGGCGTCGCGCAGCTTTTTCTGCATCGAGGCAAACTCGGATTTCTGGCTGTCGTACATGCCAAAGAGCCGCTCATACTCCACGGATGAATACTCTGTCAAATCAGCAATGGACGCCTCGAGAATCTGGTAGATGTCCTGCATCTTCACTGAATAGCAGTCCTCCGTTATGGTGAGCAGGTTCAGGAAATGGCGCATAACCTCTATCCTCCGCTTCTTCGGGCTGGAATTCGGCATGGAAGTGTATTTCGCCTCGATGGAATTCGGGAGGAAGGAAACTATGGAGAAGAGGTAGGGGTTTTTCTGGATGTCGCGCGACTCCACGTTGAGGACAATCAGCGCGTCCTTGTCCGTGCTCACCTCAAGGAATGAAAGCTCGGAGAGCCTCTGGGAAATCTCCTGCGGGGGCTTGATACGCCTTGCAGCCACTCGAAAGCCGCTCACCGTGGGCACGGTTGGCGCCGGGGCTGACGCAGGTGATGAAGGGCTTGCGCCCTTCGGCGTGGTTTGCGGTCTTGCAGGCAATGCCATTCACATGCACCTTGTCATTTTTTCGCTTTCTTCCTCGCCGGCTTTGCCTTTTCCTTCTGCACTTGCGGGTAGTCCTTTGCACTTGACGCGGCATTTGCAAGCGCAGGCGTGTGCGACGTGATTATTGGAAGCACCACCAGAAGCGCTGCAAGCAGCACCCCTATGACCACTGCGGATGCTGAAAAGCCCGTGGTGAAAATCGGCACGAGCACCAGAAGCACGAGCACGATTCCCGCAATCACCATGTAAACTGCGAGGTTGCGCTCATAGCTTTGCCTTTTCTTCTTGTGCGCATCAGAGTCCTTCGGGCACACCACAAGCTCGTTGTTCTTTGCAATGTTCAGCGCCTGCTTTGCGCGCCTTATGGTGCGTATTACCGCATCGTCCGCAACCCGTGAGCCTGATGCCACTTCCTCGCCGCATATTATGCAAACCCTTGCCATTGCTCCACCTCAAACTACGCCAATACTACTTGGGTTATCTCCCTGTTGCTCACCCCAAGGCGGGTAAAATCCACCTTGGAGAAAACGTTTATGAGCGTGGACTCGTCCAGCCCTATGTCGTGCAGGAACGAGGACAGCTCCCCCCTCTGCACGCCATACCTCTCAAGCATGATGACAAACGATATCACGTCTATGTGCCGGTTGTTCTTGTCAAACGTGGATGTTATCTCGGCCACGCGCATCTCGTCAAGCCTGAAGCTGCGGAGCCTCCTTCGAAGCTCTTCCTTTGGGAAGAAAAGCGTGCGCGCCATGTCATTCGGCCCCCGTCTGCGCACCGCCAGCCTGCTGAGACGGCGATTGCGCCCTCATTATGTGCTCGGATATGTCCTCGTCGCCAAGCTCAAGTTCCAGCTCGTCCGCCTTGGAAAGCACGCTGACCACGTTGGTGTCCTCCAGGCCAAGCTCCTTTAGGAAGCCTGCGATGTTGCTTCTTGCGATCCCGTAGCGCGAGAGCAGCACCACGAACGAGCTGATTTCCATGCGCCTGCCCTTCTTGGAGAAAAGCACCACTATCTCGTCTGACTGCTCATTGCCCATGCCGTACGAGCGCAGCTTTTTCTTCAGCTCGTCCTTCTCGAAGGAGACCGAGCGCATGACGCCCTCCATTGACAGCTCCTCGCGCGTGAGCACTGACTCCATGTCCAGGAAGAACTCCTGCATTGGCTCCTCGCCGTCTATCTTGTCCAGCATGAAAGTCTCTGAAAAGTCGGTGTTTGCCTGGAATGCCATGTTGACCGCGGCCTGGCCCACGCCGAGTTTTGCAATCTCTGCACGCATGTAGTTGGAGAAGTTGAGGGTGGACTGCAGGTAGTCCAAGTAGCGCTCGAACTTCACGCGCAGTATGAATGTGGTGCCCACGTTTGAGAATATCGCTTCCGATATGTCAGTCGGGTTTTGGGATGCTACAATGAGGCCGAACTGGTACTTCCTGCCCTCGCGCACAATCATGACCGCGTCCGAGTTGTCGTCCTTTGCAATCTTCCAAGCCTCGTCAAGCACCACGAGAAGCTTGAGCCCTTTTGTGGAGGACCAGCCTTCTTCCCTCATTTTCTCCTTTATGAACTGAAGCATGGAAAGCGCAGCAAGCCCGCGGAAGGTTTCGTCAGGCAACCCCGACAAGTCCAAGTCCACAAGGCCTGCGCGCGTGAGCTTCTCCAAGTCGATTGTGGACTGCTGCGCGAAGAAGTCCTCGCCCTCGCGCGTGAACTGCCTCAGGCGGTAAATCGCATTCTCAAGCTCTGCGGGAAATTCATAGCTCCCAGCCTCGCTCATGTCCTCCAGGATTTTTTGCACGTCTTTCAGCGTGGGCGGCACCAATGTGCGCCCAAGCCCGTCAACCTGAAGCTTTGAGTTGAGCTTGAATTTTGCAGTCACGTACGACTTTTCAATCGCAAGCTCTGTGAGCCTGCGCTGCTCAGGGTAGCGTGAGATGTCGGTGAGTATGTCCAGAGTCCTCATTACCTGTTTTATCCTGTCGTTGGGCTTCATGCCGGCAACGTCGAGGAGGTTGATGGAGGAGCCGCGGCCAAGCGAAATTACCTTCCCGCCGGTCTGCTTTACCCAGTCCTTGTATTCCCCTGCCCAGTCGATGATGAATGCATTGGTGCCCCACACAAAGCTTGCGCGGGTTAGGAAGGTCTTCACGAAGTATGATTTACCAGAGCCTGTGATACCGACGATGGCTATGTGCGGGTTGGTTGTTTTTTGGAACGTCCAGTAGAAAGGCACGTGGAAAATCTTCGTCCTGCCTATGAAAATTGCATTTGTGGGGTCTGCCATGAGCACCTCTTCTGGCGGCTCAGGCGGCCTGACAAAAAAGTTCCTTCTGGCCAAATCAGTGTTGTCAAGCTCTGACACTTGCAGTCTTCCCATATCAATCACGCATCGTTTCCAAGCACTGGTGCTTCGCCCTTACAGCACTGATTGCGTAAGCTCGGCAGGCGTGGGCGGAATCATCACTTCCCACTGGAAGCAGCGCAGCATTTCGTCGCCGGACAGCAGGTCGACTTGCACATTGAGCGAGTTTGAGATTGTTGCGCGAAGCTCGTTTGCCTGCGCAGTTGCAGCTGCTGCCGCAGCCTCCTTGCTCACGCCCACTGCGGTTGTCATCACGTATGATACCAGACCCATGGGCTTGATGCCGCGCGTGAGCTTGTTTATCTGGTTTTCCCACATGGCGACTTCCTTTTCATACCTGTCAAGCCTCAGGACATCCGGGTCAGGCTTGTCGCGCTCGCGCGCAAGCCTAAGCTGCGCCTCTGCGTGCTTGGTCTCAATCCTGCTCCTGTGATCCGAGATATCCTTCATGTAGACCATTATCGCGAATTTCGTGACGTATTTCACTGATGAAATCGCGCGCTCGAAGTATTCCGAGTAGACTATGTTTTCTTCTGTTGACTTTTCCGAGGCAGACTCGTAAATCCTCACGCCAAGATACTTTGAGGCATAGTACACGCCGCTCACGTTCTTGAGCACCACGTCGTTGCTGGCAGGCACCTCAAAGCCGCCGTCCATGAGCTGGACTATGTTTCCGCGCTGCAGCATGAGCGGCACCAGAACGTAGCCGTACTTATAGAATGCAACCGCGCCTGCTGCGCCAAGCAGGCAAAGCACACCTGAAATCACAGCCAGGATGCCGTTTGACGCGCCCACAAAAGAGCCCATTGCGCCAACAAGCGCAAGCACCGCCGCACCGTATGAAAAGTATTTCACGTCGACCATAAACCCACGCGCTAAATTCACTGCCTGAGCTTATAAAGGCTTTGCTTGCGCGCACGAGGGCTATTCGAGAAGCCGCTTGTACAATCCGACCATTTTTGCAGTGAGCCGCGGGATGGAATACTCAAGCGCGGTTTTGCGCGCGCAGGGTGCCAGGCGCTTTTTCTGCTCAATGCATTTCATGAGAGCCTCTACGCATTTCTCCTCGCTATCGGAAAACAGGTAGCCGTTCTTGCCCTCGCGCACCAGCTCCTCCATTGCAGTTCCCTCAAGCACTGCGACCGGCTTGGCGCAGGCGAATGCCTCAAGGAGCGTGAGCCCCTGTGTTTCGAACTTGCTGGCAAAGACAAACGCGTCCGCCGCATTGTAGTAATCAATCAGCTTGTCCTTTGTGAGTATGAAGCCTGTGAAATGGAATTTTTGCGCCACGCCTGCCGCAGCTGCCTTGCGCTTCAGGGTGTCAAGGTAAGGCCCTTTGCCGACGATTAGGAAACGGACTGATGGGTCGCGCGTTTTTTTGGCAGCGCGGAGCAGAAAATCGTAGTTCTTCTCCTTTACCACCCTGCCGACAGAAAGCACCAGCTTGGTTTTTTTGGTGTAGCCAAGCTCGCGCCTAACCTGTGCGCCGCCAGAGGCATTTGGCTTGAAGCGGTTGGTGTCAATGGGAGAGGGCAATACTTCCGCCTCAATGCCATGGCGCGCCAAGCGTGCCTTTGTGTGCTCTGAGGGCGCAGTCACCAGGTCATAGTGCGAGTACATCCATTTGAGGTAGGACCAGGCGAACTTTTTTCCAAAAGCCTGGATGGAAGCATCCTTGGACAAGTAGTGCACGCCATCCGGAATCATTGTTTCAACCGACGCCATGCAAGGCAGGTGGGAGCGCCGTGCGAACTTGTAGGCTGCAATGCCCATGGTTGCCATTGCCTTGGAGTGCACGAGCTGTATGCCGTGCTTTTGCGCTGTCTTTTCAGAAATCGCGTATGGGAAAAGCGCTGCGCGGTATTCAGGATAGGGGGGGAATTTCATCCCTGCAAAGCGGAGCACCTCGTCGCCCGGCGCATCCTTGTAGCCTGGCGCGTCAGGCGCAAATATCACCCATTTATGCCCCGCTGCCTCAAGCCCGCGCCTGTAGGCAAGGATGGCTGAGACCACGCCGTCAGTGTTGGGAAGGTAGCTGTCAGTGAAGAGCGCGGCTTTCATAAGCAATAAAAATGCATCCGACTCTTAAAAACCGTTGCCCTGCAACCAGGCGCGCGCAGGCGATAGACACAAACATACATTTTTAAACACTTTGGATGCATAAAAAGACGGTGAACCCATGAACTTAACCCATGCCCCGCAAAAAGCAACTGCAAATGATTACATCTCGTTCAGGAGGAAGATAGACTGCGCGGGAAGCTTCAGGCTCAGCGGCAAGAGGGAAATAAAGCTCCTTGTACTGCACGGTTTGGTGAAGGATGGGGAAACCCAAATGGCAGGCTCCCTCAGAAAAGCCTTGAAAGATGGGGGCGTGGGCGAGTTTTTCCGCCTCAAGAAAGAAATCCTTGTTGCGATTGGCACTGAGCAAAACCAAAACGTGCGCGAGATTGGCGAGTTGGCGCTCCACAATGCAGAGCAAGACGTTTTGAGCGGGCCGGAATTCGGCGGGGACACGCTGAAGCACGCGGCAAGGCTCAGGGATGCCAGGGTTTGGGAATAGATGGTGGTTATACGCAGCAACTCACAAACGTTTTTGTCGGCAAGCGGATATACACTCTTGATGAGCGCGGGCTTCGCAAGCCATTTTCCATTGGTGCGCCCAGCGCCAATGCAGGCGCATTTTCACTCGCAGGCATGGTTGGACTTGCAGCGATAGACGCAACCCTTGGGAAGAACAAGGAATACGTTGCACGCAATTACCGCGAGCTTGTTGAGCGAGTGGCACTTGGGATAAAGTCCCGCCTTGCAGGGTCAAGAGACAGCCTTGGATTTTTCCAGGAATTCAGCAGGCAGCTTAAGGAGGAAGAAACCGGCAAGATAGATTTTGTGCTTGAAATGAAAATAGCTGGCAGCACAGGGATGCTGTCTGTTTTGGCCTATGACGTAGGCAATCTTCTTGGGATAGACATGGAGTTGACGTTTTTTAACAATCGCCAGATTGCAAAAGCGGGGAACCTTGTGCTTGTGCCTGAAACGCTCACAGTAAGGCTGGTATCTGTTGAGGAGAAACGTTCCTTTTTCCACTCCGACATCGACCGGCTCCAGTATTTGGCATATGCTTACACCGGGGATGAACGATATGTTGAGGGTGATTATGCGGATGCTCTTGCCCTCTACAAAAAAGGGGCGGCTTGTGACCCAGAAAACCCAAAGGCATATAATGCGATCGGCGTTGCATATATCGCCCTGAACGCCCCGCACAAGGCATTGGCGCCCTATGCAAAGGCTCTTGCGCTTGCAACGGACAGAAACGTCCCTGCGCTTGACTTGGCAGTGTACCATTACAATATTGCCTACACCCGCTTCAAAACCGGCGACTTGGAACAAAAGTTCCGCGCTATTGGCGATTGCACTGATTCCATAGAGCTTAATCCGAAATATGCTGACGCGTATTTGCTAAGAAGCTGGCTTTACGAATATGTCGGCAAGGACAGCAAGAGCAAGGAGGACCTTCTTCACTACGAGAAACTCACTGGCAGCAAGGAAAATGGCAACCCTTAAAAGCCCTTCGCCTTATACAAAGCCTTGTCAGCGGTCATAGGAGAGGGGAAACACCCGAACCCATTCCGAACTCGGAAGTTAAGCCCTTTTACGATGTTGCCTGTACTGCGCTTTCGCGCGGGAACGCGCATTGCTGCTGACACAACTTTACAAAAATTAGCGCAAGCGCCGCGCGCCAACTCGTTGAAAAAGTTGCCTGCGCCTATTTCAGCTTAGAAAGGCCCGTAAAGCGCTCGTGCGATTTACAACTACAATTATAAATTTGACAAGCGAATTTGCGAGCATGAAGATAGGCGACGTAATACCTGCAGGGTTTGGAAAGCTGCCCCCCAAGGACGAGGTGTGGAAGTACAAGAAATACCTCTGCCGCGCGAAATTGCTTGACCTGACAGCGGGCGGCAAGATAGTGGTGCTGAACGAGACAGAGGCGCACGAGAACGACTTGTACGCTTCGCATCGCGTGGTGCTGAGCTGCGGCGACCGGCAGGAAGTGGCAATCATAGACCTGTCCCATGACCTGGTGCAGCGCGGGGAAATCATGCTCTTTTCAGAGGTGCTCTCTGAATTCGACGTCAAGGAGGGAGACACTATTGAGATAATGCACATGCAGCGCCCTGCCTCAATAGAGTACATCAAGAAGAAGATGGAAGGCCGTGAATTGACGGAAAAGGAAATGAACACCATAATGTCAGAGCTCATGCAAAACCGGCTTTCAGAGGCTGAGCTTGCCTCTTTCATCACCGCAATGTACATACGCGGAATGACCCCGAACGAGGTGGTGGGCCTCACGAACAGCGTGGTGGCGTCAGGCCAGACGCTGCAGCTTGGCAGGCACCCGATATGCGACAAGCACTGCGTGGGCGGCGTGGCAGGCAACAGGACCACAATGGTGGTTGTCCCCATAATCGCAGCAGCAGGGCTTTACATTCCAAAAACATCAAGCCGCTCAATCACATCGGCCGCAGGCACTGCAGACACCATGGAAACGCTGTGCTCTGTTTCCCTTCCGCTTGACGACATGAGGGACGTGGTGAAGAAATCATATGGCTGCGTGGTATGGGGCGGCGCGCTCAAGCTGGCATCGGCAGACGACAAGCTCATAAAAATCAGGAATCCCCTTTCCCTTGACCCTGAAGGCGTGATGCTTGCCTCCATACTTGCGAAAAAGAAAAGCGTGGGAGCGGAATATGTTGTGATTGACATCCCGATTGGCAGGGGGGTGAAACTTGCCAACAAGACAGAGGCAAAAAAGCTTGCAGGCCAGTTCATATCGATTGGCAAGAGGCTTGGCATGAAAATCGAGGTGCTTGTGACCGACGGCAGCGAGCCGATCGGCCTTGGCGTTGGGCCAGCGCTTGAGTGCGCGGATGTCATTTCGGTGCTGAACAAGGCAGGCCCTTCCGACTTGCGCGACAAGTCCTGCAGGCTTGCAGGCGAGCTGCTTGAAATGGCCGGCAAGGTGAAAAGGGGCAGTGGTTTTGAAGCAGCCTCAGGCATAATCGACTCGGGCAAGGCGATTGCCAAGTTTCAGGAGATTGTTGAGCTTCAGGGCGGCAAGAAGGGAATCGCCCTGAGGGACGTGCCAGAGGCGCGGCACAAGCACACTGTGAAAGCAGAGGCTGACGGCAGGGTGTACCACATTGACAACCGCATGATTTCCAAAATCGCCCGCGCAGCAGGCGCGCCGAACGACAAGGTGGCAGGCGTGAAGCTTTTGTGCGAGAGAGGGGACAAGGTGCACAAGGGCGACCCTCTTTTCGAGATACATTCCGACTCCGAGACCAAGCTTGACTTTGCCATAAAGGCGCTCATTGGCTGGGAGGGCGTGGAGCTTGAGAAAACCGTGCTTTCGCGCATAAACTGACCTTACTTGTTTTGAAAAAGCAAGAACCACACGGCGCAGGTGAATGAGTTGCTTTGCAAGTGCATAGCGTATAACGTCGTGGTGCTGATACACGAAATGGAGGAATTGAAGATTAGCCCAGACTTTGCACAAGGCGTAAAAGCCTGCACTCAGTAAATATAGTGGTGAGCTTAATGGACAGCGACTATTATACCAGAAGACAAGTGGATTTCGCTAGAGATACGGCTAGGGCTACTAAACAAGCGGCTGCGGCAAACACAGCTATGGCAGAGGCAAATCAAAGAATAGCTCAAACATATCAGAATATTCTTCAGGCAAATAAACAAACAGCAGAATGGACGAAATGGCTTGCAGTTGCTACCACATTAATGGCTTTCGCCACTCTTGTGTTGGCGTTTATTAGCGCTAAAGCTCAGAATATGATTTGAAATTGCCTTACCGTTTGCCCGTAAAGTAATTGCTTTGGAACACATTACAAGGGCACCCCTCACCACCTGAAAGTCTTATAAATAGACTATGAGATTGTTTTACCATGTCATTAGAAGCAGACATTCGTCAGGTCTTATACATTGCTGCTGGGATTATAGTAATCTTAATTCTACTTTTTGTAGTTGTTCCAGCAATACAAAACGCTCTCTTAACCAGCCCCTATGTAAGTTAAAATGGAGGAAACTTCTTCATTATTAAGGAAAAAAATAGAACTATCAGTAGTGAAAGAATAATCGCATAGATTAGTTCTTGAATTGCCTTTTTAGTCATCCTTTCCCATCTCCAATATTGTGTATAACTGAGCTACCACTAAGACACCATTGAGAAGAAGAGAAATCTTTAAACCGAACTCCAAACTTGATAAGTCGGTAGAAGAAATCGGAATGATATTGAAAATTTGTTGGAGAACTAAAATTGCTCCTGCAACAGCAACCACCCCAACTAAAATTTTCACAAGGAGATGGTCTGTCCAGTCTTTCTTTTCCTTTTTTCCCATATATATATTGGTTTTTACTTCTCCTTTTTTATCCCTTTCCTTTCTCTTGCTTCTACTAACCACTTTCACCTACCTCCTTGTTCCTGCCCGTAAAGTCGCCCTCTTGCCCGTAAAGTCGGGCTTTCGAGGGGCTTTTCGGGCAAAGCCACCCGCCAGCGCACCATTATAAATTTTCCTCGCCTTAACGACGATGCCAAAAACAAGGTTAGCGCGCGCGAGGATGAAAAATTTCCACAGAAATTTTTCAGCAGTGGAATATAGAAATTCCACTGCAAGGATAATAATATAACTTTGCGGCTGTTAATTTTTGCAAATGGAACGTATGGAAGGTATTTTCATGGCACTTGACAACATTGAGGCGCATATCCCCGAAGGAGTCACAGTTTCTCCTGAGGACGCGGAACTCCTGAAGTTCATAGAGCAGAGCAAGCCGAAAATCTACGTCATAGGCGCCGGCGGCTCGGGCTGCAACACAATGAGCCGCCTCCACGACGTCACGATAGACGGCATAAAGCTAATTGCAATGAACACCGACGTGCAGCACCTTGTGAAGATGGGCGCTGACAAGAAGATATTGCTTGGCAAGACGACCACGCGCGGAATGGGCGCAGGCTCAAACCCTGCTGTTGGCGAGGCTGCCGCAAAGGAGGCGGCGGACGAGATAAAGGCAGCAATCTCCGACGCCATGATGGTGTTTGTGACTTGCGGGCTTGGCGGCGGCACGGGCACTGGAAGTGCGCCCGTAATTGCTGAGCAGGCAAAAGCAGCAGGCGCGCTCACGGTTGCCGTGGTCACGCTTCCGTTTGCCTCCGAGGGGAAGAAAAGGATGCACAATGCGCTTGAGGGCCTGGAGAAGCTGCGCAAACACGCTGACACAGTTATAGTGATACCGAACGACAAGCTCCTGTCCATTGTGCCTGACCTGCCGCTCAACACGGCATTCAAGGTCTCAGACGAGGTACTTGCTGGTGCCGTGAAGGGGATTGCAGAGCTTGTGACAAAGGCAGGCTTGGTGAACCTTGACTTTGCAGACCTGAGGACCATACTTTCCGGCGCAGGCTGCGCGGTTGTGGGCATGGGCGAGGCATCGGTTGAGGCAAAGCCCGACCAGCGCGCTCTTATCGCAGTCGACACTGCCATGAACTCGCCGCTGTTGGACGTTGACATTTCCACTGCAAACCGCGCGCTCATCAACGTGGTGGGAGGCGAGGACATGACGCTGCGCGAGGCAGAGCTCATAGTTTCAGAGGTCTCAAAGAGGATTGACCCTTCCTCACACATCATATGGGGGGCACGCGTGGAGAAGAACGCGAAGAAGAGCTCGGTGCGCGTATTGGCAGTGCTTGCAGGCGCCAAGTTCCCGCAGTACGAGCTGACGAGCGCGGCAATGTCGGCAGGCGCAAGCGTGCAGGACGCTGAGCTTGACTTGGACCTGCTGGGCTAAATGAGGGTGAATACATGTTTGACGTTGTGGGTTTCATTGCAGGTCTTGTTAATTTCATTGTGGGCTTTGTTAAGCAGTCCATGCGCGTGATGAACGTTGCCACGCGCCCGAGGCAAAAGGAGTTTGACAAGATTGTCAAGATTACGGGCATCGGCATGATACTTGTGGGGATTTTCGGGATGCTGCTTTCGTTCGTTGTGAACCTGGTATAAGGAAAAGGTTGGGTGGAAATGATGATATACGTCTACAAAATAACCGTCGGGCAGGAGAAAATCGTGCTTGACATGCTTTCCAAGAAGATAAAAAAAGAGAGCCTCAAGGTCTTCTCGCTCGCCTATTTCGAGGACCTGAAGGGCTACCTCATAGTTGAGGGCGAGGACGAGGTGTCCGTGCGCCAGGCAGGCCTTCGCATTCCGCACATAAAAGGCGTGCTTGACAGGCCAATGGAGATTAAGGACATTGAGGGGATGATAGAGGCTGCAAAGCCCGCCGTGCTCTCAATTTCCAGGGGCGACGTGGTGGAGCTTATCTCAGGCCCGTTCAAGGGAGAGAAAGCGCGCGTGATAAAGATAGACACCAACAAGGACGAGGTGACAGTGGAGCTCACCGAAGTCGCGGTGCCAATCCCAGTCACCATCAAGGCAAACACCATAAAGGTTTTCCAGAAGGCCGCGGACGTCGCGTCGTGATTGGCATGCCATCTGCGCGCAGGGGCAAGAAGGCTGTGGCGCGCGCCCCATACAAATTGCTTGTTGTCAGCCGGGGCTCGCAGCTGAAGAAAATCGGCGCAAAGGCATTCATGGACTTCATCAACGCCTTTGTGGACGAGAGGGCATATCTTTCCATCCAGAAGAAGGTGACGCTGAAGCAAGAGAGGGAATGGCTTGCGAAAAAGGCGGAAGAAATAGACAAGGGGGAGCAGATGGGGATACTGCTCCTCATAAACGGGAAGCTCGCAGGGAATTGCGACGCAAGGCGCGGCGCGCTTCCCAACCAGAAGCACAACGTCACATTCGGGCTTGCAATCTCGTGCAAGTGGCGCGGCTTTGGTTTTGGCGAGCTTCTTTTAAGAAAAAGCATTGCGCTTGCAAAAAAGAAATTCAAGCCGCACAAGATGTGGATTGAGCATGATTCTGAAAACAAAGTCGCCGCGCGGCTCTACACAAAAGTGGGATTCGTGCAAGTCGCGCGCCTGAAGCACCAGACAATGCACTTCGGCAGATATACCGACAACTGCATAATGGAGTACAGGAAGTAGCGCGCATCAAGGATAGCTCCTGCATTTTATGATGAGCGGCTTGCCGACCTGCCTTTTTGTTATCTGCTGGTTGTCGATGTATTCGATGTACTCAAAGCCGAAGTCGTTCATCTGAAGCGTGCCGGGCTGCGCGGAATTGTAATTGCAGAGCGAGGAGGCGGAGCGAAGGAAGTAAGTGGAGGACGTGCCGGCGTATAGGAAAAATATCAGTCTATCTGTCAACACCCCGCCGCCAGTTGCAAAGTATTTTTCCTCGCCAGGCGCCATGTAGTAAAGGTCCGAGATATTTGTCGCGCCGCCTGCATAAACCTGCGAGACGGACTGCCCGCCACCGAGCATTTTGGTTATCCTTATTGGGTACACGCCCACATTCCTTATGCGGATGTACGGCCTCGCATAATCTGCCCCATCGGTCCACGCATCGGTTTCAACCACTGCAATCGGCGATGCGGATTGCCAGTATGCCTTGCTCTGCGTGATTTGCGCGTCGGAGGCCATCCCCGGGAAGAAACCGAGCAGCGCGACTGAAACAAGGGCGACAATTAACACTACTGCCAGAAGAACGAGATACTCTGTCGCGCCCTGCCCCCTCATCAAGCCACCTTTTTCGCCGACATCTTCCTGTACACGAAGAATGCCGCGGCGGCAACCACCACAAGCGCGAGAAGGGGGGTGAGAAGATCGTTGCCGCCCTCGCCGGTGATTGTGAATGACACTGTTCCGTAGCCTGGCTTTTCAATCAGGATGGGCACGTTGCCGCTCTTGCCAAGCACTGCGGAGAACGGGCTGTCGCCGGTTCCTTCCACGCCGTTAATTGAAAGCTTGATGCCTGACAGCTCCACACCCCTGCTGTCGCGCGCGTGGATTTCTATAACCTCGTCCATGCCTGCGGAGGAAGGCGCATCAACGTGAATTTCCCGCAGGGGCACGCTTTGCGCCTTGACAAGCGTGATTGAGGAGTAATCGCCAGCCTGTGACGAGCCAGAGGAATCTTCCACTCGGCACTCGACCTTGAATGCCCCGTAGGGCATGCCGGTGAAATCCAGGTCCACGCGCCAGTCTTCAGCGCCTTGTGCGCGCTGCCAAAGCCCGCCCTCTATGCGCGCGTCCACAGACTGCACCCCTGAATCCGAGTATGCCGTGCCCTCCACAGTGACAGGCCAGTCGCCGATTGCTGTGCCTGTGCGCGGCCAGGAGAAGCTGCAGATAGGAGAGGGATAAAGAGAATAGAACCTGCCTGAGCTTGTACCAAAGAAAAGAGTCCCGCTTTTCTCAGATGCAGCTCCCGCCCTGCCGCCTGCTGAAAACGACCACACCATCTCGCCGCTGGCGGCATCCACGCAATAGATGTTGCCGTCGTTCGAGCCAAATGCCACAAGCTGCTTTTCGCCGCTCATGTACACCGCGGGCTCAGACCACACCCCTTCGTCCGTCTTGTGCCTGAATCGCAGCTTGCCAGAGTCTGTCAGGGAATAGAGATAACCATCGTTCGAGCCAAAGAAGATTGAATCGGATGCAAAGGCAGGGGTGGACTGCACCCACCCGCCAGTCTGGTAATACCAGCGCTGCCTTCCGCTTACCGAGTCGTAGGCATAAAGCCTTCCGTCAGTTGCGCCAAAATAGACGCTTCCCCCGTATTCCACAGGAGCTGAGAGGAAAGAGTCCCACGCAGTGGAGGCCCAGTTTTGCGTGCCGGTTGCAGCATCAAGGGAATAGAGGCTTCCGCCGGAGATGAAGTAAACGTTGCCATTGTATGTGCCTATCGGGCCTGCCGATGAGGAAAGGGTAAAGTTCCAAAGGGACTTGCCTGCTACTGAATATGCCTTTACCCCGTTTTTCAGGGATATGAAGGCATTGTCGCTGTCAGATGCCATGTAAAGCGGCGCTGAAGGAAGCAGCACAGTTGCGCCTTCCTTGCCCTGTGCCGAGAGGAAAGAGAGCCTGCCGCTGTCGCTTGCCACTGCAATCGAATTTGAAGATGCTTTTGCAATTGGCACTGAAAGCTTGCCGTCTGCGTCGTAAATCCAGGAAATCGAGCCGCGGTCGGCATTGAAGCCATACACTTTTCCGCCATATGTTGAGAACACCACCTTGTCGGATATGAGAACAGGCTTGCCCTGTATTGCCCCCTGGGCGGAATAGCTCCACATCACTTCGGCAGATGTGAACTGGCAAAGGATAAGGGTTGCAAGAAGAAACAGAACCGGTGCAGCCTTTCTCATTTGATTACCGCACCTGCATTCGGAAAAAGAATATTTAAACAAGAGCCTCAGCCTGTGGGCCGCCCTTCCAGCATTCGCCTGCTTGAGCGTGCCTTCAGGAGGCAAGCTGGGAATCGCCCGATTCGAGCCGATGCTCAAATGGGCGTCAATTGCGCTTCGGCGCAATTGCCGTGCTTGCCTGCTTAACCAGCGAGCTGCGAGTCGTGCTTGCCCTCGTTCACTTCGGCAATCACCTTGCGCGCATCTAGCCCCTCCACCGTTATTCCAAGGGACACGCAGGTGCCAAGCACTTCCTTCACGCCGTTCTTGAGGTTCCTGACAAGCGAGCCGCCTTCCTTCATTTTTGCGACCTTGACAACTTGCTCGAATTTGAGGTCTCCAACCACCTGCGGTTCCTCGGGGCCGCCTTTCCTTCCCTTTTCAGCGCCAGCTTCCTTCTTCAGAAGCTCGCCGGTTGACGGGCTGCCGACCTCTATTTCAAACTTCTTGGTTGCCTTGTCCACAATCACTGTCACAGGCACCTTGATGCCGGCAAACGCAGCAGTCATCTTGTTTATTTCATCAATTATCCCGTTGATGTTCACGCCGAGGGGGCCAAGTGCCGGGCCCAGCGGCGGGCCTGCGTTTGCCTTGCCTCCTTCGACTATGGCTGGAATGGTAATTTTCGACATTAGAATCAACTCCTTCTTCTCGGAATGGCGATATAAGCCGACATTATTTTAAATGGTTGCCTAGGGGAGCCTTGTTGCTTTTTCCTCGCAGTTGAATCTGCGGATTCAACTCCTGAAAAAAATCATTTTGATTTTTTCACTGCAAAAACAAGATAGGCAGTATGCGTCAGGCCGGTGTTCTCAGGCCGCACCCCGGCTGCGCGCACCAAATAATCGCGAACAATGCATTCCATCATGTGCGGAGAGTCAAAGCCGGCTGCAGTGCACGCCTCGTGGAACCTGCGCGCCTGCTCCACATGGGGCAGGTAGCCGAAAAGCATGCCGCCTGCGCGAAGCGCTGCGTGCGCGTGCTGCACGGCCTTGTCAGAGTCTGCCAGGTCAAGCGTTATCAAGTCCACCTCGCGCTCGTCGATGCCGTCCAGCACGCTTGCCTTTTTTATCTCAAGCGTCCCTTCCACGCCTGCCCTCTTTGCGTTTTTCCCGGCAAGCTCTGCGAATTCCTCGCGCCACTCGTAAGAAGTCACTTTTTTCGCAATGTTGGCAAGCGAGATGGCAAGCCAGCCGCTTCCCGCGCCAGCATCCACCACTACTGAATTCTTGCCAATGCCGGAGTAGGCTAGAATAATTCCAATGTCCTTGGGAAGCACGACCTGCGGGCCGCGCTTGCATTTTTTGAGTATTTCGGGGAAGTGCATTTGATCAACTCACTTTAGTTTTGCAGCAAGCTTCTCGTCCGACAGCGCGAGAATTCTCGCTGCGAGGATTGCCGCGTTCTTGCCGTTGTCGATTCCCACTGTTGCAACCGGCACGCCAGGCGGCATCTGCATTGTTGAGAGAAGCGCATCCAGGCCGTCAAGCTTCACGTTCACAGGCACGCCAATCACCGGCTTCTTTGTTTTTGAGGCAATCACGCCTGGAAGCGCTGCTGACAATCCTGCAATGCCTATGAACACCTTTGCGTCAGACTCGCGCACCAGCTCGTCCAGTAAATCCGGCTGCCTGTGCGCGGATGCAACTTTGACCTCGTGGCTTATGCCAAGCTCGTCAAGAGCATCCGTTGCCTTTTTCACCACAGGCATGTCGGACTCGCTTCCGGTTATTATCAGCACATCAACCATGGGAACCCCCCTCATCCATAAACATCTTTTCTGTGGCCTATTTTCGCAATTACAACATCATTGCCTTCAACAGTATAAATGACCCGGTATTTGCCGATATGGAGCCGCCAGCACCCTTTCAACTCATTTGAGAGGGGCGTCCCCAATTCGGCATTGTCTTCAAGCTTTCCAAGCTTAGTGTAAATCTGCGTTCTTATCGGTTTGTCCAGTGAATTGAGGAAATCCAGTGCTTTCACAAGGAATTTCACATTGTATTTCATGGTTTTATCCCTAGCCTTTTCGCTGCGTCCTTGTAGGATACTAACTTGCCTGCCTTGCGCGCCGCTTTTGCCTCTGAAACGGAACGCAGGTCGTCGAGGAATTCCGCTTCGTCTATCTTCTGCTCTATCGCCTTGCGCGCGATTTCGCTCCACTTGTATTCCGAGTGCTCCCGCATCCGCGCGTAAAGGATTTCTGGTATGGAAAGCGTTATGTTTGCCATTTTCTCACCTATGTGTATTATGTGCCTGCGCATATTTATTTGTTTGCCCTATCTTTCGAATTTCTCCCCTGTCAGCCGCTCATACGCTTCAATATATTTCTCAGTTGTCTTGCCTATTATCTCAGACGGCAGGCGCGGCGCAGGCGGCTTCTTGTCCCAGCCCGTCGTCTCCACGTAATCGCGCACGAACTGCTTGTCGTACGAGGGGGGCGAAATGCCCTCCTGGTAGCTTGCTGCAGGCCAGTAGCGTGAAGAGTCTGGCGTGAGCACCTCGTCCGCGAGCACTATTTCGCCATTTTCATCAATTCCGAATTCGAACTTGGTGTCGGCGAGGATTATGCCGCGCGTTTTCGCATAGTCCGCCGCGGCAGAGTATATGGAAAGCGAAAGCTCCTTTATTTTCGCAAACGTTTCTGCGCCCGCAAGCGCGCTTGCCTGTTCATCAGTGATGTTCTCGTCATGCCCGCTTGTGGCTTTTGAGCTTGGCGTGAAAATTGGCTGCGGCAATTTGCTTGCATTCTTCAAGCCAGAAGGAAGCGCAATGCCGCAGATGGAGCCTGTTTTCTGGTAATCCTTCCAGCCAGAGCCTGCCATGTAGCCGCGCACCACGCATTCTACCTGGACGATTTTCATTTTCTTTACCACCATGCTCCTGCCGCGCAAATAATCCGGCAGGCCGGATGGCACCTCGCTTGTGATAAGGTGGCTTTTCACAATCCCCTTGAGCTTTTCAAACCAGAAAAGGGAAAGGTTGGTAAGCACTTTTCCCTTGAAGGGAATTCCGTCGGGGAAAACAACATCAAAGGCGGAAAGCCTGTCTGATGCCACCATGAGAAGGCTGCCGTCAGGCAGGAAATAAGTGTCGCGCACCTTGCCCTGCGAAAATCTTTTCAGAGGCAACTCGACTTGAGTGATAACGTCCATTTTCCCACCTGATGATAAAGCCGCAAAAGGAAATAAAAGGTGCTGCCCTGCCTACTGCTGCGGAACCTGCGGAGGCGACACTGGCGGCGGCTCTATTGCCCGCTCGCCCCTTTTCTTGTTGAAGTAGTAGATTGCCGCAAATGCCAGGACTGCAAGCGCGACGATCCCCACAAAGACCGTCTCGCCAGGAAGAGGTTCTGATGTCGTCATGGGCGGCTCCTGCCCAGTCCCGTTTGTATTTGCCTGGCTTTCCGCCTGAACCACATAATCGCCGTAGCTTGTGTCTGCATTGCCTTCCTTGTCAGCCACGCTGATGGTATACTTCACCAATGTCCCGGACGGCTGCGACGGTATTTTCACCTCGTAGCTGTTGTACCCGATTGCATACACCGAAAGGGAATTCTGCACGCCTCCGACTTCATAGGAGACAGATACCGTGTCAACCCCGCTTGCATCCGGACCAGTGTCCTCCACGAAGAACCTGATAGTGCCGACCCCGGATGGCGAAATGGTGGAAATCTGGTCCTTGATTGCCGGCCTGTTGACGTCGAACGTCACATCCAGCACGGAACTGACCTGCAGCATGGCCTGTATGCGCTTTATGCCCTGTCCATACACCACTATGACCTGGGGAGCGTCGGTGGTGATGTTGTCAAAGTGGGCCACCCCTTCCTGGTTTGTTTTTGCCTCGGCACCGTTCACTTCCACGCTTGCTGAAAGCGGGTTGCGGCGGTCGTCCCTCACCCGCACGTCAATGCTGTAGTAGCTGAGCACAACGTCAATCGACCTGTCGCCCGTATCAGCTCCAATCTCAAGAGGCGTGTTCTTGACAAGGTCGGCCCTCTCGACTTTGAGAGTGTAGGCACCGGGCGGGAGAGCGAAATACGTGGTGCCCCCGGCACTCGTCTGCTTTGTGGTCCCCCCGACCGTGACGTTGGCCGCAAGCGGCTTGCCTTTCTGGTCCATGACCCGCACAAATGCAATGTATGACTCGACGTTCATTGTATATGCCCTGTTCTCGCCATCTGTTGCAATGAGTGACGCTGACACGAGCTGGTCGCCGTATTTCACGTAAAGGGTGTAGGCATAAATGGTCGAGCTTTCAATCTCCTCGTAATTTGTGAATAATATATTGGCGTGCCCGGTCGAGTCGATTGTCTTTGGCTTGGTCTTGATGTCCCCTTTTATCGAGTTCAGCTCGTATTCCACATAGGCCTGCGCGCCCTCAACAGGGCGGAGTGCTTGGTCAAAGACCTGCACTGTGAGGTTTTCCGTATATTTTGCAGCAGGCACGCCGCATGGAAGCAGCAGGCTGGCGGCAATCAGAAGGAAAAACGATGACAGCTTCATGGCTGCATTTGGGGCACGAAGATTTTTATAGTTCGCCCGCGAATATGCTGTGCTAGGCATCTTGGCGAAACCTGGCGGATGGATTGCATGGCATTCTTGAGTAAAGGGCAGGGCGCAACCGAATACCTTGTGCTTCTTGCAGTGGTTCTCATCATAGCGCTCGTGTCCATCATGCTTCTCGGATATTTCCCGGGCATGGCAATTGACGCAAAGATAACCCAGTCCAACTCCTATTGGCGCGGCGAAGCCCGCCCGTTTGCAATTACAGAGCACAACATAAACTCAACTGGATATGGCAGCTTTGTGCTGCAGAACATGGAGGCAAACGGGCCGTTCGTAGTCACTTTTGTCCAAGTTGGCAGCTACAACAATTCGACGAACATCTCTTTCTCGGCAGGCGAGGGCAAAACTGTGATATTGCCCGGCATGGGAAACAACACTGGCGGCCAGGTCTATGACCTGAACGTCACTATTTCATACACCACGCCAAGCGGCCAGGCAAGCAAGCAGTACGGAAGTAAAAACATCATTGGCAAGTACGTCTGATGCTGCCTTTCTTTTTCCCTTTTTTTCTTCCAAGCCAGTTTCCATTCTTTTTCACCTCTGGTAAGAGCTTAAAATTCTACCGATAGCGTCATAACTTTTTGCCTCGTAGATAGACATGGCGACTGGAAATGGCAACTCTGACATTGGAAGAGGCACTTAATATCATTAGGCATCAGGGGCAGATTAT
>Ga0268276_1001129_pt1 | contig 27714 bp, 20 predicted proteins | sample saktaG_4_FD_190145 | JGI IMG/M metagenome (GOLD analysis project Ga0268276, IMG submission 190145) | Saline water microbial communities from Sakinaw Lake, British Columbia, Canada - sak_2010_1_5_45m | ecosystem: Environmental > Aquatic > Non-marine Saline and Alkaline > Saline ...
CCCCCTAGACCCCCCCCTACTCTAAATTAAAAACTTATTGATGGACGTTCGAGAAAAATGCTATGGAAATTATCGTGGGGGAATTGATGTGATCGGAACAATTGTCAATAGTGGAGCCATCATCGCCGGCAGCATGATTGGTGTTGCCGGAGGAAAGCATCTTTCGGGACGGATCAGGTCGATAATCATGAATGCCCTCGGGCTTTCCGTTATCGTCGTCGGGCTCCAGATGGCTCTTACCGGGGAGAACCTTATCGCAGCTATCGGATGCGTGGTACTCGGTGCAATTACCGGTGAATTATTAAAAATAGAAACGTGGATTGAAAAACTCGGTGAATTGCTTAAACGGAAATTTCGATCAGATTCGTCTACGTTTGTTGAGGGGTTCGTGACAGCATCAGTCCTGTATCTGACCGGTGTGCTGGTCATAATTGGCCCGATTCAAGATGGAACATTGGGAGATGCGAGTACTCTCTATATCAAAGCCCTTCTCGATGGCTTTGCGTCTATGGCCTTTGCGTCGACTCTCGGTATTGGTGTCGCTTTTTCAGCTCTCCCGGTCTTCATCGTTCAGGGGGCAATCACCCTTCTCGCTTCATCACTTCTCTTTCTCAAGGAACCCCATGTATTAAATGCATTAACTGCCACCGGTGGTATTCTCATCTTCGGAATTGGTGTTAACATTATGAATATCAAAAAGATACCTATCGGGAATTTTATTCCGGCGATTATTTACGCGATCGTCTGGGCAATGATGCTGTAGAGTAAATCTTTCGGGGGCTTCAAAGGTTGGCCCGAACCCACTAATTGAAATAGTGGTTAAATCTGGCGACCTCATATCCCATCCCCCAGGAAACGTCAAGATAGTGAGTTTTGATTTGCAAAGTATTTTAATGCGTTTACATAACACTCTTTCAACCCTGGGTTTCAATCTCGATCGAGATCGAAATGACATTAACAACCTGTCAACTAAATTGGAAAGGCTTGAAGAAGCGAAACGGTATTCTCTTTTACTTTCAGAAGTTTTTAAATGTAATGATATCAACAATTTTAAAAGTCTAATTATTGAAGTTTCCTTTGCTTATGCCTTTGAAACCGTCAACCGGCCGCTTATTTATGAAGTAACTCAGTCTAATGATCACGATTCATCGGTTGACTTTCTGAGAAAAACTGAAAACGGAAAAAAGATCTATTTTAAACTTCGTGCTAATCAACAACGCAGCCAAATGGAAGATATAGAAAGTCAACTAAAACTTAAAAATATGTACTCTTTTTTATCAGATGGTACGGGTAAACGCGAAGAAATAGTTCGACTTCAAAGCAACATGCTCTCCAAAACTCAAGACAAAAATGGAAAACCTATAAAGTTCTTCATCACTGAACCCGGAGTTTACAATGTTGTCGTTGCCGATACCTCTGGAATGGTGGATAAAAGCGACTGTATGCTTACAGCATATGGTGACCCTTTTATAGAGGAGCATGAACAACGGAAAATCTTAGGTTTGTTCTTAAAGCCGGAGCCACATTATCCCGATCACCTTTTGACAATTGCCAAACATTTTTCCAGGTTTCGCAGAACAATTCATGCCATTTTATTTCTGGTAAGACATTCTAATTCAGGTCCTCTGGATCTTGATTTGTCGTATCACTTAGTACCAAACACCAATTTAGCAAGTAACTCTGAAGCTCAATTCCTGGATAAGGAAATCATGCCGGTGTTAAGCCCCTGGCTTTGTTGCATCACTTAATAGCAAACATTTCGTTTGTTATTGGGTCAAGAAGATTGAGAAAACGAGGAGTCAATTTATTCCCATAAATTGCATGTAGGAAATTGATGTCATAACATCAGCATCATTCTTCAAAGTGCATGTATCTGCTATCCCTTATCCCATCTCATAGGCGGGGAGATTCACTCAACTTTTTCTATCCCTTCCATCTTCATTGCGAACATAAGCAACGAGGGTATGATAAAGATTACGAATATGGAAGATATGGCAAGACCTCCAAGAATGACACTCCCGATTCCTCTGTAAATTTCCGAACCCGGTCCCGGTGCCACTACGAGTGGAAGCATCCCGAAAATACTGGTAAAAGTGGTCATATAGATGGGTCTCAATCTTGTCCTCGTTGATTCGAGTATGGCGTCGCGATAATCCATGCCGTGAATCCTGACATTGTTGAGTGCCTGGTGAACTATAAGTATAGCATTATTCACAACCACTCCGATCAAAATGACGAAGCCCAGCATGGTCAGTATATCCAGGGGCTGTGGATGGATCAAAAGATTCTCAATCTTGAGACCGAGGAATCCCCCGACAGCCGCCATGGGAAGGGTAAGTAATATAATAAGGGGATATATAAAATTACTGAACAGCCCTGCCATTAAAAGATAGATAATAACAGCGGCGAGGATAAAATCCCACTGAATGGCTTGTCTCGTCTGTGTCAGCTTATCGGCTTCGCCGCTCAATGTGAAATCCACGCTTTTGAACGCTTCCTGACTTTTGAGATAGGGAACGAGTTTTTCACGAATCCGATCCATTGCATCTTCGAGGGATGTCGTCTTTGGCGGTGTTACCTGAAGGCTTATTGTCCTCTTTCTTTCAAGGTGTCTTATTTCAGAGACACCCGTGGTTCTTTCCAGCTTTGCAAGAGAAGAGATCGGTATAATTTTGCCCCCCGGCGTTGAAACAAGGGCATGGTAAAGTTCTTCAGGCGTAGAAAAATCCTTGTTCGACGCCTTCAAGATAAGATCAATTTTTTTATGACCTTCCTGTTTAAAAACACTAATCTTTTCCCCATCCATGAGAACGTCCAGATCTGTACCCAGTTCACTGGCAGTCATATCGACTGCCCGCAGCCGGTCCCTTTCGGGAATAATATTAATTTCAGGATAGATAAGTTCTATGGAAGGTACGGGTCTTATTTGAGCACCCGGTATTGTTTTTCGTATCGCCCCGAACATGGTGCGCGCTGCCAGAACAATTGTATTAAGATCTTCGGCACCAACATCAACAACGATGGTCCTCCCACCTCCTAATTTTGTCTGGAATATGCCGGCCTGCAGACTGATACCAAACATTCCCGGTATGTCGTTAATCGTTTTAGTGAAGAGCGGCACAAGTTCACCGGCACGCTGTTGTTCTTTACTAATGGCTCCCATAAACATGAAGCGATCGGCCCCGATATAAAGTAAATCCGCTATGCCCGGCAGCCCCTTATTACTTTGTCCAATGTATGGTCCCACGGAGTGAAATATGTTTTCGCCGATCTCTTTTCTTTCATTGTAAGAAAGCCCCGGAGGGGGAACCATGATGCTGTAAACGAAATTTCTGTTTCCCTGGGGAAGGTACTCCATTTTGGGAATCAGGAACACCGTTAATAAGATGGAAAAGATGGTCAGTGATGCGACAGTGATTATTCTTGTTTTCCAGTTCTTTATGGACAATTGAACAAGGTTCATTATCTTGTCGACAAGTGAAAAGCCAAATCTTGTTAAATGATTTTCCTTAAAAGAGGTATTACTGTTTTTAATCCCGAACAGCTTATTAGAAAACATCGGGATGACAGATACAGCTACAAAAAGACTTATTACGATAGCACAGGTCACAGCTATTGCGATGTCCCGGAACAGCTGCCCCGCCTCTTCCTGTATAAAAACAACGGGCAGAAAAACGGCTACCGTCGTGAGGGACGAGGCAAGTATCGCACCCCAGACTTCTTTCGTTCCTTGATGGGCGGACTCAAAGGGGGTTTTACCCATTTTTCTGTGACGGTCGATATTTTCAAGAACAACAATGGCGCTATCCAACAACATTCCCACAGCGAATGAAATTCCCGCAAGGGAGACAACGTTTAACGTTCTTCCAAACATGTTCAATAAAATAAAACATCCGATCACACTGATAGGTATGGACGTGGCAACGACAATAGTGGATCTGAAACTTCTTAAAAAAGCGAGAAGAACAATAATGGCCAGTGTTCCGCCGATAAGGATGTTTGTCCGAACCAGTTTTATTGCGCCTCTGATATAGGACCTCTGATCATAAATCCAGTTAAGGTAAATCTTTCGTGGTTTTAACTTTTCCGAGTTCAGCCAGTTGACAACCTCTTCCACCCGATCAGTTAGTTCGAGCACATTTGTGCCAGGTACAGGTTTAACACCTATTCCTATTCCTTCACCTCCATTGTGAATTATTTCGGCAGTTAACTTGGAGTATCCGAAACCTACGGTGGCAATGTCGGACATGTAAATCCGTTTTTGCCCTGTTGATGTAACCACTATCTTTTCAATATCTTCCGGTGATTGAAATTCGGCTACAGTCCTGATCCTGAAACTTCTCCTTCCAACATCCAGATCTCCCGCCGCTGTATTGACGTTTTCTTTTTTCAGAATATTTGCCACGTCCCCGATTGTAAGACCGTATGCGGCTAATTTTTCGGGTTTTAATGTGACGTGCATTTCCTTATCCGTACCGCCAAAGATAAAGAGCTCGGCAACTCCGTCCACCCTCTCAATGTATTGTTTTATCTCATCGTCAAAATAGGTTCTATACGTATATATAGAATTAGGATTGTCCTGGGATGATCTCAGGGTCATCCAGATTATAGGAGATGAGGCAGCGCCGGTCGCGCTGATAATGGGCTTTTCCGTATTTTCGGGGTATGAGCTGACTTCGTTGAGCTTGTTGGAAACTCTGAGGAGAGCATTATCTATATCGGTACCTAACTTGAATTTCAGACTTATTTGGCCCCTGCCGGAGGATGAGGTGCTTTCCATTTCAATAAGATTAGGGATTCCCTTGAATACGTTTTCCTGTTCTTCGACAATTTCACGTTCGATTTCATAGGGAGTGGCACCGGTCCAGATCGTTGTAACGGTAATCTCGGGCACTACCAGGCTGGGACTCAACTGGTAGGGCATTTGATAGAGCCCGATAAAACCGAAAAGAAGAATTATAAAAACGGAGACGATAATCTTAACCGGTTCATTGATCGAGAATTTAACGATATCCATGGATCACTCGACTTCTTTTAAAATATTAAGGGACTGCCCATCACGCAATCTTTCATTACCTTTAACAACCACTTTCATTCCCTCTGATATGTTCTTCGAATTGATACCCACCTTCGTGCCTTGATACCCGATGATTTTTATTGGTATCAACTTTGCCTTCCCCTCAATAACAGCAACAACTACTGTACTTCCGAATGTATTTAACACGGCATCTCTGGGTATCATAAGTGTCGAGACTTTTGTGCCTCCAGGCAATTTCACCTTTGCTTCCATACCCTCCATAAGTGAATTAATATAATCAACTCTTATTTTAACAGGGAATGTTCTCGTCGAAACGTCACACTTCGGGATGATTGCGTGAAGTTTTCCCTCCAGTTCTTTATCTCCCGACTGTATCTTTACATTCATGCCGGGATTAAGATATCTAATCACTTCTTCGGGTACTTCTACGATGACGTCCAATGTGTCATTCCTTGCGACTGTTGCCACCGACTTGCCCGGCGAAAACCACTCTCCTCGTGCAACAAGTCTTTTTATCACCACGCCGTCAAATGGTGATTTGATGTTTGTTTTTTCAAGTTCTATTTCAAGACGATCAACTTCTGTTTTTAGAGAGGCCGTCTTCTTTTCCAGCCCCTTCACCTGGAACCTCTGATCGTCGTAATCCTTTTCTGCAACAATCTTTTTTTTATAAAGAGTTGCTATTCTCTCTAAATCTTTCCTCGCCCTTTCGAGATCTGTAAGTATCTGTTCATATAATGCCTTTTGCGACTGAAAGGTCTTTTCACGAAGAACTGAATTTAGCTTGACCAGGATTCTTCCCTTTTTTATCCGTTCTCCTTCTTCAAATCGAATAGTTTCGACCGTTCCATTTACTTCGGCTGAAACTTCTGAAACCTCAGGGTAGTAAATGGTCCCAATAAATTCTTTCTCAGGTGCAATCATTCCCATTGTGATTTTAGAAACAACAACATTCGCAGACGGCTCCTGTTTCTTAGTCTCAGCATGTGACACAGCAGTGAATAAAAGCATTACAATTAAAATAATTGACGAAGTCTTGTGCATAATAACCCTCCGATTAAGCTACCTGCCCTCCTGGGTTCGCATCATGCCCTTTTTAAAGAAGTGTTGCAACTTTTTTTCACGAAAATTCAGGAATAATCCGATTCGTCTTTTCCTTTTAGGCATCTAATTTTATAAATGTCTGCTATAATGGGCGTGTGAAAAGTAAATGGGTGATAAAAATAAATCTAATCACTATATCGGCCGGAGATATTTCCATCTCAGCTGAGCTAAGCAACAGTCCTACGGCAAATGAAATATGGAGGGCGCTGCCGATCGGGGGGACAGCCAATACATGGGGAGATGAAATCTATTTCGAGATTCCCGTAATTATTAACGAGGAGCCTGATGCACGTGCTGACGTTGAAGTGGGCGATCTGGGATACTGGCCGTCCGGACACGCTTTCTGTATCTTTTTCGGTCCAACCCCTGTTAGTTCCGATGAGAAACCGCGTGCCGCCAGTCCGGTAAATATCTTTGGCCGTGTGGTGGGAGATGTGACACAGCTCAGAAACATTCGAAGCGGGACAAGGGTTTCAGTCATCCGTTCCAAAAGTGAAAACAGATGAAAAGAACCCCTCGAAGTAAATCGCCTTTCCCCATATATTTTCCTGATTGCCTCTCTCCATTTTTTGACAACGGCCTAAAATAAATTGACTTTCATTCAAAAAAAAGTTATCAGGATTTTTCCTTTGCGATGTAAAAAGGTACGGTTTTATAATCTATTAAGAGGGTTACGTATGTTTTTAAAGCAGTTACAGGTAGGTCACATGTCAGTATTTGCCTACATTATGGGTGACAAAGAGAGCGGTGAGGGGCTGGTTGTTGATCCTGCCGCAGAAACCGATCGTATCATTTCGGAAGCTGAAGATAACAATATAAAAATTAAATACATTGTCAACACCCATGGCCACGTCGATCATATCGCCGGAAATGCTGACATGAAAGATAAAACAGGTGCAGAAATTATCATCCACGAAAATGATGCCTACATGCTGACTTCCACGCCTCCACTGATATTCAGAATGTTCCGGGCCAAACCGTCTCCACCACCGGACATAACTGTTAAGGATGGAGATACTATCACCATAGGAAAGGTGAATCTCGAGGTAATTCACACACCAGGACACTCCCCGGGAGGAATTGCTCTTTATACTAAAGGGTATGTCCTGACCGGAGACACCCTTTTTGTAAAAGGAGTTGGAAGAACAGATCTTCCCGGTGGATCATGGGAAACCATGCTTCTTTCAATCAAGGAAAAACTGCTCATCCTCCCTGATGAAACTGTGGTAATGCCAGGACATAACTACGGAAAGGCGCCTACTTCCACGATAGGAAATGAGAAGAAAAACAACCCATACCTGAGATAAACTCGAAACTTTGAACTTTGAACAAGGATTTATTTAATGGAAAATACGGGTCTAACCACAACAGATTTCACGGAATTAAAGTTGTTAAACAGGGGGAAGGTAAGGGATATTTATGAATTTAACAGCCACCTCCTCATAGTAGCAACCGACAGAATATCCGCTTTTGATTTTATTATGCCGAATCCTATACCGGGTAAAGGGAAAATATTAACTTCCATGTCCGCCTTCTGGTTCAAGAAGACGGAAGATATAATTGACAATCACCTTATTTCAACAGACACAAATGAATTCCCCGAAGAATGCCTTTCCTACAGTGACACCCTGCAGGGAAGAAGTATGCTTGTAAAAAAAGCCAGGCCACTCCCCGTGGAATGCGTTGTGCGACGATACCTAAGCGGTTCCGGCTGGACAGATTATTGCCAGAGCAATACCGTTTCAGGGATAAGGCTTCCGCAAGGATTGAAGGAATCCGCCAGACTTTCTCAACCGATCTTTACTCCATCCACCAAGGCATCGGAAGGTAAACACGATATCCCCATCACGAGGGAAAAGATGGAAGATATAATCGGTCAAGAGCTTACGGTAAAAATAATCGAAGCCTCTATGAACATCTATGACAGGGCATCGGAAATTGCCGAGCAGGAAGGAATAATTATAGCTGATACTAAAATGGAATTTGGAATGATTGAAGATAAACTGATATTGATCGACGAACTTCTCACACCCGACTCGTCAAGGTTCTGGCCCAAAGACACGTACGAGGAAGGAAAGCCTCAAAAAAGCTTTGACAAGCAATTCTTGAGGGACTATCTCATCTCTATAAAATGGGACAAAACCCCTCCTGCCCCGCAGCTTCCTCCGGAGATCATTAAAAAAACAAAAGAGAAGTATGAGGAAGCCCTAAGGCGTCTTACCAAATAAAATCTCTCCAAACCTTGACACAAGAGCAGCGGCTTATTATCTTTAGTGTGTACAGGTACGTCTTTAAACATATTGCGCACAGCTTGCAGGTAAGAATAGAGTGGTAAAAATTAAACTGCCCGATTACAAGGAAAAACAGAAAATTCTCTACAAGGACAACACATCCCCAACAGCACTTACAGCTTATGGAGATAAGTACCTCGAGGCGGAAAGAATCTCCGATGCCATCGATTTTTATCAAAAGGCTAACCATATTGAAGGTCTGGAAAAAATTAAAGAGAGAACAATAAAAGAAGGGGATGTTTTTGAATTTAAGCATATTCTGAATGCCCTGAATATTGATGCTTCCAGCGAAGAATGGAATACAATAGGCAAAAGGGCATTCGAGCTTAAGAAATATACCTTTGCCATCCATGCCTTTGAAAGGGGTGGAAATAACTCCATGGTTGACAAAATAAAGGAACTTTCACTCCCAGAAGGGAAACAGCAAGCTGAATGATACGAACTGATTATTACGAAATTCTTGGTATAGAGAGAACTGCCTCCGAAGATGAGATAAAAAGAAGGTACAGGAAATTGGCTATGAAATATCACCCGGATAGAAACCCAGGAGATAAAGATGCCGAAGAGAAGTTTAAAGAGGCAGCGGAGGCCTATGAAGTACTGCGAAACGGAGAAAAGAGAGAGATATATGACAGATATGGTCACGAGGGGCTTAGTGGAACCGGATTCAGAGGTTTTACCGGATTTGAAGACATATTTTCAAGTTTTGGTGACATATTTGAAGATATCTTTGGCTTCAGCAATGGAAAAAGATCGAGAACAGCTGCTCGTGCAGGAGCCGATCTCCGTTATGACCTAACCATTCCCCTCATGGATGCCGCTTTCGGAAAATCTACTGACATTGAAATAGACAAATTTGTAAAGTGCGGTGAGTGTGAAGGTACGGGAACAGCACCGGGAACCTCTCTGGAGATGTGCTCTCACTGCGGAGGAAGAGGTCAGGTCACCAAAACCAGCGGATTTTTCAGCATAAGTTCTACCTGTCCTCAATGCCGGGGTGCAGGAAGGATAATAAAGAACCCTTGCGGGGTTTGTATGGGAACCGGGAGCGCAAAAACAAAAAAAACGGTTCATCTAAAAATACCCCCCGGTGTGGAAACGGGTTCCCGACTGAGACTGAGAGGGGAAGGAGAAGAAGGAGAATTCGGGGGACCGACAGGTGATCTCTATGTTTTTATCTATGTAGCGACACATGAATTTTTCGAAAGGGAGGGTGACGATATACGCTGCCAGGTGCCTATTTCCATTGTTCAGGCTACCCTGGGGGCAAACATTGAAGTACCGACCATAGAAGGCACTGAAAAAATTAAAATATCGAAGGGAACTCAAAACGGAAAACTTTTTCGACTTAGGGGAAAGGGAATCCCACACCTGAGGGGTTTTGGAAGGGGAGACCAGATCGTCCAGGTGACGGTAAAGATTCCGACCAACCTTAACAAAAAGCAGGAAAAACTTCTCAAGGAATTTGCCAAACTGAGTGGGGAATAATACCGACAATCGTAAGTGCGCAACATCAGAAAGACAAAGAGCACGAGTCAGAATTACTTTTACTGAATTTGAAGCCTTAACAGGCAGTCCAGACGAACATGGGACATCAATACCCTTGTGACGAGAGTAAAATTCATCATTAAATATTCTTCTTTCTCCAAAATTTTCCCTATTTCTTTCCCCTAAGCGCTTTTGTGCCATAAAACGTTTTTACTTCAAATAAAAATATGGACAATTTAGAAAGTATAAATTATGTTATTATTAAAATAAGAACGTTATACGTTTATCAGGAGAAAAATGAATAAACTGCCCAGTTTTAAAGAAGTTCCCCCAGAAGAATTGAGATGGAAATGCGATCCTGAGACCATCGGCTTCGAAACCACCAAAGAGTGTAAATACGGCAGACAAATCATCGGACAGGACAGGGCAATAAAATCAATTAGCATGGGGCTCGAAATAGATAGCCCCGGTTACAATATCTATGCGTCGGGTCTGACAGGAACCGGAAAGACATCCACAATAAAAAACCTCCTAAATCAACTCGATCTCAAAAAGAAAATTCCGGATGATATCTGTTATGTGAATAATTTCAAGAATCCTGATATGCCCAGAGTCATAATGCTTCCCGCGGGGATGGGCAGAAAACTTAAAAATGATATGGATGAACTTGTCTCGCATCTAAAAAAAGATATTCCTCTAATTTTTGAGAGTGAGGAGTTCAAAAAAGAATCTGAGCAGATTGCCAGTAACTACAGGACAAAACAGAAAGAATTGATAAGAGAATTCAACGAAAAGCTTTCAAAGGAAAACCTGCAACTGGTGCAATTTCAAATTGGACCTTATACAAAACAGGATATTACGCCTCTTTATGAAGGAAAACCAATCCTACTCAAGCAATTAGAAGACCTTGCACAGCAGGATAAATTTGACAAAGAGGCCTTGGAAAAAATAAAAGAAAAGCTGAGCGATTACAGGATTGAACTCGACGTTCTTATGAGGGAAACACGGCAGATTGAAAAAGAGATCCTCAAAGAAATTGCGTCTCTTGAGTACAAATACGGTCTTCCTGCGATAAGTGGAGTTATTTCGGATATAAGAATCAAATACGACGGCAATAACGAAAAATTAAAGAATTATTTAGATGAGGTTCAGGAACATATTCTTTCAAATCTCAAGCAGTTTGAAGAAAAATATGAAGAACAGCAGCAACAACAGGTTATACCAGTCCCCCTTCCGTCACAACAAAAAGAAAAACCTATTGAGTATGAAGTCAACGTCTTGGTTGACAACTCTCAAGCCGATAAGCTTCCCGTCATCATAGAAACGGCCCCCACATACAAAAATTTGTTCGGTACCGTGGAGAGGGAAGTTGATAGGTCGGGTTTCTGGAGAACAAATTTTACTCGGATCAAGGCCGGCTCTCTCCTCCGGGCCAATGGCGGATACATTGTCTTTAACGCATTAGAGGCCCTGATTGAACCGGGGGTATGGCCATTCCTCAAAAGAACACTCAAGAACAGGCTCTTAATTATGCAACCCTATGATCCGTTCAGCATAGCATCTACCGCTTTAAAACCGGAATCGATCCCCTTAGATATCAAAGTTATAATGGCAGGAGACGATCAGCTTTACCATCTTCTTTACAACTTAGAAGAAGACTTTAAAAAAATATTCAAGACAAAGGCGCACTTCGATACAGAGATGCCCAAGACAGATGAAAATATAGTCTGCTATACCAGCTTCATTAAAATGATCGTCGAGGAGGAAAATCTCTTACAGTTTGACAAAAGGGCGGTGGCAGCAGTCATTGAGTTCGGGGTCAAGTTAACGAGCAAGCAAAAGAAATTATCCACCAGATTCAGCGACGTAGCGGATCTTGTACGGGAAGCAAGTTACTGGGCAAGAAAGGAAGGAAGTAATATTGTCACGGATAAATATGTTGACATTGCTTACACCGAAAAAATCGAGCGGGTAAGCCTTATTGAAGACAAGATACAGGAAATGATTGAAGATGGAACGATTATGATAGATATTGACGGAGAGAAAGTAGGCCAGGTAAACGGCCTCTCTGTCTATGATATGGGGGATTACGCCTTCGGAAAACCTTCAAAGATCACGGCAGAAACATCCATGGGGAAAGCCGGCATTATTAATATAGAAAGAGAAGCCAAACTTTCAGGCAAGACTTATGACAAGGGAATGCTAATCCTTGAAGGATACTTTAGAAGGAAATATGCTCAAGATAAACCATTAACTATGAGTGCCAGCATATGTTTCGAACAGTCTTATGGGGGAGTAGATGGAGACAGCGCTTCATCAACAGAAATCTACGCAATTCTGTCAAGTCTCTCAAATCTTCCTATAAGACAGGATATAGCGGTTACAGGTTCCGTAAACCAGAAGGGAGAAATTCAGCCGATAGGTGGCGTAAATCAAAAGATTGAAGGATTTTATGATGTGTGCAGGGCAAAGGGGCTTTCAGGAACACAGGGGGTAATGATCCCTTCACTAAACACTCCCGATCTTATGTTAAGAAAAGATGTCGTACAATCCGTTTCCGAAGGGAAATTTCATGTATATCCTGTGAATAATATAGATGAAGGTATTACAATCCTCACCGGTGTCGAAGCTGGGGAGATAAATGAAGACGGTAAATGTCCGGAAAATACGGTAAATTTTCTTGTTGATGAACGACTGAAAACACTTGCAACAAACCTTAAAGACTTTGGGGAAGAAGAAAAGAAAAAAGAATAGTTAAGATAGGGGGAGATAATGTTTAAAAAACAAGCTTGGTTTTTACCTTTTTTTATAGCGGCTATTTTTGCGATTTCAGGTTGTGCTCCTCTTGTAGCGGGTGTAGCGGCCGGTGGTGCAGGTTCTGGAACTTACTTTTATGTAAAAGGTGAGATGGTTACAGACTATTACTCTTCCTTTGACAGGGTATGGGTTGCCTGTGAGAAAGTAGTCGCGGACCGACATGGTATCGAAGTAGAACCATACAAAGAAATAAGTCAGGGAACGATTGATGCCATCATAGACGGTGAGAAGGTTCATATTTCAGTCAAATATAAGGCAAAGAATGTAACTACCGTGGCCATACGTGTAGGTCTTTTGGGGAACAAACTTTCATCTCAACTCCTGCATGACAAAATTAATGATAATCTTACAAAAAAATAGCTGACGAGTCAGGTCAACCAGGGGCCGATGGCCTCATCGGTCCTTAATGTTTCCATATCTCTGCTCTTCGACTCCTGACCGTGGCAACTATTCCTTTTTTACCTCCAAACCGTAGCTTTTAATTTTTCTATGAAGGTTACTCCTTTCTAAATCGATCAACTCAGCTGTTTTTGAAACATTTCCATCATTCTCTCGAAGCTTTTCGGCAATAAATCTCTTTTCAAATTCTATCTTTGCCATCTTTAACGAATCTAAAGGGAAAGATGAATCATCCAGCTTTACGCTCCGATCTTGCTTCAATAAAAAGGGAATATCGTCACCAGAAATAACGTCAGACGGGACAGTTATAACCAGCCGGTCGATAACATTTTTCAACTCTCGAACATTTCCCGGCCAGTCGTGATCCATCAATATTTCCAGCGCATCTTCCGTAATAGTTTTCTTGCTTGATCTCTCTTTTAGTGAAAACTCTTTCAAAAAATGATTTGCCAGAAGGGGGATATCCTCTTTTCTGTCCCTTAAAGGAGGAATTCTAATAGGAATAACATTTAATCTATAGTAGAGATCCTGCCTGAACCTTTCTTCCTCCATTTCTTTTTCAAGATTTTTGTTCGTTGCAGCCAGCACGCGAACATTAGTTTCAATAACCTTTGTACCCCCAACCCTTGCAATTTTTTTCTCCTGAAGAATTCTGAGAATCTTTGCCTGAGCTTTCAGACTCATATCTGCCACTTCGTCTAAGAACATAGTGCCTTCATGTGCCAACTCAAACTTTCCCCTTTTTTTTTCTGTGGCTCCTGTAAATGCCCCTTTTTCATGTCCAAAAAGTTCACTTTCTATCAATTCTTCCGGTATGGCAGCACAATTTACTTCAACAAAAGGTTTTTGCGATTTTTTGCTCTGCCTATGTATCGATCTTGCAACGAGTTCCTTCCCCGTACCATTTTCTCCCATTATCAATATCCAGGCATTGGTCGGGGCAATAATTCCGATTAATTCTTTTAAATCTCTAACGGATTTACTACTTCCTGTAAGTTCATAATCCTGAGCAAATTTTTGCTTCAATAATTTATTTTCAGCTTCCAGGCGAACCAGATCCAAAGCATGATTTACAATCAGAACCACTTTATCCAGATAGAGCGGTTTTTCAATAAAGTCAAATGCTCCCAATTTTGTTGATTTTACGGCAGTTTCTATCGTTCCGTGTCCTGACATCATAACCACCTGTATATGTGGAAAATCTGACTTAATAATCTTGAGGGTTTCAATTCCATCGATCCCCGGCAGCCAGATATCAAGAAGAACAAGATCAGGTAGTTCCTCCTTTATGATTTTGAGGGATTCCTCTCCGCTCTTTGCAATAAAAACTTCATAGCCTTCATCGACAAGAATTCCCTTTAGCGATTGACAGATACTTTCTTCATCATCTACAACTAATATTGTTTTATACATACTTCCCTCAGCCGCCTTACTTTAAGCAACCGGCAATTCAAATGTTACTATTGTTCCTTTCGGACTATTATCCCTTACGCTAACAGTGCCGTTATGATCTGATATAATTGAACTTACTATAGCAAGACCAAGACCTGTCCCCGACTTTTTTGTGGAAAAATATGGTTCAAACAACTTCATCTTATCACCCGAGGGTATACCACAACCATTATCAATGACCTGTACCATGACCTTACGATACACTCGATCGTATGAGGTTTTAATTTCAACCTTTCCGTTTTCATTAACCGCCGCAACGGCATTATCTAAAAGATTAACCATGACTCTCTTTATCTTCTCTGCATCGAGATTCAATTTAGGTATATTGGAACCATTTTGAAAATCAAATGCTATGCCTTTGTGGGCGTCCTGAAAGAGAGTTATGGAATCTGCTATAACCTCATCCAGGTCACCCGGAGCGAGTTTGGTAACAGGCATCCTGGCAAACCGTGAAAATTCGTTGACTAAACTCTTGAGAACCTCTACCTGATCAATTATTGTCCCTGTACATTCTCGGAATACAGCCCCATCAGCACCCAGTTTATCGCCATATTTTTTCTGCAATCTCTGGGCGCAGAGCTGAACAGGCGTTAAGGGGTTTTTTATCTCATGTGCTATTCTTCTTGCAATCTCTCGCCATGCTGCTACTCTCTCTGCCTTTTTTACCTGTGTCAAATCCTCAAACACGACCACCATACCCATATAATTATCGTCATCATCCTTTAATGTTGCAGCGGCTACCAGAACCGTCAGCACCCTGTCCCTGAGCATCAACTGTACCTGCTTCTCCTTAAAACCGCTCTCGGTCTTCCTCATTTCTTTCAGAAAATCATTTACCAGAATCTTATGCTCAGTTTTCAGAACATCTTCATATTTCCTGTTCAGAACCTTTTGGGTTTTTATGTCCAGCATTTTTTCAGCAACACTGTTTATGGTAGTTATTACCCCATTCCTGTCTGTAGAAATAACTCCTGCCGAAACATTACGGAGAACCGTTTCCATATATTTTCTACGCTGTTCAAGATCTATATTCGCCTGCCCCAAACTTTCATTACTCGTTTTCAAGTCTTTAGTCATCTGATTGAAGGAATCGACAAGAACTCCTATTTCGCCATCGGCCACAACATCTATTTGATGGCCAAGATTCCCTTTAGCTATTTCTTCAGTCGCCTCTGCCAGATCCTGGATTGGAACTGTAATCCCCTTAGCTAAGAAAAGACCAAACCAGGTAGCAGAAAAAATAATCAAAAGTGTTACAATTGAAAAAGTTATAATATAACTCGATTTTATTGGAGTTTTGAGAAGTTTGAACTGTTTGTATTCTTCAGATGTTTTAGAAATGACGGCCATTTTATCAACAAGCCCCTTACTAATATAAAAACCCGCAATAACTACCCCTATAACTTCTCTCGGGCTGAGATTGGAATATACTGGTGCCATGGCACTTATAAAATCACCGGCACCTGTGGACTGTACTGTTGAAACCTCCTTTCCCATATATACATCTTCCAAAATCTTAGGAGAAAGTTTTATTGGTGTGATATCCGGATTGTCTGGACTTATGACAAGTAATTTTTCCTTCTGATTATCAAAATATATCTCTATCAATCCCAGTTTGAAGCTTTTCTGTCTTTGTTCCATCAGGGTTTTAAGATAATCTCTTTTCTCCTTTTCGTACAACTTATTCCTTGTAATATCGGAACTGATCTGCTTTGCATAATATTTCACACTATCAGTAGACTGTTGATAATAGGTCTGGGCAACTTCCAGGGATTGATTGAGAGCACCGCCTATCTTAATGTTAAACCAGTTATCTATGCTATAGGAGAGAAAGTTAATGGAAACGAGAAAGAGAACCACGGTAGGGATTAAAGACAGACTCACAAAGGCCACAACAAGTTTAGTCTGGAGCTTAGAGCCGAGGACACCACGTTTTCGCTCAAAAACAAGCTTGACAATGTTCCTCATAATCAAAAATATGAGAAAAAGGGCCAAGATAATGTTGATATTGATAAGACCAAAGATCAATACATCATTTGAAACAGGAAGAAGCGTCTCCGTTTGGGAAAGATGACTTTCGACAAAGGTAATAACAACTATAATAACTATGGTCGCAGCAATTATAATCCGCTCCCTGCGACGCCTTCTTGATTCCTTGATATCCATCAATAGACAAATCCCTGTTTATACCAATCTGTTTCGAAATCCCACATGGAAACAAAGAATAAAATATATTCCATGCGCAAAGGCAGACGTACCTTGTCCAACTGTGCTTTCGCTCTTATATAGTATTGCCCTTCTCTTTTTAGGAGTTTAAGAGGGACAACAGCTACACCGTTCAGCTCCGCCATGGCCCTCTTTGCCTCATCAAAATCACTGAACGCCATTGGTTTTCCTCCATTTTCGGTAAGCGAAACATAGAAGATCTTTTTTACATTATCATACTTAATAGTGTGCTTTATCTCCCGGCGGTACTCTTTTTTATCAAACCAGTATCCCCGTTCCTTGTACAATTCCAGTAAAAAAGTGAAAGTAGTGGGTATACCGGCCAAGACAGCCTTTTCCATATCTTCTGTAAAACAGTTAGTCACTCTGAAGTAAACCAGTACATCATCGGCAGTATTCGTCACTAAAAAATCTGTTACTCTCGCTTCCATACAATAAGATCTGACAGGAACGAGAATTAACAGGAAATATGCCAAAAATACTGGTAAAAGAAAAAATTTTTTTAACATTAAAATCCTTACTAATAAGACTTTTGAAAAAGATTCCTTTTTGAAAGGATACCCACCAAACTTCCATCGACTTTCATTTTGAAATTAATACGTTTCGATCAAGAAAGTGCACAGCGAGCATAGCAAGCAAATGTAACAAAATTGTTCCTTACATTTAAAAACTACGCTGCAGCTTGCTGCAGAGAGAGCTTTAATGGTTTGCAAAAAATCTCAATTCGCTCTCAAAACCATATTTATCAGTTTTTCAAAGCTTCCATATCAATTGTATATCGGAATATGTTAAGAAACTGGGAGCTAAAAAGCAAGCGCTATTTGGAAAAAGCAATCTGAGTAAAATTCTCTGGCAGTATTTTTAAACTTACTGAGAACTACTTTGGAAGGGAATTGCATCCAGAACACTAAAAGTGGGGGCATTAATTGTTTCATCTCTTTCTTCATCCTCATCCAAATAATTTACTATCTTCCAGCTTTCTTCATTCGCTAAGAGTTCTGTAAGGAGCAAATTATTCAATCTGTGTCCCGATTTATAAGCTACGAAATGACCTATAATCGGCATACCCAAAAGAGATAGATCCCCAATGGCATCGAGGATCTTATGCTTTACAAATTCATCAGAAAATCTGAGTCCTTCTTTATTGATAATTTTTTCATCATCCAGGACAACCGCATTCTTCAAAGAACCTCCGAGAGCTAATCCCTTTGCTTGAAGGTACTCAACATCTTTTAAAAATCCGAAGGTTCGTGCTGCACAAATATTTTTTTCATATTCAATATCAGAAAAAACCATATGATATAATTGTTCACCGATCAACGGATGTTCAAATTCAATTTCGTAAGTAATTTTAAATTCCGGTGATGGCATAAGCACTGCCCAGCACTCTCCATCCTTTACAGAGATTATCTCCTTTACGACCAGTAATTTCTTACATTTTCCCTGAGCGATTGTTCCGACACTCTTTAACAAGTCAACAAAAGGCAGGGCACTTCCATCCATAATCGGAATTTCAGGTGAATCTATCTCAACAACGGCATTATCCACACCCATCCCATTAAAAGCAGAAAGCAAATGCTCAACCGTTGAAACCATTGTCCCATTTACTCCCAAAGTAGTTGCCAGTGTTGTATCACACACACTTTTCAACTCGGCCTTGATTATATTATTTTCCGATAAGTCCTTACGAACAAAGATTATCCCTTCATCAACCCCGGCAGGTTTTATTGTCATGTTAACTTTTCTGCCTGAGTGCAAACCCACGCTTTTACATCCTATTTCGCTCTTTACCGTTCTCTGCAAACGCATAACACTCCCTGCAAATAGGTATTATTTTTAGATTAGAAAACTTGGGGAAAATTGTATTTTTAACGTTTCCCTTCTCTTTAAAATAGAGCAACAATCATACCAGCTACAGTTATAATCACATCCAAATAATATAACGGCTATAACTCACTGAAATTCAACATATTTTTCCGCAGGCCATTAGTCGTGGGAAAAGAATGGAAGTATTTCACTCTCGTTATGTGTGTCGTAAAAGACACACTTTGATGAGGAATCGGAAGATATTACTATTTTTACTTGTTATTGAATCTTTCTTTTTCGCTGTAGATACATCCGCAATACTGTTGTCTGTACATACCCAAATCTTTGGATATCCTGATCCCCTCCTTCCATCCTTTACGAAAATCCTGATAGAAGAACTCGATTCCATGTTTCTTCGACAGACTCTCCCCGATATCTTTGATCATCTCGTGATCTTGAAATTTACTGTATAGAAGTGTTGTTGTGAAACCTTCCATTTTCTCTCTTTTGGCAATAAGTACGGTATTTTCCAAGCGCGAATAATAACAATACCTACACCTGTTGTCTTCTCTAAAAACTACACTTCTCAAAAACTCTTCCATCGGATACTCTTCATGTGAAACAATCCTCAAACCTACACTGACAGCATACTCCCCAAGAGTATCAAACCGTCTTTTATATTCAAGATAAGGATGAATGTTAGGGTTATAAAAGAAGCCAAAAACATTATGACCGCTTTCTCTTAATATCTTCAGCGGGTATATCGCACAGGGGGCACAGCAAATATGGAGTAAAATTTTTATGGTCTTAGCTCCTATCTCAAATAGTTGCCTTTATTCCAAATCAACAGAGTACAGCGGTACAAAGTAAGATTAGAATTTAGGAGATAATTTCATTTTATTCTGTCTACTGACTTATGTCTTCTTAACATGCTAAATCCTGACAGATGATAGTTGAAGACCTAAAATAATTCTTCTTGGTTATTATCCCCCCACTCTTTCCCAAAATGCTCATACGCAATTTTCGTAGCTACCCTCCCTCTTGTTGTCCTGTGAAGGTATCCCTCCTGAATAAGGTATGGCTCATAGACATCCTCAATAGTACCTCTTTCCTCACCTATTGCAGATGACAGATTATCAATTCCTGCCGGGCCACCATTAAATTTATCAATCAAGGTTAATAATATCTTCCGGTCCATCTGATCAAACCCCCTATCATCAACTGCTAGCATTTCCAAGGCATCAATGGCTACCTTTTTGTTAATTAAGCCATCCGCCCTAACTTCAGCAAAATCCCGTACCCTTTTAAGAAGGCGGTTCGCTATGCGGGGAGTACCTCGCGACCGGCCGGCTATTTCATAAGCCCCTTCATCATCAAGTCTCACAGACAATATATTAGCCGATCTTTTAACAATGATTGAAAGTTCTGCAGGGGTATAAAATTCAAGTCGAAAACTCATGCCGAAGCGATCACGAAGTGGCGATGTAAGAAGCCCTGCTCTGGTAGTTGCGCCCATCAGAGTAAACTTAGGAATCTCCAGCTTCATTGAACGTGCGGAAGGTCCCTGGCCGATTAGAATATCGATATGATAATCCTCCATCGCAGGGTATAGAATTTCCTCTACAACATGGGAAAGCCTATGAATCTCATCGATAAACAGAATATCATGTTCGTGAAGATTTGTAAGGATTGCGGCTAAGTCTCCCGGGCGTTCTATAACGGGACCTGAGGTAACTTTAATATCAACTCCCATCTCTTGGGCCACGATATAAGCGAGGGTGGTCTTCCCCAGTCCGGGAGGACCGTAGAGGAGAACATGATCAAGAGCTTCACCTCTCCTTCTGGCAGCCTCAATGAATATGGAAAGGTTATCTTTTATCTTCTCCTGTCCCACAAACTCAACAAGAGTTTTTGGACGCAGTGACCGTTCATACCCATTTTCATTGTCGAATTTCGTCGGGCTCACCACAGAATGTTCCATAACGCACAATCTCTGTTCTACAGGGGTAAGTTATTTTATCGCTATCTCTCCGTGACTCGTCGATAAGATAAAGTTTTCAGCACTTCCTTTAAGAGAACTTCGAACGTCAATTCTTCCGAAGACTCATGTATCACCTTATCCAGAACGTTTTTAGCGATATTTCTTTTGTAACCAAGGTTTACCAGCGCTGACAGGGCATCCTCTTCAATCACTTCTTCGGATAATCTCTCATCACCGGCAGTAGGTACCGCTCCTTCTGGTGCGAGCCTTAAGACCTTATCCTTAAGCTCAAGTATCATTCTTTCAGCCATTTTTTTTCCAACACCCGGAATTCTCATCAGCCTTGTAAGATCCCCCTCAGAAACGGCCTTTGCCAATTCTACCACAGAAATACCGGAAAGGATATTCACTGCGAGTTTCGGCCCTATACCGGTCACCAGAATCAACAGTTTAAAGATATCCATCTCCTCTCTGGTATTAAAACCGAAGAGGCCGATCGAATCCGCTTTGAAGTGTGTATAGATATTTAATATGACAGGCTGACCGGTATCTGGAAGCTCGTAGAAAGTACTTAACGGGACAAAGACACGATACCCCACACCATTAACATCAGCTATAGCATAGTCAGTTGATTTATATAACAATATTCCGTTTATTCTGGCAATCATTTAGGTGGACACCGCCTTTAAAAAATTTGAATGACAGATTGCAATAGCTAAAGCATCTGAGGCATCCACCGGTGGCAATTCTGAAAGGCTCAATATGGTTCTGACCATCTGCTGAACCTGTCCTTTCTCCGCCCGGCCATAACCGACAACTGCCTTTTTCACTTCGAGGGGGGTATAGTCATAAATTGGGATACTACTATGAAAACTTGCCAGTATTACTACTCCCCTGACCTGTGCCTGCTTTACAAGACTTTTAACATTCTTACCATAGAACACATCTTCCATGGCTATCGCATCAGGTGTCGAGCTCTTTATAACCTCCATCAAATTATCATATATTCTTGCCAAACACCTCGACAAGAGCTCACCTTTTACCCGCCTTATCTCACCATATACAATACCTGCAATCCTGTCCCGTTCTTTTTCAATAACACCGTACCCTGTGATATTGATACCCGGATCAACCCCTAAAATTCTCAATTCCTTTAAATATCTCCCCCTTTTTGGCTCTCGCCATGAATTTTTGAGAACCTCATACAACAATCCAAACCTTTAATTTTGTTGATCCAACTTATCCATTATTTCATCGGGAATATCAAAATTGGCATAAACATTCTGAACATCATCACAATCTTCCATCTTCTCCATAAGCCTCAGCATCTGTTCAGCCTGTTTCCCATCTAACTTCACCGTATTCTTCGAGACCATGCTCAGTTGTGCCAGCACATACTTAAAACCTGCATTATCAATAGCCTCTTTAACGCTCTCAAACGAATCCGGATCGGTGATAACTTCATATTCATTTTCCTGCTCTAATATATCATCACCGCCGGCGTCCAGGACAAGTTCCATTAAAGCATCTTCGTTTGTCTCCTTTTTGTCAAATATGATGTTTCCTTTTTTTTCAAATATCCACGATACACACCCATTTTCTCCAAGATTTCCACCATATTTTGAAAATACATGTCTTATCTCTGATACGGCCCTTTTTTTATTATCAGTCATAACTTCAATCAAAACGGCGACCCCGCCGGGGCCATACCCCTCATAAATGATTTCCTCGTATGATGCAGCACCCCCAATTTCGCCTGCACCCTTCTTAATTGCCCTCTCGATATTTTCCTTCGGCATGTTTTCTGCCTTTGCCACCATGATAGCTTGTCTAAGCCTTGCATTTCCTTCTGGATCACCACCTCCAAGTCTTGCCGCAAGGGTTACCTCTTTTATAAGCTTTGAGAATATCTTCCCTCGTTTTGCATCTGCGGCACCTTTTTTTCTCTTTATCGTATTCCATTTAGAATGACCTGACATCAGCTACATCTCCTATCAAAGTGCTATAGTTATTTATAACTAACACACATGACCAGTGACTACAACAAATCATAAAAAAGATTCCAGAAAACAAAATTAGAGGTCTTTGAAAAACTGAGTTCTTAATTCAGCATACAGAATCAAGTGGTCTGTAAATGACGTTATTATTGCTTTCTAAATTGTGACACTTAACCTCCGGCTTCCTATTCTTAATAAATATAGCACAGGAAAATATTTCTTGTAAAGTAAAGAAATTGCTTGAATTTGACCATCCCTGCGAGCGAGGTGGAGCTTTAAGCCTAATTCGTGGCTATGCCAACCGTTATTTCCTAATTGAAGCTCCCCGCAGCAAGCTGCGGGGAATCTCCGACTGTTAAGGAAAATTGTTGATTTTATTTGCTCGCTAACCCCGCCGCAAGCAACGGGGAACGAAGTAATTCGGAGAATAATGCGCTCGCTGTTCAGTTCGATTTAATTTTCAAACTATTCATACACGTCTACAGAACAGGGTATTCTGGGTAACCCTTAATAAAAAAGCCCCTCCACATATTTATACATGAAGGGGCAAATTTAATTTCGGCAGCGTCCTACTCTCCCACACAGTCACCCATGCAGTACCATCGGCGCTGGAGAGCTTAACTTCCGTGTTCGGGATGGGAACGGGTGTTTCCTCTCCGCCATAGCCACCGAAAAACTCTCTGACCTCTATTGTTACAATCGCATATATGAATGTTAACAAAAACAACGAACATAATGATAAAATAATTTATGGTCAAGCCTCACGACCAATTAGTATCAGTAAGCTCAACACATTACTGTGCTTACACACCTGACCTATCAACCTCATAGTCTCTGAGGGGTCTTCAGTTTCGATGTCTCCATCGAAAGGGATATCTTATCTTGAGGTGGGCTTCCCGCTTAGATGCTTTCAGCGGTTATCCCTTCCGAACGTAGCTACCCAGCTATGCCACTGGCGTGACAACTGGCACACTATAGGTTCGTCCATCCCGGTCCTCTCGTACTAGGGACAGCTCCTCTCAAATATCCTACGCCCACAACAGATAGGGACCGAACTGTCTCACGACGTTCTGAACCCAGCTCACGTACCGCTTTAATTGGCGAACAGCCAAACCCTTGGGACCTTATACAGCCCCAGGATGCGATGAGCCGACATCGAGGTGCCAAACCCCCCCGTCGATGTGAACTCTTGGGGGAGATAAGCCTGTTATCCCCGGCGTACCTTTTATCCGTTGAGCGACGGCCCTTCCATACAGAACCGCCGGATCACTAAGACCTGCTTTCGCACCTGCTCGACTTGTATGTCTCGCAGTCAAGCTCCCTTATGCCTTTACACTCTACGACTGGTTTCCAATCAGTCTGAGGGAACCTTCGCGCGCCTCCGTTACTTTTTAGGAGGCGACCGCCCCAGTCAAACTACCCACCAGACAATGTCCCCGACCCGGATAACGGGTCTAGGTTAGAACTCCAAGATAATCAGGGTGGTATTTCAAGGATGGCTCCACGCAAACTAGCGTCCACGCTTCCAAGCCTCCCACCTATCCTACACAAACTAGCCAAAAGTTCATTGTCAGGCTGCAGTAAAGGTGCACGGGGTCTTTCCGTCTTGTTGCGGGTAACCGGCTTCTTCACCGGTTTATCAAATTCGCTGAGCTTCTCGTCAAGACAGCGCCCAGATCGTTACGCCATTCGTGCAGGTCGGAACTTACCCGACAAGGAATTTCGCTACCTTAGGACCGTTATAGTTACGGCCGCCGTTTACTGGGGCTTCGGTTCAAAGCTTCGCCTTGCGGCTAACAAATCCCCTTAACCTTCCAGCACCGGGCAGGCGTCAGTCCCTATACATCGTCTTACGACTTCGCAGAGACCTGTGTTTTTGCTAAACAGTCGCCTGGGCCATTTCACTGCAACCCCCTCGCGCTTCACGTGCGAATCGCTTCACGCTAACGGGGCACACCTTCTTCCAAAGTTACGGTGCTATTTTGCCGAGTTCCTTAACGAGGAATCACTCAAGCGCCTTAGGATACTCTCCTTACCTACCTGTGTCGGTTTACGGTACGATCACCAAAAAAGCTCGCTAGAGGCTTTTCTTGGTAGTATGGGATCAACCAGTTTACGAGATAAATCTCTCCTCATCACCTCTCGGGGTTGAATGAGATTCCGGATTTGCCTAGAATCTCCCCCTACGGGCTTGAACCAGGATATCCAACACCTGGATGGCCTACCCTCCTACGTCCCCCCATCACTCAAACGCTCATTTGGTGGTACAGGAATATTAACCTGTTTCCCATCACCTACGCCTTTCGGCCTCGGCTTAGGGGTCGACTAACCCTGAGAAGATTAGCTTTACTCAGGAAACCTTAGGTTTTCGGCGAGCAGGTTTTTCACCTGCTTTATCGCTACTTATGTCAGCATACTCTCTTCCATTTCGTCCACCAATCCTTCCGGTTTGGCTTCAACCTACAATGGAACGCTCCCCTACCATTACCTGAATCCGAAGATTCAGACAATCCGCAGCTTCGGTTACATGCTTGAGCCCCGTTACATTTTCGGCGCAGAACCATTTGACCAGTGAGCTGTTACGCTTTCTTTAAAGGATGGCTGCTTCTAAGCCAACCTCCTGGTTGTCTGGACGTTTCCACATCCTTTCCCACTTAGCATGTATTTGGGACCTTAGCTGGCGGTCTGGGCTGTTTCCCTCTCGACCACGGAACTTATCTCCCGCAGTCTGACTCCTGCAATAAAAGTTACTGGCATTCGGAGTTTGATTGGGTTTGGTAATCTGGTGGGACCCCTAGCCCATTCAGTGCTCTACCTCCAGTACTTAATTTGCAAGGCTATACCTAAATATATTTCGGGGAGAACCAGCTATTTCCAAGTTTGATTGGCCTTTCACCCCTATCCACAGCTCATCCGAGCAGTTTTCAACCTACACCGGTTCGGGCCTTCACGGATTGTTACATACGCTTCACCCTGGCCATGGATAGATCACTTGGTTTCGGGTCTACTCCATGCAACTAAATCGCCCTATTAAGACTCGCTTTCGCTACGGCTCCACCTGGCGGCTTAACCTCGCTACATAGAGTAACTCGCTGACTCATTATGCAAAAGGCACGCAGTTAGACTGGATGAAAAAAGGGTGACCCCTTTCTTTATCCATAGTCCTCCCACAGCTTGTAGGCACACGGTTTCAGGTACTATTTCACTCTCCTCCCGGAGTACTTTTCACCTTTCCCTCACGGTACTTGTTCACTATCGGTTGTCAGGTAGTATTTAGCCTTAGAAGATGGTCCTCCTAGATTCCCACAAGATTTCTCGTGTCCCGCGGTACTTGGGAACTTTGTCCAGAAAGTCTTACTCATTTCGCTTACAGGTCTATCACCTTCTATGGATCACCTTTCCAGAATGATTCGGCTATGAGTAAGTTTTGTAACTTTCCGAGAAGTCTGTAACCTTCTCCGACAAAGCCCCGCTACCCCAAGTATGCAACGCTTACAGGCTATCACACATACTCGGTTTAGGCTGTTCCCCTTTCGCTCGCCGCTACTGAGGGAATCGCTGTTGCTTTCCTTTCCTGAAGGTACTTAGATGTTTCAGTTCCCTTCGTTCGCCTCTATTGCCTATGTATTCAGCAATAGATGATCCGCCATGACGCGGACCGGGTTCCCCCATTCAGAAATCCTTGGATCTAAGCCTGTTTAGCGGCTCCCCAAGGCTTATCGCAGCCAACCACGTCTTTCATCGCCTCCTGACACCAAGGCATCCACCTTGTGCCCTTAGTAGCTTGACCATAAAACTGAAATTTTTTCATTATGCTCAGCTCTTGCAACATTCAATATGCAATTGTCAAAGAACAAAATCCAACCGTTTAATTGGTTGAATTGGTTTCACTCGTTCGATCAGTTATTCCAAAAACATAAACAAATAAAACCAACTCAACTAACTAAATAGACCTAACGCTTATTTGGTGGAGGTGAACGGGATCGAACCGATGACCTCCTGCGTGCAAAGCAGGCGCTCTCCCAACTGAGCTACACCCCCGACCCGCTATCCCACCTCAGGCAAACATTCATCCTTCGGCAAACAGTAATAAAATAATAAGAAAATAACTCGACATCTAAAGGTATGACGTCATAAATGAGGGGAATGTTAGTCTAAAACCTTCTTATTATTAAAAGTAACTTGCTACACCCGATATTTTGGTGGGCCTAGGTAGAGTTGAACTACCGACCTCACGCTTATCAGGCGTGCGCTCTAACCAACTGAGCTATAGGCCCATTCCTTACCTGATTTTGTTTACCAACAGGACCATAACTTAATACAAATTGAATAGTGAGGATAGTAACTTGAGGGCATTGACCTCAGGATGTAAGCTTCCAGATGCATACAGATGCATCTTTACTTATAAGCTACTCCTTAGAAAGGAGGTGATCCAGCCACAGGTTCCCCTACGGCTACCTTGTTACGACTTCACCCCGATTACCAACCACACCGTCGGCATCTGCCTCCTTCATAAATGAGGGTTAGCTCAATGACTTCTGGTGCAATCAATTTTCCGGGTGTGACGGGCGGTGTGTACAAGGCCCGGGAACGTATTCACCACGGCGTGCTGATCCGCGATTACTAGCGATTCCAACTTCATGAAGTCGAGTTGCAGACTTCAATCCGAACTGAGGATGGCTTTTTGAGGTTTGCTTGCTCTCGCGAGTTTGCTGCTCTTTGTACCACCCATTGTAGCACGTGTGTAGCCCTGGGCATAAAGGCCATGAGGACTTGACGTCATCCCCACCTTCCTCCGGTTTAACACCGGCAGTCTCTTTAAAGTGCCCAACTTAATGATGGCAATTAAAGACAAGGGTTGCGCTCGTTGCGGGACTTAACCCAACATCTCACGACACGAGCTGACGACAGCCATGCAGCACCTGTCACCAAGTTCCCCGAAGGGCACTCTCCTGTTTCCAAGAGATTCTTGGGATGTCAAGCCCAGGTAAGGTTCTTCGCGTTGCATCGAATTAAACCACATGCTCCACCGCTTGTGCGGGCCCCCGTCAATTCCTTTGAGTTTTAGTCTTGCGACCGTACTCCCCAGGCGGTTCACTTAATGCGTTAGCTACG
>Ga0268276_1001130_pt1 | contig 27693 bp, 21 predicted proteins | sample saktaG_4_FD_190145 | JGI IMG/M metagenome (GOLD analysis project Ga0268276, IMG submission 190145) | Saline water microbial communities from Sakinaw Lake, British Columbia, Canada - sak_2010_1_5_45m | ecosystem: Environmental > Aquatic > Non-marine Saline and Alkaline > Saline ...
TGTCGAAACCGGCCATGGCTTCGTCTCCCTGCGCCACGCCCGCGAGCTCAACCCCGACGCGCAGCCCGGTGATACCGTTGAGGTTGAGGGCCCGCCGGACAAATTGGGGCGTATCGCCGCGCAGACCGCGCGCCAGATGATCGTGCAGAAAATCCGGCAGGCCGAACGCGAGAACGTCTTCGAGGAATTCAAAGACCGGATCGGCGACATCGTCAGCGGCTCGGTCCGGCAGATCCTCCATCGCGACCTGATTGTCGAAATTGGCAAAGTCGAGGCGATCATTCCGGGCAAGGAACGGATCCCAACCGAGGAGTACCAGATCGGCGACCGGATCCGCGCCTATGTCCACAGCGTCCAGGCCAACGCCAACGGCCCCGCCGTGATCCTGTCGCGCGCCTGCCCCGAGTTCGTCAAGGCACTGTTTCGTCTCGAGGTTTCCGAGATTGCCGACGGCATTGTCGAAGTGATGGGCATCGCCCGCGATCCCGGCTATCGCAGCAAAATCGCGGTCCGGACCCACGACGAGAAAGTCGACCCGGTCGGCGCGTGCGTCGGCCTTCGCGGCAACCGCGTCAAGAACATCGTCCGCGAACTCGCGGGCGAGAAGCTCGACATCGTCCGTTGGAATGAAGACATCCGGCAGTTTGTGACTCAGGCGCTCGCGCCGGCGCATCTGTCGGAAATCACGATAGATCCCGATCAGCCGTCGACCATCACGATCACCGTCGAACCCGACCAGCTCGCGCTGGCGATCGGCCGGCACGGACAGAACGTCCGGCTGGCGTCGCGTCTGACCGGTTGGCGTATCGACATCCGGAAGCGCGAGGATGAGGCGTCGTTCGAACAACAGGTGACCCACGCCATTGACGCGCTCGCCGCAATACCCGGTATTTCTCGCGAGGACGCCGATCTGCTGGTGCAAAACGGATTTCTGACGGACGACGGCATCCTGGCGGCCGAGATTCCCTACATTATGGAAGTAACCGGTTTGGACGAGGCAAACGCCAAGCGTATCTGGGATGCAGCCGCAGCCGCTTTATCCGGAGAGGACGGCGAGTAAGACGATGAGAGTATTTGAACTAGCCCGATCACTCAATACGACGAGCGCCGAAGTATTGAAGCTGACCGCTGCCTTGGAAATCGAGGCGATCACGGCCCTGTCGCGCTTGGATGAAGCAGACCTCGCCGCTGTCCGCACCCGGTTCGTCGCCGCACCCGGTGCCACCCCCGATGACGGTCACGCCGAGCGTCTCGAAGCGAAGCGCAAGATGGCTGCCGAACAGCGTGCGGAACGCGATCGCGCGGAAGCCGACGCACTTGCGGCTGCCATCACCCGCGCCCAGGCTGCCGAGGTTGCGGTCAACGGGCCGCCCCCAGAGCCGCCCCCGGCCGCCCCGGCCGCCCCGTCATCGGCGGAGCCCGTTCCGTCGCGGGAACAACCGCCTTCGATGGCCCCGGCCCCTTCAACGCCTGCGTCTCCGGTCGTCGCGGCCGCCGCACCTGCGGCGGCACCGGCTGGCCATGCCGGGAAGCCTGCCAAACAGAAAGCGCCGCCCCCCCCCGTTGGCGACGAGGAGCGGGGTTCTCCCGACGAGGAGATCTCGGCCGCGTGGGACGCCCGTCAACCGTCGCGCAAAGCGGTCAAAGCGCCGTCCGTGAAGCCGCAGGCAGGGCGCGAGCGCGATCTGGAGCGCCGGCCCGTCCCACAGCGCTTCGCCCCCCCCGCCCCCCCGCTGACCCGCCCTTCTGCCGTCGGCACACCCGCACAAGCTGCTGCGGACCGCGTCATTCAGTTGCGCGGCGCCACAATCGTTAAGGATCTCGCCGATCTGATCGGCTTGCGCCCCAATCGGGTGATCGCCGACCTCATGCATCTGAACGTCCTGGCCTCGATCAACCAGCGCGTTGAGCTGGACGTGGCGACCAAGATCGCCGAGAAATACGGCTATAAGGTCGAGGTCGAGCGTCAGAAACGGTCCACGGAACGCAAACCGATTCTGCGGCGGGACGACGCGGATGACGCGATCCCCGACGATAAGCCGGAGGATCTCCTGCCCCGTCCCCCCGTCGTGACCTTCCTCGGCCATGTCGATCATGGCAAAACCTCCCTGATGGATCGGATTCGAAACGCCCACGTGGCCTCCGGTGAAGCCGGTGGCATTACCCAGCATATCGGCGCCTACACGGTCGATGTGAACGGTCGGCGGATCACCTTCCTCGACACCCCCGGCCACGCCGCCTTCTCGGCCATGCGCGCCCGCGGTGCCAGCCTTACCGACATCGCCGTCATCATCATCGCCGCCGACGATGGCGTCATGCCCCAGACCAAGGAGGCTATCAAACACGCCAAACAGGCCGGCGTACAGATCATGATCGCCATCAACAAATGCGACCTGCCACAAGCCAAGCCCGACGTCGTCCGCCAGCAGCTTGCGGGCGAAGGGCTCACCCCCGAAGAGTGGGGCGGCGACATCGTCTGTTCAGAAGTTTCGGCCGTCACCGGCAAGGGCATCGAGCATCTCCTCGAAATGATCCTGATTCAAGCCGACGTCCTCGAACTCACCGCCAACACGAGCCGTCGCGCCGATGGTTATGTGATCGAGGCGCAGCTCGAACAGGGGCGCGGCCCCACGGCCAGCCTGCTCGTCTCGGGCGGAACCCTCCGCGTGGGGGACATCATCCTGTGCGGCGAATATTTCGGACGGATCCGCGGGTTGCTGGATGACCGCGGCCGCATGGTCAAAGAGGCCGCACCCGCCACGGCGGCGCGCGTCATGGGCCTTTCAGGCGTCCCCGAGGCGGGCGCTCACTTCCGGGTGATGCTCAACGAGAAACGGGCGCGCGAATTGGCCGAGAAAGAAGCCGAAGCGCGCAAGCTCTCCATGCTCTCTTCCTCGGTGGCCACCTCGCTCGACACGCTGATGCAGAAATATCAGGAACAGGGCCAGCTTGAAATCCATGTGATCATCAAGGCCGACATGCAGGGGTCCTGCGAGGCGATCGAGGATTCGCTCAACGGGATCAAGAGCGCCAAGGTCGCACTCCAGATCGTCAGCAGCGGCATCGGCCATATCAATGCAAATGACATCCAGCGCGCGGCCTCGGGCCGCGCCATCATCGTCGGATTCCACGTCGGATGTGAGCCGGGAGTGCAAAGCCTCGCCCGCCATGACGGCGTGCGCATCAGCACCCACCGGATCATCTACGAGTTGATCGATCATGTGAAACTTGAGATGCTCAACATGCTCAGTCCCGAGTACAAGGAGAATACCCGGGGCCACGCCGAGATTCGGGCGATCTTCAACCATGGCAAGCGCGGCATGATCGCAGGCTGTCAGATGCTTGACGGCGTGCTGCGGATGGACGCACGCGCCCGCGTGCTCCGTCAGAAACAGGTGCTTTTCGACGGCAAGTTCCTCTCGTTGTTCCACTTTCAAAACGAAGTCAGCCAGGTGGATGGGTCGCAGGAATGCGGCGTCCGTTTCACCGATTTTGAGGGCTTTGCCGAAGGGGACATCATCGAGTGTTACTCGCTCGAGGAGAAGGAACGGGTGCTCTAAGCCATGGCCGTGGACCGTCTGGAACGGGTGAACGCGCTGCTCCGCCGGGAAATCGGCGAGGCGCTTTACCATGTTTTCAACGGTGAGATCGACCTGGCTGCCGTGACCGTCACCCGCGTCGAAACGGCGCGCAACCTCCGCAACGCCAGCGTCGCGATCTCGATCTTCGGCCACGAGGCCGAACGGGGCCGCATCCTCCGCGCCATCGCCGACAAACACGCGGCGCTCCAGTCCCTGATCAACCGCGACTGCCACCTCAAGTATACCCCACGCCTCCGCTTTATGCTCGATACGTCGATCGAAAAAGGCGACCACATCCTCGCCCTTCTCGCCACCATTCCTGAAACCGATGTGGAAGCATCTGCGGAAGATGACGTGAATCATAACCCGGAAGATGACGTGGAAGAGGACCCGGAAGAGGACGCGGAAGAGGACGCGGAAGAGGACGCGGGGGAGGAAACGGGGGAGGAAACGACCTGATTCCCGATTCTGCCCCGCGTCGAACGCAGTCCGTCCCGTCCCGCCCCGCCGTACCTGCCGTAGCCCACCCCAACCCCACCCCAACCTTCACCGTTACCCTTCATCGCCATGCCAATCACCCACACCTTTTCCGCCCCGCCGCCTGTCGTGTACGGACCGTTTGACGGGATCCTGCTGGTGGACAAACCCGCCGGCCCAACCTCCCATGACGTCGTCCACAAGATTCGCAAGACGTTTCGTATCGACAAGGTCGGACACGGCGGCACCCTCGACCCTGCCGCCACGGGTCTGCTGGTGATTCTCCTGGGTCGCGCCACCCGTCTCTCCGACCTGATCATGGGCGGCGAGAAAGGCTATGCCGGCACCATTCGCCTTGGAACCGTCACGAACTCGCAGGACCTGGATGGCGAGATCATCGCGGAAAATCCCTTCGACGCCGTCACGCGTGAACAGGCCGAAACGGCGTTGGAGGCCTTGCGCGGCGATATCTATCAGACGCCGCCCATGGTCTCGGCGATCAAGCTCCACGGCGTTCCCCTCTACAAGCTCGCCCGTAAAGGACAGGAGGTCGTGCGCGAGCCGCGTCTGATCCACATTTACCGCTTCGCCATCATCGGGTGGGCGCCGCCGCAGGTCACGTTCGAGGTTCGCAGTACCAAGGGCACCTACGTTCGCACGCTCGCCCACGATCTCGGCCAGGCGCTCGGGTGCGGCGCCTGTCTCGAATCGCTCCGCCGGACCGCCTCCGGGCCGTTCGATGTCGCCTCCGCCGCCACGCTCGACACCCTTCTGGCCGGATCCAAGGACGATCTCGCCGCCCGCGTCATCCCCTATTCGCAAGCCGCGCGGCTCGGATAACCCGCAGCAGAATCTGTGATTAAATCAACGAGGCGCTTGCAAAACCTCCGGTTTGTGCACGCGGAGGGTTCAGGGTTCGGGGTTCAGGAGGCGTTCTCGGCCTGAACCCTGGCATCCTGAGCCCTGTTTCCAGGCGCGTACAAGGGTTTTGCAAGCGCCGCCAACGCCCAAACAGATCGCATCACTACAGGAATACAGTCATTCACGACAACAGGGGAGGATCAAGACAATGCAGATCAAACAGGTGGTCATGGTGGACAAGCGACGGGTCGAGCTGCAGACGCTGCCGCTGGATGAACAGGTGGGCGCCGCTGAGTTCCGCGTTCGGACCGAGCGGACCTTCATCAGCGCGGGGACCGAGTTGGCAAATTACACGGCGACGGAGCCCGCCGTCTATCAGAAGGGGTCGTGGTGCGCCTATCCGTGGCGCGCGGGCTACGCCCATGTGGGCGTGGTCGAGGCGCTGGGCTCGGCCGTGACGCGGGTGACGAAAGGGCAGCGGGTCTTCAGCTACAGCGCCCACGCATCGCACGTGAACATCAGCCAGGACGCTTTTTTCGTTGCGGTGCCAGACGGAATCGATCCCGCCGTGGCGGCGGCTTCCCGCATGGCCGGCATCGCAACCTCGGCCATGGCGATAGCCGACCGCTCCCTGCACCAGCCGGTGGTGCTCGTCCTGGGACTCGGGATTGTCGGCAACCTGGCCGCGCAATCGTTCCAGACGCTCGGCGGTAAAGTTGTCGGCGTCGATCCGATCGCGACGCGGCGGCAACTTGCCGGGCGCTGCGGGATTGCGCGCACGCTGCCGGGCGGCAGCACCTCCGAGATCCAACAGGGGCTCAAACGGGTGGCGGGCGTTGAGCAGGCGGACATCTGCATTGATGCCAGCGGACTCACCCCCGTGGTCTTGCAGGCGCTGGCGTTGACCGCCAACGTGGGACAGTTGATCCTGCTGGGCTCGCCGCGCGCGCCATTCGAAGGCAACCTGACGGCCGCGTTCAGCGAGATCCACCTGCGAAACATCGTTGTTCGTGGCGCGTTGGAGTACTTCCTCCCCGCCTATCCGGTGCAGTCGATCTGGGGCGGGCGGACGCCGCCGCTCATCTCGCTCTGGGAAAAGCAGCGCATCATCTTCGACTGGATAGCCGACCGCCGCCTCGTGATCGATCCGCTCATCTCCCACCGTCTTCCCCCGGAGCAGATCCGGGATGCCTACGAGGGTCTGTTGGCCGCCCCCGAGGCGTTCACCGGTGTCGTGCTCGACTGGTCCGATTCCAATTAGCCCGCAGATAGTTCATGTAGCGATCGCACATCGCGTCGGAAACATTTGCCGGGATATGATTGCCGACCGCCCACATGAAGCCGGGGCAGCCTTTCGCCAGTCTGAAGGTGGCGTCCATCTCGGCCTGCACGGCCTCCCAGGGCTTGAACGCCAGCGTGCGGCAATCGACCTTGCTGCCGACCAGGCAGTGGGTTTGTCCGAAATGTCGGGTGACCCAGTCGAGATCGTTATCGGGCTCGAAGATGAAGCCGTCGGCACCACAGGCGGCGACGTCTTTCATGAACATGGAGAACAACCCGTCCGAGCAGAAGAGCACCTTCTTGCCCGCCTTGCGCAACGGCGCCCACATCCGCTTGTACAGCGGGAAGATCACGCCGCGATAGAACGCCGGATCAAGGAACGGGCCGGAGGTCCAGACCATGTCGTCGTGTTGGATATAGGCCTCGATGGACGTCTCGGCCCAGGCTTCGGCGTGGCGGATGCTGTATTCTCCGAGTCGCTCCAGAACCTGGGCAAACCGCTCCTGATCGGCCGCTGCGGTCAACAGCATGTCCCATCCGAAGATCTCGAGGGCCGCGGAAATCAGGCTGACGTATCGTCCTCCCGTGACAACCTGTTCCGGCGCGGCCGCCTGGCTTTTCTGATACCAGTCATCAAAGAAGCGCACGAGCTCCCGGTGCCCGGGAATGTCGTACTCCTTGAAGGGATCGAAGGCATGCACCTCCTCGACATCCGTGAAGGGGGATGCAGCGGGTTGCCGTTGATCGCTCCCGTCCGCCGCATAGACGGCATGGCCCATATCCGTGACCCGGCCCTGCTCGCTCCAGTTCAACGGTCCATTATTGATGCACCAGGCCAAGTCAAACTCCCACGCCTCTGCGATCGACTTGCCCAGTTTCTCCAGATAACGGGTATGGTAATCCATCGAATACTCGGTATGCGCCAGACGCGGTGTCGGTCGCAGGCAAATCGTATCCATTCCAATTTTGCGACTCATGGTTAATCGGTCCTCACGATATAAAACCGGCTCGTGTTGCCTGTCGAGGAACCTGCACAAATCGGAGGTTTTGCAAGCGCCTCTGTCTCTACGCCGTCGTTGCCGTACGTAAGATTGTGAAAAGTGTAGCACAGCCGTTCACCCGGTTCTACTCCATATTCGCGGGTCGGATGGGTAGGGGCGCATGGCAGTTCTGATGAGGGGTACCCCTTAATCGTAATCCTAATCCTAATCTTAATCGTAATCGTAATCCTAATCTTAATTCCCCAACCCTCGCCGATCCGACTCGTAGACGGCTCCCGGCTCATGCCGGGGCAAACGCATCACATATTCAGGCACTATTGCCACTTCTGGCTCTCGACGCCGTTGCGAGGGGTCAGCGTTCGTGGCGAAGCCGGGAAAAGCGGTGTCGCGCGGAATACCGCTTGCCACCGCACTCAGGAGTCAGAAAACGGAGCCAAAACTGAAAAAGTGTCTGAAAATAAGATGCGCTTGCCCTGCTGCTCATGCACACTCAAAAGTATGATACCGAATCAACGACCCCATCAGAACTGCCATGCGCCTGGCAGCCGCTATCGGGATCCAAATCGAGATCGGGACCGAAATCGACGAGAAAGCAGGGCGAACGCATCTAAATTTCTTCCCCTGTTGCTAAAAAAGGAACACGTTTTGCAAAAACCGCAAAATTAAGATGCGTTTGCCCTGGACGAGAAAGCAGCGTCTCTTGACATTTTCCAGCGCTTCTGCCATGTTACCCCATGACATTGCTGCTCCATACCGGTTTTGACCTGTTCTCGTCCTGCGTGGGCCGGGGCCGGCCGGAAAGCGGTTTCTTATCACGTTAACAGGGGCGAACCCCAAGGAGTCATTCATGGCCAAGGTTGTCTTTATCGGTGCCGGCAGTCTCGGGTTCACGCGTGGTTTGGTTCGCGATCTGCTCTCGTTTCCGCTCTTGCGCGATTCCACGATCGCCCTGGTCGACATCAACAAGGAACGGCTGACCTTCGCCAAGCGCATGATCGAGAAGATCGTGGCGATGGGCAATTACCCGGCCAAGGTCATCGCCACCATGGACCGTACGGAAGTACTCAAGGGCGCGGACGCCGTGTGCGTCACGATCCTATGCGGCAGCACGAACGTCTGGCAGCATGACATCCTGATTCCCAAGAAATATGGGATCGACATCAATGTCGGCGACACCCGCGGACCGAGCGGCATCTTTCGCGCCCTGCGCACCATTCCGACCCTGCTGGACATTTGCCGGGACATGGAACGGCTGTGCCCACACGCGATCATGCTCAACTATACGAACCCCATGGCCATGCTGTGTCACGCCATGCAGCGCACGTCGCCGATCCAGGTTACCGGCTTGTGCCACAGCGTGCAGGGCACGGCCGGCATGCTGGCCCACTGGGTCGGCGTGCCGTATCACGAACTGCAGTACACCTCGGCCGGCATCAATCATCTTTCCTGGTACGTGAAACTCCAGCACAAGGGCAAGGATCTCACTCCGCGTTTGCGCGAGGTGATATCCACGAACAAGAAGATCTACAACGAGGAGCAGGTGCGTAACGAGATGTTTCTGGCCCTCGGCTACTACGTGACGGAATCCAGCGGCCACAACTCCGAATACAATTGGTGGTTTCGCAAACGCCCGGACCTGATCGAGAAGTATTGCACGACGGGAACGGGTTGGAATCCCGGGGCCCACGCCTACATTCTCAACGAGTACCGCCAGCGCGAGGGCGGCAGTTGGAAGAAGGAAGTCCGGGAGTGGCTCGCCCAGGACAATCCCATGTCGTTGAATCGCGGTCACGAATACGCGGCGTCGATCATCAACGCCTACAAGGGCGGGGAGTTGTTCGAGTTCAACGGGAACGTGCCCAACACGAACCTGGTGACCAACCTGCCGGCCGGTTGTTGCGTCGAGGTGCCCGTAGTGGCCAGCCGCAAGGGGTTCGAGGCCGTGCATGTAGGCGCGCTGCCGCTGCAGTGCGCGGCGATCACGTCGCTCAGCGCCACGATCGAGATGATGACAGTCGAGGCCAGCCTGACGGGCGATCCCGAGATGGTCTACCGTGCCATCTGCAACGATCCCCTCACCGCCGCCGTTCTGTCGCTGGCCGAGATTCGCAAGTTGGTCCGCGACATGTTCCGCAAGAACCAGCCGCATCTACCGCAGTTCAAGAGCGTGACGTAGCTGTCGGTGATCTTACTTGCCGATTCCAAGTTTTGCCCGTGCCGCTGCGGCGGTCATGGCTTTGGCCGAGAGGAATGCAGTCAGCGTCGCCGCACGCATCTTGAGCGGTCCCGCCTTGGCCTCATAGAGGTAGACCCATTTCGGGGTGACGCCGAGCAGCTTGGCAAAGGTGGAAGCGGAGAGGCCCAGCCGGTTCCTCAGGCTTTTCACGTTCAGGGCGGTTATCCGCATCTTCACATCGGATGCGGCGGATTCCGACGGACAGGGCTCGATCGACGGCATCTTGCCCAGCACCCCGTTGATCAGCCGCAGTTCCTTCTCCAGCGCGTCCACCCTCCGCTTGAGGTCGGCGATGGCCGTTCTGGCCGCGTGTGAAGGCTTGCGCAGGGGGTCTGCCGCCGCCTTGGCTTCCTTGCGGGAAAGCCGGACAATCTCGGACTTCAGACATGAAACTAGATTTGACATGGAATATCTCCTTTTGGCCTATTGTCTGACAGACAGGGAAATCGCGCAAGCAAAAAATTGCAAAAAATGCAGCATTGCAGAAGGGGGCGCATGGCAGTTCTGATGAGGGGTACTTCTTAATCGTAATCGTAATTCTAATCTTGATCGTAATCTCGATCTTGATCTTAATCTCCTGGTGGAGAACGGATTACGATTACGATTATGGAGGCTCTTGCAAATCCCTTGGAAGTAACGGGAATCAGGGTCAGTGGCGGACAAACAAGCATGTCATCATCGACGGTCAGTCGCCGATGAGGGTCCTCTTCGCGATCACCACAAGTATGTCCCGGTTTCGGCTCATTCATTTATGCAGCAAACAAGATATTGAAACGGCGCAACTCATACTTGAGGATACCGCGCAGCAGGCTCCGAGCAGGATGCAGGTGCGGGTTCGGCTTTTGGTTTTCCTGGTTCACGGAAAATGAAAAAGACGGCTCCCATAAGGCACAGTGCGGCCCAGAGATAGTTCCATGACCATGATTGGCGCATGTACAACATAGCGAAGGGAACGAAGACCGTAAGGGTAATGACCTCCTGGATGATCTTGAGCTGCGGGAGGGACAGCGTCACATATCCGATTCGATTCGCTGGAACCTGGAACAGGTATTCGCACAGAGCGATCGCCCAACTCACGAGCGCGGCGATTATCCACGATTTGTGTGCCAAGTCTGACCGATCCTGCTGATGGCAATGTCCCAATCGCCTGAAAATCGACTGGAGGCTAATCGCTGGGTCGGCCGGGGGCTGCTCGATTCAGCCAGGGCGAGCGGAGGAATCGCTGGGCTGGTTCGTAGGATTACTGTGGGAGGGTTGTGCAAGGGGCGGGGCAATGCCGATGGACGCCCCTACGTCTTTAACCAGGCAGCGATAATGACCCCAAGATCGGCCAGAGCATGGGATGCAACAGGCAATGCCAGGTTGCCTGTCATCTTTGCCATCCGTTGCCACGCGAAAGACGCCATTGTCAACACGACAAAAGACAGAATCAGCCACGGCAGGGGCAGGAGCGAGTGTAGAACCAGCATGTGGTACCCGGCGAACAGGGGATGCGCGAGCGGAGTGCTGTCGCGAAGCGCAGCCCAGTGAACCTGTTCAAGCACTGGATGAATCAGGCCAAAGTAGGGTATCATCGCCATGAGAGAAAGGTGGGACAAATGGTGCTCGGTCAACCAGGATAACAGGTCCGTCCGTGCAATGGTGCACAGAAAAAAGTAGACCAGCGGTCCTGTGAGTACCGCTGGCAGCGCCAATAGCATCATTTTTGCGTGACTTGGCCTCCGTGCGCCGAAAAGCGGGTGCCGAGACCAGAATAGGATTTGTGCATGATATGCGAAAATGGCCAGCCATGCATTGGATAAGAGGCACCAGAATACTCCAACGGCGAAGTAGGGTGCGAGCAGTTTGAGGGTTCGTGTCATATCCTTTCACACGGGACGCAGGAGGTCCGATCTTAGCATGAATCGTTGCGATCGCCCTGTTCATCATCCTCTCACGCATAGGCCAGTCGCCCACAAGGCTGCGGGATAGCTCTTCCAAGATCGGACGCTGTTTCAATCCTCTCGCGAATGGTTTGTTCCGCGTTCGTTAGTGCGCCCTGAGAGGTCGGGCCATCCGCGATGCACCCAGGAAGTTCAGGGACTTCCGCCACATAGGACTTGTCCTCTTCGCTCCAGAAGATGACGATATCGTATGTGCCCATAAAGCCTCAACAAGAAACCGAGGCAACGAATAGCGTATAATCCTTCGTGCGGCAAGTGTATGACGCTTGCTTTTTGAAAACAAGCGTATTCTTGCCTGCTTCAGGTGGCGCATGGCAGTTCTGATGAGGTCGTTGATTCGGTATCATAATCGTAATCTTGCTTTGACCCTGCCTGTGATCGGTCACGGTCACCCATGAACCTAAAAAAGGCTATAGGCTGAAAGACAGTCAGGCACTAAGCGTAACCGACTAAGCGTGAGATCACGTGTAGCGACCACGTGTGCTACGCACCCAATGGGTGCAATGAGAACGTCGAAGCAGTGTCGTCGCATGTACCTCATTGGCAGACTAACTGCGCCCCCTCCCCCCGCGGGGGGAGGGAAGACAAACCACGCTCGCACCTTTGGCACACTAAACGCGCCTCCCCCTCTTGGCAGACTAACTGCGCCCTTCCTGCTCGTAGGGGGGCGCATTTAGTTTGTCAATCGACCCTTTGTCAATCGAACCCAAAAAAACGTTGACCCCGGCTGGCGCCCGGGTGTACCTTACAAAATATCATCGTGGAGAAGTCTGTCGTCCGCCGGTTGAGAGGCAAGAAGTCAGAAGTCACAAACAGGAGGTCGGAAATCACTAGCATCCCATAGGCGCTGAAAACAGGCACTCGGCCCCCTTTTTCCCATCGATTCATTGGGCTTTTTCGTGATTTCAAAGACGTTCCCCAAAGTGCATCTGCTGGCGGATATGGAAGAAAAGCCTGAAATCAGGGGTTTTTGCAAGGTGCTATCCCATAGGCACATTTGAGAAACGCTCAAATCCTTGGAAATAGAGCTGTTTCTCGACAATCACAGGCCGCTTGGGGCCACCTGCTGTCCCATACGTTTGCAGGGCGTCGAGCAGGCCGACCTTCATCCAGACTGCGGACTTGACGATGCCGGCGAGGCGCGAAAAGCTGAGCGCCCACTTTGAAATATGCTTGAGGAAGCGCAGCAGCAGGTGAGTGAGCAGCCCCGTCCAGACCTGCCACTTGACCGCCTTTTCGTTCTTGAACACGGCCCAGTAGCACTTTTCAGCGATGTCGGGGTTGCGCGTGCGGTTGGCGTTGGAGAAGGTGTTGCGTTTCGGCGGCACCGCGCCACGGATCCGGTTGACTTCAGGCTCATGCAGCCGGAATGCGTCGCAAATCTTGTTCAGGCAGAACACTCCCGAAATGTGCCCATAGAGCAGGGCGAGGACGTGGCTGAATGCCGGGAACTTCCAGATGTCGGCCCCTCCTCCCGAGCCAGCCGATCAATCAGGCCTTCAGGAATCCACTGGACGATCTGACGCAGCGTGGTGTACGCTGTTCTTGCTGGCCTTGGGAGTTCTCCCTCGGGGGCGCGGAGAAGCGCGTTCAAGCGCGCAATTTCGTGGTTTAGTTTTTTCATATGCCTGTAGGCTACAGGCAAAACCGCTCCCAAGGCCAGCGTTTTTTTGATGCCAAGAAGCGGCTGAATTGGGGATTTACTATTTCCACTCCCCACCCCATACTAAATGCCAACGCTTATGGTTTCTGGAACGTATCGTGGCTACGCCGATGTGGCGTGCTGTTCGCTCTGTATAGCCTATGGGATGCTAGTGAAGGCCGATTAATCAATGTTCAGCCCGTCGGCGCTTCTCGGCACGGTTTTGATCCTGACAGCACCGTCATTTACGGCATCGGCGCCTTTATCAGCGTCGGCAGCGAGGTCTATAAGCGGGTCGGCGGGAAACCTGTCGCTGTGCCTGTAAACAAGAGCTGAGTGGCTATACGATATCTCATGCGCATTGCAGAAATAAGGGCTACATCCGACAATCTGCCAGGAGAGATTCATGAAGAACGTAAGAATATGTCTGATCTTGGCTGCCGTTGCCCATGCGATCGGATTTGCGGGGGCAACCGAGTACCATGTGTCCAGAAGCGGACTCGACTCCCATCCCGGATCGTCATCCCAGCCGTTCCTCACGATTCAGAAGGCGGCCACGGTGATGCAGGCCGGGGATGTGTGCACGGTCCAAGCGGGAACGTATCGCGAAGAGGTGATCCCGCCCCGTGGGGGAAGCGCGGAGGCGCAACGGATCACCTATCGTGCCGCTGAGGGGGAGAAGGTGCTCTGGAAAGGCTCCGACCCATTCACCAATTGGACAGTGCATAGCGGAAACACCTATCAGGTCAGCATCTCCAACACAGTCTTTGGATCCTTCAATCCCTACGCAGTCTGTGTCACTGCGCCCCGGGTAACCTACGGAAACAATAAGTTTCACCGGGGGCAGGTGTTTTATGAAGGGGAGCAATACCGGGAACAGTTCGCCTTAGCTGACGTTACCGCGACGTCCAAAACATGGTATGTGAAACAGGACAATGGCAGCACAGTAATCTATGCCAACTTTGGCGGGGCAGATCCCAATGCCGGCCTGGCCGAAGTGACCATGCGGATGTCCGTGTTCCGCCCCATCGTCGATGGCGGCGTGAACTACATTACGCTGCGCGGCTTTCACATAGCGCACGGGGCGCCGAACGGGTCGCCTCCGTGCCCTACGGTTACTGACCAGCAAGGGCTGATTACCACCTATCGCGGCGGGCACTGGATCATCGAGAATAACGTCATATCGGATTCGCGAACGGTCGGTATTGTCAGCGGGTCTTTGCTGAACGACTGGAAAAGGAACTACGCCACGATGGGGCATCATATTGTCCGCGGGAACATCATCCGAAACTGCGGCCAAGCCGGCATCTGCGGCTGGGGCGGCTGGGGCGTGAGCCTGATCGAAGGAAATCTGATCGAGGAGATCAACCCGCTCATGGAGTTTGGCGGATATGAAACGGCCGGCATCAAGATTCACGCCTCGTCAGATTTCACGATTAGGAACAACGTTATCCGTGGTGTGTACAGTGGAGGAAATGGTAATCATCATGGTATCTGGCTTGACTGGGCCAATCAGAACCTGCGGGTGACGGGGAATATCATCTACAACACGGCCCAGTCGGCCCTGTATTTAGAAAAAGGCGTCGGTGGTAACCTCGTCGACAACAACGTGTTTGTGGCCCGTGGTGTCGAGGTGCAGTCGCATCAGGTCCTGCTGGCCCACAATCTTATGATCGGAGGCCATTTCTTCATGCACGTGGATGGCCGCAACGCTCAATATTCTAAACCCCACACGTATGACGAAATCGACCGATGGACCATGGAAACTGGGGCCAACCGCTTCTTCGGCAACATTTTCGTCGGATTTTCTCCGCCGAAAAAGACAAAGACCGAGCACCCTGACCGGGCCGATTTCAACGTGTATTACAAGGACGCCAAGAAGCCGTCCTTTGAAGGCGCCCAGTCGCGTGTGGTTTCCGCTTTCGATCCTGGCTTTACGCTGAAATCCCTGCCCGACGGCGCAGAGATCACCTTTGCGGTGGACGCCGGCTTCCCAGGCGTGCCAACGTCGATTATCACCAGCGAAATGCTGGGCACGAACTTCCTGACCGGCGCCGGAATGGAAAACCCCGATGGAACCCCGATGGATGTCACCACCGACTTCCTGGGCACGACGCGCGGCAAGAATCCGACGCCGGGGCCGTTTGAGACTCTGAAAAGTGGAACCAACACCTTTACGCTCAGAGTCGGTCCGGGCTACAAGGAAGGAAGCTCAACGCCGTGAGACGACAAACGCAGACCTGTCCGGGTGCGGGTCGAGTAAGGATGGCGCATTGTGATTGCTCTTGTCGAAAAGAAGAAGGAGGCGAGCGTGCCGCTGATGCAGGATCTGAGTGATGGGGCATCGCTGATCGCCAGAGCATTCAGGCGGCTTAGCGCTCCCTTGGGACGGTATAATTTCGACGGGGACTGGACGCACCTCTATCACGAAATGGAAACTTTCGGGTGGGATCAAGTCCAGGGAGGGCTGTCCCTCACGCATCACGCTAACGGGCTGCTCCGGATCGAAGGTTTCCGCTACTGTCCCGACGGGTACTGCTATTTTACGACCGCCGAGATGCAGGGGGGAGGGGACTTGCTGCGTGCGCCCACATCCTGGAGGGTTAGTTCCAAGGTGTCGCAGACGGTGGAGGGCACACCCATTTTGAACTCAGGGATGACGAAACGAGTGGAGGTGAATGGCGGGGGCCTTCTGGTGGAGGAAGGGAACCGGCGGCGTACGGTCGAGGCGCAGGGGCCCTATCTCTGCAAGCGTGGCCTCCTCGACGTGGTCGGGCGCATACGTATGCTCGGGATGGACGAACTCCACTTCACACTGGTCGACGAGTACGACGAGGTGTGCCCGGGGCAGACCATACGGTTCTGCGGCACACGGAATGCAGAGACCCGTAGCGGCACGATAGAGGTTTCTTGCTACCAGCACACCGGCATTGGCACGATTCCGGGGGTCTACTACGTCGATGCAGTGGGCCGAGTGCTGTTCTGCATCTCCGGCATGGAGATGATGGTCCTGGCGAGCGTTGACGGCACGGAAACGGGATATCTTCAATGATCGACGACAACCGAGGTGTTGGCGAAGCTGGCGGACACGGGAAACCCAACATACTCATCGCTATTTGCGATCAGATGAATCTCGACGCCATCGGAGCCTATCGCACCCATTTCGAGCACGGTTCGTGGCTGAGCCACTGGGTCAACACGCCGCAGCTGGATGAGCTGGTTGCACACGGCGTGTCCTTTACCGAATCCCACAGCACCAATCCCGTCTGCTGCCCGGCGCGGTCGAGCATCTTCACCGGCCGCTTTTCCCTGGAGACCGGTGTGGTCGTCAACGACGTCGGCATCGACAGGTCCGTGCCGAATATGGGGCAGTGGTTCGAGACGCACACCGACTACGACCGTGTCTATTGCGGGAAGTGGCATGCCGGCGGTCCTTGGGTGAACCCGACTGTCTGTGGGCCTTGCAAGATCCCCGGGTTTGATACTCTCCCCAACGGACCGGACTGGTGGGGGCAGCACATGGACTATGGCGTTTCGAGCAGCGTGGAGGCCTACATACGCAACCACAATGGCAGTAAGCCCTTTCTGGCCGTCGCCGGCTTTACAGATCCGCACGACATCTGCTATTGGACGCCGTCGCTCGATGGCGGCAGGACGCGGGCGACCGACTTCTTCCAACTTGGCAAGACGCTTCCCTCCCTGCCGCCCAATCAGAACTACGAGTTCGAGGAGATATGGGGCGAGCGCATCCCCTTTAGCGACATGGAATGGCGCAACTATATCTATGATTACTGCCGCATGGTTGAGCGGCTCGACCGGAACGTTGGGCGTCTGCTGCGGGCGGTCCAGGCCGGCGGCGATAACACCATCGTCCTCTTCACATCCGATCACGGCGACGGTCTCGGTCGTCACGCGAGGGTTCAGAAGTGGCATCCCTACGACGAATCGCTCAAGGTGCCGCTCATCGTATACGGGCCGAAGTTCGGTATACGCCGCCATCATCTCGACACGAGCAACCTCGTGAGCGGCGTCGACGTTATGCCGACGGTGTGCGATTATGCCGGCATTCCCGCGCCGCCTCACTGTCGTGGCATGAGTCTGCGGCCGCTGTTGGAGGGAAAAGCCACGGATTGGCGCAAGAGCGTGTTTGTTGAGTTGCGGGAAGTCGGACGGGTGATCCGCAGCGAACGCTACAAGTATGTCATGAGCTATGCAAGGTCATCCCCGGAAGCTCGCGCGCACATCAATGAGAGTTTTCTAACCCTTCACGGCAATCCTTCCATGTTTATCACCGCCGAAGGGGAACGCCTGAAGCGTGTTGACAAGGTCATGCTCTTTGACATGAAGAACGACCCCTGGGAACTCCGGAATCTTGCATCGGACGGGAAGTATCGAGAGATCATTGCCGAGCATGAATCGGCCATGCGCGAGTTCGAAGCGTCACTCATCGCTGGCCGGCAATTCACGCGGCAAGAATCCCATGCCAGGACCGTTTGAGAAACTGACGATCGGAACCAACACTTTCAAGCTCATCGTCGGCTTGGCATACAAGGAAAAGTGATAGGCATGCTGGCTACGGATGTACCCGCCCGCCCTTGTCCCGTTGCGTCCCGTTGCGCAATCCCTTTTGCCTTGCGAAACCGCCCGGCCCGTGTCAAACTCCCCCTGTCCTGCACATGAAGAAAGCGCGCCCCGCCAGCCAGTAGCCAGTGTTGCACGGACTACTGGCTGGCGGGATCCAATATGAAACGTCAGGTTGTCTTTATCATGACCGATACCCAGGGCACGAACATGCTGGGTTGCTACGGTCACCCCGAGCTACGCACAACACGGCTTGATCGCCTTGCCTCCGAAGGCATCCGGTTTGACCGGGCCTACACCTGCCAGCCGGTTTGCGGCCCGGCGCGTGCGGCCTTGTTCACCGGGCAGTTTCCGCACACGGCCGGCAGTTGGGCTAACAGCATGCCGCTCGGCGAGATCACCCGCACGATCGGGCAACGTCTTCAGGTAGCGGATATCCACACCGCCTACATTGGCAAGTGGCATTTGGACGGCAGCGACTATTTCGGTACCGGACAGTGTCCCGACGGATGGGATCCGGCCTACTGGTACGACATGCGCAATTACCTGGAGGAACTTTCGCCCGCCGACCGGCAGTTCTCCCGACAAATGGAGGCCAACCAGAACCCTGGCGTGCCACGCGAGTTCACCTTCGGCCACCGCTGTTCGAATCGGGCGATTGACTTTCTCGACAAACATAACGCGGAGGATTTCCTGCTCGTGCTCTCCTACGACGAGCCGCACGGTCCATTCCTGGCGCCCGAGCCGTATGCGAGCATGTTCCGCGACTTCGTCTATCCGAAGAAAGCCAACGTCGCCGACCCGTTGACCGACAAGCCGGAACATCAACGCATCTGGGCCGGGCGAGCCCTGACTTCGGATGCCGCGAAAGTGGAGATCCGGGCTCCGGATTACTTCGCCTGCAACGCATTCGTGGATGACGAAATAGGCCGCGTGCTCGACGCGGTGGACCGGTTCGCGCCGGGCGCGCTGGTGATATTCACCTCGGACCATGGCGACATGCTGGGTTCGCACCGGCTCTGGAACAAGGGTCCGGTTGCTTACCAGGAAGCGGCGAATATCCCGTTCCTCGTGCGCTGGCCCGGGCAGGCGCCGACCGACGCGACGAGTCGGCTTCCGGTCTCGCACATTGACGTGGCGCCGACAATTCTCGACTACTTCGGCCAACCGCCGCTTGGCATGCTCGAAGGACGCAGCCTTCTGCCCTGTTTCCGCGATCCGGGCGTGCGGGTGAACGACGCCGTGTTCATCGAGTTCGGACGGTACGAGACGGATCACGACGGCTTTGGCGGACTGCAACTGATGCGCGCGATTTGCGACGGTCGGCACAAACTCGTGGTCAACCTGCTGACTTCCGACGAGTTGTACGATCTTGACCGCGATCCGGAGGAGATGACCAATCTGATTATGGATCCCGGTTCTGCCGCCATTCGCGACGGGTTGCATGACAAGTTGCTGGATTGGATGAACCGCACCCGCGATCCGTTCCGTGGCTACTACTGGGAACGCCGTCCGTGGCGGACCGATGCCCCTCCCGCAGCATGGTCCTGCTCCGGGATGACGCGGCAACGGGTGGTTGAGCCCGGCGAGCTGCAGCAATTGGATTACAATACAGGCGGGGAAATCCGGGAGACAACGAGACGCAAGTAAAGATGAAACCGAATATCGTATTCATCTATGCCGATGATCTGGGCCGTGGCATGCTGAGCTGCTACAGCCAGCGCCATTATCGTACGCCCCATATAGACCGCCTGGCCGCCGAAGGGATGCGTTGTACGAGCGCCTACGGATGCGCCTTGTGCGCGCCGGCGCGCGCCGCCCTCCTGACCGGCGTCCACGATGCGCATGCCGGCCGCTGGACCTTCAACCGGTCGGGTCTTTACAACGAGTATCTGGCCGGGCGCATGACGCAGGCTCAGATCGAAGAACTGCTCTGCAACACCGGAATCCGTCCGCGCGAGGGCGATCTCTTCCTCGCCGAAATCGCCCGCCAGGCGGGCTTGATTACCGGACAGATCGGCAAACTCGAATGGGGCTTTTCCACCTGCGACCGCGAAATCCGCCGCCACGGCTGGGATTACCACTACGGCTATTACGATCATGGGCAGTGTCACGGATTCTATCCGCCCTATGTCTTTGAAGACGGACGGCGCGTGGACATTCCCGGCAACACGGATCCGACATTCGGCAAGGGACATTACGGGCCTTTCCCGAACGGCGAGGTGGAGCACAATGCCGCCGGCCGGGCTGTGCATTCCCAGGATCTGTACGATGCGAAGATCGTCGAGTTCCTGCGCCGCCACAAGGAGAAGCCATTCTTCCTCTACCATCCGACGCAACTCCCGCACGGACCGGTCTATTTTCCTGACCTCGACCCGCAGGTGGCCAATAATCCCGCCCTGACGCAGGTCGAAAAGGAATATGCCTCCATGGTTCTGCGGCTGGATCGTACAGTCGGCCTGATTCTTGACACGCTTCGGTCGCTGGGTCTGGAAGAGCGAACGCTGGTGATTTTCACGTCCGACAACGGCCACTGGCCCTGCTACGAACAGCCCGGGCGCTGCTATGCCCGCCAGACCCTCGACGAAGCGTGGCTCGACGATGTGACGACGAAGTTTCACAGCGACCGTTGCGGGGACATCCTCGACGGCAACGATGGCATGGCCGGCTTGAAGACCTCCAACTGGGAAGGCGCTACGCGTGTTCCATTCCTGGCGCGCTGGCCGGGTCATGTGCCGGCCGGGTCCGTCTCGGAGCGCCTGATCGCAAATTTCGACATGCTCGCGACCGTTGCCGATCTCGCCGGCATTCCGCTGCCACAGGGCGCCACCGACGGCCTCTCCCTGCTGCCCGCGTTGCGGGCAGACCCCGAAGCGCCGGAGCACGACCACATCGTCTACTCCAGCCACTATGGACCCTCGCTGGTAACCCGGGACGGCTGGAAGCTGCGCACGTTCGTGCGGCGGAACCGCATACTCGACTTCGGCACCTTCGGCGCGTCACTCGACGAACTGCGCGAGGCCTTCACCCTGCAACTCTACCGGCTTACGGACGACTACCGGGAGGAACGCGACCTCGCTGCCGAGCATCCTGAGAAACTGACCGAATTGCGCGGCAAACTACTGCAATCCTGCGACGGTAATCTGGCCAACGGCACACCGGAGGCCCACTTTGCGTTTTACCCCATGATGCAGACATGAGAGAAAGGAAGGTTATGAGCAAGCAGCAGAAGCGATATGTGCAAGTAGGAGTAGGCGGACGCGCCTTCATGTACACGGAGGCGGCGGCCAAGGGATTTCCCGGGGAAGCCTGCCTAGTGGGACTGTGCGACAACAACAAGGGCCGCCTCGACATGATGGCCCGATGGGTGAAACAGTGGACGTCGGCGGACGGCGGCACGGCCCTCGATGTGCCGCTCTATGATTACAAGGATTTCGACCGCATGGTGAAGGAGACGCGGCCGGACACGGTCATCGTCACGTGCAAGGATGCCTTCCACGATGAATATATATGCCGCGCCATGGAACTCGATTGCGATGTGATCACCGAAAAACCGATGACCACGGACGCGAAGAAATGCCAGCGCATCGTCGACACGCAGAAGAAGACCGGCCGCAAGGTCAGGGTGACCTTTAACTACCGCTACGCCCCGCCCCGCACCCAGGTCAAGGACCTGCTGATGAAAGGCACCATCGGCGAGGTACTCTCCGTGGATTTCCACTGGATGCTCGACACCTACCACGGAGCCGACTACTTCCGCCGCTGGCACCGCAACAAGGCCAACTCCGGCGGCCTGATGGTGCACAAGGCCACCCATCACTTTGATCTGGTCAACTGGTGGCTCTCCGACGTGCCGCAACGCGTGTACGCCTCCGGCCACCGCCACTTTTACACGGCGAAAACCGCGGACCGGCTTGGCCTGACCCGGCGTCAGGAACGTTGTCACGGCTGCCCGGAATTGGGGACGTGTCCGTTCGGCCTCGACCTGGCTGCCAACAACGGCCTCAAGGAGATCTACCTTGATTGCGAGCAACATGACGGCTATTTCCGCGACCGTTGCGTCTTCAGTTCCGAAATTGACATCGAGGACAGCATGAACGTGGTGGTGGATTATGCCGGCGGGGCCAAGATGTCCTACTCCCTCAATGCATTCATGCCATGGGAGGGGTATGCGGTCGCCTTCAACGGCACCAAGGGCCGCCTGGAGCACATGTGCCAGGAGACTGTGTATATCAACGGCGATGGAAGCGTTCCGGGCGCGCTCAAGAGCGCGGACACCTACATCCGCGTCTACCCGATCCGCAAGCCGGCGTACAGTATCGATATCTGGAAGGCGGAAGGTGGTCATGGCGGCGGCGACGACCCGCTGGTTCGTGACGTATTCAGCCACACGCCGCCGGCGGATCCGTACAAACGTGCGGCAGATCAGCGATCCGGCGCCTGGTCCATCCTAGTCGGGGCGGCGGCAAACCAATCCATGGCCAACAACCGCCCGTTTCAGATCTCCGAACTCTGCCAAAACATCGGCATTCCGGACTACCCGCCCATGCCCACGGGGAACGAGCCGCTGCGTTTTTAAAAGGACGCATCCGAATTCCACGGGGCACATGATTCAGGGCGGTGCCTGGCTCGACGCCGTGGAATTCCAGTGAAACGCGATATGAACCGGGAAGGAAACGGAGAACAATGAACACGGATGCGCTGCGACGAAGCGAGTGGCACGGCGGACAATTGATGGCCTTTTCCGCGCTGGATGGCGTTACGGATGCAGGCAACGCGTTGACGGCGCGAACGGCGTTCGATGCGCCGGGCCTTGATATCAAACTCCCCGCCCGTTGCCACATCCGGTTTCCGGCGCAGGCCGACCCGGACAACACCGTTGCCGGCGACTGGTTTCGTGTGGGCGGCACACGTGGCGCTTTTCTCGACACGTATCACCTGCTCATCGAAGGACCTTGCAAGGTGGTGGACACAGAACCGAGGATATCTGTCGCGGTTGACGCCCATCGCACGTTGATCGGGTCCGCCTCTCATTTCGACGGTTCCAGAATCGCGGCGGACATCGATGCCGCCCTTGGCGCCCGGAGCCGGTGGCTCGATGCGCTGCGCCTTCCGGCTGGCCTGTCGCCGGCGGCGGCGCGTACACTGCTCAAGGCATTGTCCGTCATGAAGACCCAGGTCTATACGCCCGAGGGACGGATTCGGCACCGCTGGACAACGCCTGATCGCTGGCCGCACTGGCACATGTGGTTGTGGGATTCGGCCTTCCATGCCATTGGCTGGCGCCACGTTGACCCGGCAATTGCCCGGGACGCCATTTCCGCGGTACTCGATATGCAGGCGCCGGATGGCTTTATCGCGCACATGATGAATCCGTCCGGCACATCGGACATCACGCAACCTCCGGTTCTGGCCCTGGCCGCTAAACTTGTCCATGAGGTCGCCCCGGATGGCGAGTGGATCGCGACTATTTATCCCAAGCTGTGCGCGTATGTGGAATGGGACCTGGCCCATCGCGACCTCGATGGATCGGGACTGGTGGAGTGGAAGATCGACGGCGACCCGCATTGCCGCAGCGGGGAGAGCGGCATGGACAATTCGCCGCGCTTCGACGTTGCCGCGCGAATGGACGCCGTGGACTTTAACTCTTTCCTCGCGCTGGAGTGCGAGATCCTGGCGGAGTTTGCGGTCTCGCTCAATCGCAGTGCCGACGCCGCGAAGTGGAAAGTGAAGCACGCTCACCTGTGTCGTCTGATTAACGACAGGCTTTGGTCCGAGAAGGCCCGATTCTTCATGGATTATGACATCGAGCGGAAAGAACATTCGCCTGTCCTGGCCAGCTCCGGATTTTTGCCGCTGATCTGCGGCGCGGCTTCCCGGACGCAGGCCAACCGGCTGGCCGAATGCCTCGCCGATCCGGCGATGTTCGGCACCGCCTTTCCGGTTCCTTCCATTGCCGCAAAGGACACGAAGCACTATGCCAAGGACATGTGGCGAGGGCCTGTATGGATCAACCTGAACTGGCTGATCATCCGGGGCTTCGAGCGTTACGGCATGCAGGAAGTAGCGGCGTCGCTCCGGACGCAAACCATGCAGGAGATCGAAAAAGCCTGCGACAAATACGGAGTCCTGTTCGAGTTCTACGACGATCGTGGGGAGGTTGATCCGCCAAAGCTTCTGCGGAAAGGCAAGTGCGCCCCGGAGCAAAGTCCGATGCATCAGGCCTTCCACGATTACGGCTGGACCGCCACGCTGTACGCGGACATGGCCTACGCAACCGGAAGAAAGGAAAATGAACGAATCAAGACATAGCACAACCATCCGCGCGCTGGGTCGTTTTTCGATCGGCATCGGCGATCGGTTCGGTTACGAAGGCGTCGCGCTACTCGCCGCACTGGCGGCTGCGCGGCAGGATGGCATTGTGGTGACGCCGGTCTGGAACAAGTCGAACCGCGAACACAATCTGATCGGAACTTGTCCGGCCGATGCGCGCGCGGCGGCGGACGCCGCAGTCAAGGAGGCGGGCTGGACCGATCCCTATTGGCTGGATGCCGACCACATTGCCTTGGGAAACGTGGAGCGGTTTCTGGACGCGTGTGATTTCTTCACGCTGGATGTGGCCGAGCAGATCGGACAGGCCTGCGAGCCGTCGGCGATGGAGGCGTTGGCGCGACGCGTGGAACAACTCTTCGGGTCAACCCCTGAACTGCCAAACAGCGGCGGGGAGAAGCTGGCGCTCGGGAGCGCGTCGGTACGATCCGCCGCCGGCAAGTATGGCGCAGCCGTGGCCGAGGCGGGGCGGATATTCCGGCGAATTCAAACGCATCGCGGGGAGCGCGGATTCCGGGTTGAGGTTTCATTGGACGAGACCGATATCCCGCAATCGCCGCAGGATTTGCTCGTCATCCTGACCGGCCTGGCGATGGAAGGTGTCCCGGCAGATACCCTGGCCCCCCGATTCTCGGGCCGTTTTAACAAGGGCGTGGACTACGTGGGCGATCCACGCCAGTTTGCGCGCGAGTTCGAGCAGGATATCGCCGTGCTGGCGCTGGCCCGGCAGAAACTTGGCTTCGATGAGGGATTGAAGTTAAGTGTTCATTCCGGCAGCGATAAGTTTGCCATCTATGGTCCGATCCGGGAGATTCTCGCGCGAACCGGAGCGGGACTTCATCTCAAGACCGCCGGCACGACCTGGTTGGAGGAGGTTGTCGGGTTGGCGCTGGTCGGCGGCAATGGGTTGGCCTTTGTGAAGGAGCTCTGGCGGCAGGCCATTGCGCGCCGCGAGGAGCTTTCAAAGCCGTATGCACCGGTCCTCGATATTGAGCCGTCGCGCCTGCCGGCACCGACGGAAGTCGCCACGTGGGACGGTCCCCGTTTTGCCGCGGCGCTGCGCCACGACCAGCACTGCCCGCACTACAATCCGCATTTTCGTCAATTGCTGCATGTCGCATTCCGCGTTGCGGCCGAGGCAGGCGATGGCTTTCGCGCACTGCTTCGCGAACATCGCGCAATTATCGCGCGGGAAGTCACCGTGAATCTGCTGGAACGCCATATTCGTCGCGTGTTTCCATCATGAAATCAATGGAGGTAGTTGCCCCCTCTGTGGTGTCTGCAATTGAGAAGTCAGAATTCAGGAGTCAGTAGTCAGCATGAAGTATCCCGTCACGATCGCAAGCGACAGTCTGGTCAAGTATGTCGGCAGCACCCTGGATTATTCGACGCCGATGACGTCCTTCTCTCCTTTCTATTCGGATATTGGGCTTGGATTTGACCATACGGGCGGCATTAAATGTCTTTTTCTTCACTACAACCGCAAAACGACACGGTGCTTTGATCCATTCTTGTCCATACCCTCTTCTGTGAAGAGACAGGAGTGCTCGCCGACTGGGGTTACCCAGTTTCTGGAAGATGGCACGGTTCATGTTGCATTCTGTGATCACAACACTTGGATCGTTGAATGTGAGGGCGTGAGAAGGCTGGACTTCCGCGTTTCACAAGACTCGGCTTTTGAGGAACTGCGTTGTGCCGTGCACGAGGGGAACATCCACACTTTCGACGGGTATTTCCCGACCGGCGATGCGCGCGACCCCGACCGGCGCTTCCCTTTTGTTCTTGGTCTCAGGGTCATCGTCGGCCAGTCAAGCGGTTCCGACGGAATCACCGGCCAGGTTCAAATAGCGCCGGATGCCAGCGGTCGGATCGTACTGGCGTTCTCCGCCCGAATGCTGGCTGTCGATCACGAGACCATCTTGAACCGACTCAAAGCCGCAAGCGACAGCGCAGCAGATGCCGTACGTCGCAGTCAGGTATGGCTTGAACAAGCCATGGGCAACTTGACGTTGGTAGCCAATGACGAGCGCGAGTGTTCCGTGCTCGCCCGTTGCGCACATGGCCTGCTCAGTAATAGCGCCGAAGCTCCGGGATTCCTGTCGGGACGGGTTTCCGCTTTTCCCAGCAGGGGGAACTACCCGACCCATTACCTGTGGGACAGTTGCTTTCAGAATCTTGCGTTGGAGCAGATGCATCCCCGACTGGCCGAGGACAGTCTTCTGCTGCTTACGGAAAACCTCCGCCCTGACGGCAAGATGGCCCACTTCCTGTGTTCGACCTGGATGCGACCCCATGAGTCACAGCCGCCACTTGTGGGTTGGGCCGGACTTCGCCTGGTAAAAGCACGACACAACCTTGATCTGGCGGCCCGCCTTCTTCCGGCTCTCCAGCGAAACACACAGTGGTGGTTATCGCAAAGAATGACGCGTTTTGGCCTTGTAACCGCGCGAAACGGATTGGAAACGGGATGGGACGATTCGCCGCGCTTCGACGATGGGCCCACCGTAGCCTGCGACATAAACAGCTATCTCCTTATGCAGATGAGAGCCTGCGCCGAGTTGTCACGAATGCTGGACGACCCTGACGAAGCCGACCGGCAGGAACTGCATGCGGATCGTTACGCGAGGCTCATGGTCACCACGTTGCTGGACAGGGATACCGGGTTGTTCTGGGATCGGAGCGTGGCGGATGGCACACCGGTCAAGATCAAGACACCGGCTTGCTTTCTGCCCATGCTTGCCGGCGTCCCCATTGCCGATGCGGAGATGCGAGAAGTCATCCGGAATGAACTTCTGAATCCTGCCAGCTTCTTCGGGAGCATGCCTTTCCCGTCTGTGGCCTATAATGAGGTCAGCTACCAACCCGACAAATGTTGGCGGGGACCGACCTGGCTGCCGGTCGCGTACCTCATGTTGCTCCTGCTCGACAAGGCCGCGTATCACAGGGAGGCCATGAATGCTCGAGTGGTCCTCTATCGAGCGATCATCCGCGACGGCAACATTCGAGAACTCTTCAATTCCCAAACGGGTGAGGGTTTGGGCGCCTATGAGCAGGGCTGGACAGCCGCCATTTGCCTGAAACTGAACCTGGAGATATCTGCGTACATGCAGTGATACGAAGCGTAAGGACCCTTATGAATCGCACAGCAGAGACCAGGACGCAGTTCGTACCGGGCGAGCTTTGGCCGGATGATAACGGCACGCACATCAACGCCCACGGCGGTGGTGTGGTCTTCAGCAAGGGCGTGTTCTATTGGTTTGGCGAACACAAGATCGCCGGCCAGGCCGGCAATGTCGCGCATGTTGGCGTACACGGCTACTCATCAACCGATCTTTACAACTGGAAGGACGAGGGAATCGCATGAAGAAGAGATCTGTTACGCCGGTCTGCACCTTTGATCCCCGCGTCGTGCCGGCGTCTGTTCCTGATTCCTGGCTTTCACTTTCCAGGGAAATTGATTACACGCCGCCCGGATTCTACCTGCGCACCTGCCATAGTGTGCGGGATGGATCCACTTTCGGGATCGAGCTGCTGGATGCCAAGGGCGGTCCGATCAACGCACAGCCATCCAGCTCCCCGGCCCTGACCGTGATGAAGGGTTGCGGTGCCCGACTGGAATGCGCTTTTGGGGCTAACGGTGCCTTGCGTCTGCGCGTGCGCGGCGGCAGGGCCCGCTTGACGCTTCAGCACCTCAAGGGCTACAACCCGGTGATTTTCGCGCACAACTCCGACCGTGTCCAAGTCTCGCTGACCTGGGTCA
>Ga0268276_1001131_pt1 | contig 27687 bp, 28 predicted proteins | sample saktaG_4_FD_190145 | JGI IMG/M metagenome (GOLD analysis project Ga0268276, IMG submission 190145) | Saline water microbial communities from Sakinaw Lake, British Columbia, Canada - sak_2010_1_5_45m | ecosystem: Environmental > Aquatic > Non-marine Saline and Alkaline > Saline ...
TGACCCAAACCATGGCCGAAATATTCTCCATAACCCTTCTTTACTATTATGTCCCTTGCTACCGAATCCACTTCTTTGCACTTCACGCCCGGCTTTAAAAAATCGAGGGCTGCTTTTTGAGCTTCAAATACAATTGAAAATATCTCTTTTTGTTTTTGATTTTCTTTACCCATAATTATAGTACGGGTTATATCAGAATTGTAATTTTGGTAATTCGCTCCCATATCAATAGTTATAAGCTCTCCTTCCGCAATCTTTTTTTCAGAAGGTTTTCCGTGTGGCAGGGATGATCTTTCTCCGGAAACTACAATTGTTTCAAAAGCTTCTTTTTGGGCTCCTTTTTTTCTCATAGTATAAGCTAACTCAGAGGCAATATCAAGCTCTCGTACACCTGGTTCTATCATTTCAAATACATCCTTCAAGCTTTCTGTGGTTATCTGAGCAGCTTTCTTCATTTTAATGATTTCTTCCCTATCTTTAATCATTCTTATCTGCTCGATAATGTTTTCTGTAGGAAGAAATTCTATAGATTCAAAACTTTCAGAATATTTCTTAAAGTCAGCATAGCTTAAATTACTGCTTTCAAAAGCTATTTTTTTAATCTTATTTTTTTCTATTATCTTTTTTAATGCTAATATGCGTGCGTTTTTTTTCTTCGGTTCATCAGTTATAATTTTAAAATCAGGACTTTCTTTTTCAGCTTGTTCTGTATAACGTGAATCAGTTAGCAAGTAATTTTTATCTCCAGCCCCAATCAAAGCAAATCCTTCCCCATCAAATCCGCTTAAATAATTTAAGTTTTTTAGGTTACTAACTAAGAGCCATTCGATTTCTTTGTTCTCTTTTTCTATTTTATCCCTAAATATTTTCAATCTTTCTTTAATCAAGATTAATTCCTCCCCTCTTATACTTTTCAATTATTTTCTGGCTTATCTCTTCAATAGATAAATCAGTTATATCAATAACATAATCAGCAGTTTGTTCCTTTTAATCCAACTAATACTATATTTTTCATAATTTACTAATCTCTCCTATTAAATCATATTCGAGAGCTTCTGTCACTTTCACTTTTATAATTTTTCCCACTTGAGCCTTATCCGTCCTTATTATAACTTTTCCATCTATCTCCGGAGCGTCTCCTTTAGTTCGTCCCGTAGCAATTTTAGGCTTATCCGATTGTATTTCATCAATCAGCACTTCTATTTTTTTTCCCATATAAGTACTATTTATTTCTTTTGAAATCGGCTGTTGAGTTAACATTAGTTCTTTTAAGCGCTCTTTCTTAATTCGCATGGGAATTTGTTGAAGAAAGTCATAAGCCGGAATTCCCTCTTCCCGGGAAAAAATAAAAGCTCCCAACTTTTCGAATCGAAATTCATTAACAAAATTTAATAGCTCTTTAAAATCCTCATCAGTTTCACCGGGAAAGCCCACCATAAAAGTAGTGCGCAAAGTTAAATTAGGAATCCTATCTCTTAATTTATTAATTAATGAAATAATATTATCTTTTTTAACCGGCCTATTCATTCTTTTTAGTATTTTATCACTTATATGTTGTAAGGGTAAATCCAGATAGGGACATATCTTGGGAGAATTTGCTATAACCTCAATTAATTCATCATTATAATGAGCAGGGTGGGTATATAGGAGTCTTATCCATTTTAAATTATTTAATTTAAGAAGAGAAAGTTTCTTTAACAATTCAGCTAATTTATATTTTCCATAAAGGTCGATTCCGTATAAAGTTGTATCTTGACCAATTAAAATAATCTCGAAAAGATTTTGTTTTTCAGAAAGTATTTTTACTTCGTCAATTATATCTTCCATCTTTCTACTACGATAATTTCCTCTGAGTTGAGGTATCAGGCAATAGGAACAATTATTTTGACAGCCTTCGGATATTTTAATATAGGCGTAATGCTGAGGAGTTAAAATAGTTCGAGGGGTATTATGGTTATAAAGAAATTTAGGTTCAGGAGAAACTGTATAGATTTGTTCGTCTTGCAAAACACTTTTTACCACATTATCAATATTTAATAAATCTCCGACTCCTAAAAAAGCATCAACCTCGGGGAGTTCCAGACTCAGAATGTCATCTTTATATCTCTGAGGAAGACATCCGGTTACTATGATATGTTTTATCTTTCCTTCTTTCTTTAATTTTACCAGATTAAGAATTTCTTCAATGGATTCTTCTACGGCATCTCTTATGAAACTGCAGGTATTTATGATCACTATATCTGAACTATCAATCTCCTTACTTATTTGGTATCCTTTTTCTCTTAACTTCCCACAAATTATTTCAGTATCGACAAAGTTTTTAGGACATCCCAAAGATTTAATTCCAATTTGCATAATATATGATTTTTTGTCCTTTCATAATATAGTGTACAGCAAACAGCACTTAGCGTATAGGTAAATCATTCAATACCAAACTAAAAATTTAAAGCGTAAAGCGCAAAACCATAATTTAAAATTCAAAACTTATTTTTCCCTTTGAGAGTTAATATGCTTGAACCTAATATTTTCGCTAATTCTTTAGTTTCATTTAAGAGATATTCTATCTGGTTGTTATTTATTTTTTTAGCGTCTTTTAGCAAGTTAAGCCAGTATATACTTTCATTAGCAGATTTAAGAGAATAATTAAAATATTTAGTGAAATCTTTTTTAGAACTAGAAGCTTGGGCTTCAACGATATTTGCCCCGATAGATGTAGCTGATCTTAATAGTTGTTTAGAAATAATTTGAGCAGAGCTATCTTTTGGTAGATTATCTAAAAATTCTATCATTTTAATAGAATATTGATATGTTCTATCTTTTAGTTTCATTTTATATTTAAAGTTTTCATTTTCCATTTTGCAAATTATCCTTTCATGTATAGCAATGTTTTCTTAATTTTAAATTTTGAGCTTTGGTTTCGCGCTTTACGCTTTACATTTTTCGCTGTATGTTATTATCTAAAAAACCTATACTTCTGCTTATTCTCTGCATCTATTGCTTTTACGTATCCCTCTACAACTTCAGGCGGGCTACCCTTAACTAAACCAATTAAACAAAAAATTCCGATAATAATATCTTCAAAAAATCCAAAAAACGGAACTAAAAAATCAGGGATTAAATCATACGGCGATAATGCATAAGCAATTGCCCCGTATACTAACAATTTCAAATAAAAAGGTACTCTCTTGTCTTTAAGCAATTTTAAGGACAACTTTATAAAATTAGGTATATGAAATATTATTCTGGCTAAATACATCTGCTTTTTTAATTTACCATATGGGTCTTTATTTTCTTCAGACATACAATTTACTCTCCATACCTCTCTGTCATTGCGAGCACCGTTTTCGGTGCGCGGCAATCCCAAGCAAGGCAAATGTTATATTGTTTCCATCTGTCATTGCGAGCGATCAACGGGAGCGTGGTAATCCCAAGTGAGACAAATATTATATTAATTGTCTTACTGATTTTAACATAGCTGCCAGAGAAGCGTCAATTAATTACATTAGCGGTAAAATAAAATAACCCCAGATTAGTTCTGAGGTTATTTCTACTTCAATTTTTCTATCATTTAAAAAAGAGGGGGGGTGGTCTTAGATTTCTATAAACTTACCATGAACCACGATATCGTGAGAAATGGTTAGTTTCAAAACATCCACTACCATCATAATCATCTACTTCTATCCATTCACCTTGTCTAAAAGTGAATACTTTCTCTGGTGGCTCTTCAAAACAAACTGTAAATGTACCATTAACTTTTATTTCGGGTCCAAATTGATATTCACCATCACCAAAATAGATAATGTGAATTTTGGTATCTTTGGTTAGAACATTTTCCCCAAAAGTAATGGTAACACCTTCCAGAGTGATAGAACCGCCTTCTTTACCTATCCACTCTTGAACCTTTTCTTTTTTAGCAGAAAAGGCAAAAGTAGATAAAGCCAAAAAGACTATTACCACTACACAGAGAACAGATAGAAGCTTTAAACCTAATCTTTTCTTCATTTTTATCATCTCCTTCGGTGGCCCAGCCATCTTGACTAAATTAATAGTTTTAGATCTGTGACTTTGCGTCTCAACCTTTCGATTGATTTGCTATTATCGGGAGTTTACTTAGAAATTTAAACTCCTTATATACCATCCCCCCACTTATATTATATAACAAAAAATATAAAATGCAAATAAACTAAATATAGTATCGAGTATCGAGTCAAGAAAGTGGAAAAAGATAAAATACAAAGGGCGGAATAATTTCGAACTGACTATAAATTATCTATAATTTTTTTTATTTATTATTTTTTTAATTTATTCAATTTTTCCTCAATTTCCCCAAGATATTTTTTTGTTCCAATATGTCTCAATATTTTTTGTGATTTAATCAAATTCTTTTTAGCTAAATCTGTATCTCTCTTTAAAATTAACATATCACCCAATTCATAATAGGTTTCACCTTCATTCAATCTATCTCCCTGCTGAGAATAAATCTTTATAGACTTCTTAAAATAGTTATCACTTTCTTCCCAATTTTTTAGCTTTTTAGACAATATCCCTTTTAATTTATATACATCTGCTAATCCCAATTTGTCTTCAAGTTCTTTAAATATTTTTTCTGCATTGGAAATATAATATTTTACCTCATTAAATTTGTCTTTTTTTAAATATTCTTCTCCTAAATGAACAAAATTAATACCTTGATTATAAATATCTCCAATTCTTTCTGATAATATTATGCTTTTTTTATAATTAGATATTGCTGAATTTGAATTGTTTAATGTCGAATATACTATTCCAATGTTTCCCATGATATTAGACATTTCAATTACGTTGTTGTATTTTTTAGAGATAGATAAGCTTTTTTTATAAGCTTCAATTGCTTTTTTCCACTCACCAACCATATCATAATATATTCCCATATTATTCAGAACCATAGCAAGTAAAACTTCGGCTTTTATTTCTTCGCAAATCTTCAAACTATCTTTAAGATATTTATATCCTTTTTCAGTATCTCCTCTTAAAAGATATGCCAATCCAATGCTTTTTATTATCCTTGCTTTTCTTCTTAAATTATTTATTTCCTCGCTAATTAGTAAACTATTCTTAAAATATTCAATTGCCTTATCCCATTTACCAATATCGCCATATAAATTTCCCATACCCATTAAAACTAAAGATTCATTATCCTTATCACCATTTTTTTTGCAATATTTTAAGGATTTATTCAAATTTATTTCCGCTTCTTTTCTCTCTCCAATAATCGATTGGGAGAAAGCTAACTTATTATATATTTCCGAAAGTTGAGTCAATTGTTTCTTTTCAAGTTCCGTTAACTCTAAAATCTTAATACTATCCCGATAATAATTTATGGCATTTTTAAAAGCATATAACGATTGAGCTTTATCTCCCGCTTTGTTTAAATAAAAAACAGCTTTTTCTTTGTCATCACTGTTTTTAAAATGATAAGCCAATTCTTCCACTTTTGCATCAATTTTAGATAAATACATTTCCTCCATAGCTGCTCCTATTTTAGTATGCAAGCTCCTTCTGGTTTTAAAAAGCAGGCTATTGTAAGCTATCTCTTGGATAAGTGTATGGGTAAAGGTAAAATGTCTTTGAGGTTCAGGTGCTGTTTTTCCTTCTTCTATAAATTCATGTTTCTGCAACTCTTTCATCATTTCTAATAATGTTTTAACTTCCAGATTGGTAATTTTTTGTAAAAGTTTAATTTCAATATCTCTTCCTAAAACTGATCCCTGATATAAAATCTCTTTTAATCCTACCGGAAGCAAGTCAATTCTTGCTCGGGCAATGCTTTGAACTGTATCCGGTATTTGAAAATTCTCAAATATTTCTGCATAATTGCCTGGTTTATCTTTATCGGCTGATAATTTTTTTTCTTCAATTCCCCGAATAATTTCTTCAATAAACAAGGGATTTCCATTGGCAGTAGTAATTATTTTATCTTTCATCAATTTATAGATATCATTCTCTTTTATTAAATATTTTATTAACTTATCTGTTTCAGCATTTTTTAAAGGTGATAATATTATTCTCTTCGCTCCAGCAATATATAGCTTCTTTTTCAGCGGTTCTCTAAAACTGCAAATAAACATAACCGGATATGTTTTAAGTTCTTTAGAACATTGAATTAAAAACTCCGCTGATGCGTCATCAATCCACTGTACATCTTCAATAATTATAATAAGAGGTTTTTGAGAAGAAAAACTAAAAAGTAATTTTTTCAATAATCCGGTAAACAAATTACTTTCTTCTTTTGATTGCTCCATTATTTCTTCCAGGGATTTAATCTTTGAGGATAACAGTCTGGAAAAATATGAAGAAGCGAATAATAGTGAAGGGTCAATCTTTCTTATTTTATTTTCTATTTTCCTCTCGATTTTTTTGAGATTAACATCAAATTTTATTCCGAAGATTTTAGTAAATATCTCCTTCAAAGGGGCATAAGGTTTTGATTCTTCCCAGGATGAACAATTACCGGATAAAATATTAAATTCTTTGGCTAAAGATTCTTTAGTAAGCTCCAAAATTAATCTTGATTTACCTATTCCTAATTCACCGCTTATCTCAATTGCCTGTCCTTTTGATTGGTAAGATTTATTTAAAGCTTCTTTTAAAACCAATAATTCTTTTTGTCTCCCCATAAAAAGCGAATGACTATTTTTCTTTTGCTCAAGGAAACTGATTTTCTTCTTTTCGGCTTTTAAAGTATAAACCGTAACTAAATCTTTTTTACCTTTTACTTTCAACTTGCGGGGAAAAGAAATTGTAAAATTATCTTTGATTCTCTGGAAAGTTTTTTCGCCGATTAATATTTTTCCGGGAATTGCATTTGCCTGCAGACGGGAGGATAAATTTACCGTATCTCCGATAACGGTAAATTCTTTTCTTATGCTTGAACCAATCTCGCCGGATATGCACAGTCCGGTATTGATTCCGATTCTTGCCTTTAAGCTTTTTACTTTGTTACCTATTTTTATCTTTCCATTTTCTTCTATTGATTTGGTTATCTCTATACTTGCTCTGGCCGCCCTCTCAGGGTCATCTTCATGACTAAAAGGAGTTCCGAATACAGCCATTAATCCATCACCCAAAAATTTATTGATACTACCACCGTGGTTATCAATTATACCGACTATCGGTGCAAAAATATTATTAATTATCTCCGTGGCTTTCTCCGGGTCAAGCTGATCAGCAAGTTTGGTAAACCCTCTTATATCAATAAATATTATGGTGACCTCACTCCGTTCACTCGGTAAGCTTCCCTTCCCTTCTAATATCCTGGAAGTTACTGCTTCGGGGACATAAGGTTTAAATAATTCTAATATATTATTTTCTTTTTTCTCTTTCATTTTCTCTTTTTCCATACTATATTTTATTTAATTAGGACAGGCGTCTCGCCTATCAATGTCATTGTGAGCCCTGATTTATCAGAGCGCAGCAATCTCTATTTCCAAAAAATGGGGTTCGATTCATCGAACCCGTCTTTATCTCTCCTCTCCCCTCGGAGGGAGAGGGTCAGGGTGAGGGGGAATAAATTAAGATTTCTACTATTATAACAAAAGCTTAAAAATAAATAAAGAATAAAAAAAGGCACTTTCCGTACGTTTTTAGGATATTCTATAAGGATACGACATGGCGTGTCTTTTGGGTTCTTGTTTTATTTCCGGTTTAAGGATGAGGAATAATTGCAAAGATCGTAATTTCACCTTCGCATGGACCATAATAGAAGAAAATTCTATATGCTGCCGAAGTACTTTGCTCAGCATAAGCCTCAAAAATCTTTTCACCACTTGGTCCTTGAAGTGAATGATATATATGGGTTTGTAAGCTGGGGTGCCTGGGATTTTGGGTTAAATATTTTAAATTTTTTACTATTGCTTTATACTGCTTTTTCTTTCCTGTATTTTCTTTTAGATTTTTCAACGCCTTTTTAGCAGTAAGAGTGAAATTCAATATAAATTTCATAAATCTTCCAGAAATTCTTCCAAATTTTCTACTTTTTCGGTCTTTTCTTGTTTTGCTTCAGCCAATCCCTGGCGAATTGAACCTAATAATTTAGGATTTTGATAAATCCAAGCTTCTTTACTGGGAATAGATACCATAGGCCTTAGTAAAATATCACCTTCTTCACTATAGAAAATTTGAAACCCATCAGCCTTAGCCTGCAAACTAATTAATTTTACAATTTTTTCACCTATAGTTATCCTATTTTTAGAATCAAAGGTTCTTATGCCTGCTGGTATAAATTTTTCATTGATATTACTAATGGTTTCCTCTTTATTGATTTTCATTTCATCTGCCTCCTTATCTAATATAGTCTATGGTGGGAAATATGTCAAGTGGGATTGTGGAAATGCCTAACCAATCCACCAATTTTCATCTTTTTTTGTAACGGCAGTATATAAATTATTCATATGCACCTCCATGTAAGTCAATAATTATTTATTTCTTTCAAATTACATACCAGAGAAGAAAATGGGATGTGCTTCCTATTTAAATTAATCGTAAGACGGTCGTCTTGCCGGTCAATGTCATTGCGAGTACTAATTTATCAGGTCGCGGCAATCTCTATTTTCAAAGAAGTGTAGTGGTTCGATTCCTGTCTGCGTGCGGGAACGCACAGGCAGGCATCGAACCCGTAATAATATAGGAGCTTAATTTCTCAAGCTCGTCAAGAATTCGGGTCGGATGAATCCGACCCCTACCAAAAATCACTATAAAATCTGTAGGGCAATCGTCTCACCTGTTAAATGGTATAAAAAATAGGCGAGCTATTTTTTATTATAACTCGCCTATTTTTGGGAATCATATTTACTTTAATTAATTATGGTGCATCATTGGCTATAACAGTTACAAATGCAATATATTCATTTGCCGCAGAATCAGTTACAGTCAGTTGTACTAGATATGTACCAACAGTAGTAAATGTATGGACAGCTGTAATTCCTGTGTCATCAATAGTTCCATTTCCGTCAAAGTCCCATTCATAGCTGACAATTTGAGGATTTGCAACGGTAGAACCAGAAGCATCAAATCCCACTGTAAAGGGAACGAATCCTGTTGCCGGTGAAGGCGTCGTAACAATAACCGCTCCCACTTCACCACTGCCTACAGTAATAACCTTTATAGCCATACCTTCATTTCCAAACAAATCAGTTACAATGAGGATGGCAATAAAGGTACCTGCATTCTCATAGGTATGAGTAGTGGCAATTGCTGTGGAAGTTGTACCGTCTCCAAAATTCCAACTATAGCTGGCAATTCCTCTATCATCAGGATGACTATTATCAGTAGATCCTGAAGCATCAAAAGCAACGGTAAGAGGAGGATTACCAGATTCAGGTGTCGCTTTGATAGATGCTACTGGAGGATGGACATCTACACCAGGTTGAAGCACCGGAAGTGAAGAGACTATGGGGATAGTTTGATTATGCCCTGAACCATCCACTCCGATTAAATCAATATCGCAATTAACCTCTACAATAAAGGGATTCAAAGTAACATAATCGGCAGCTTCCTGAATATAAAGTGGTATATTTTCAATTATCGTTTCATCCCCGGGGGTTCCGGGAGTAGAAGATGGTTTTACATAAAAACTAGCATTAATATCTCTTGATAATTCTGGAATATTGATTTCACCGCTATTATAGTTATCTCCGTGATAATCATATCTAAACCCGGTAATAAAAAATTCCACCTCATTTATAGAATACGCACTTAGATTAAAACACCCTTCAATGGGGTCACCTGCATCTTCAGGATTAAAATCTATCCTTATCTGTGCCTGGGGATCAAAGATATTAAGAAGTCCCAAGGAAAGCCAATTACACCCCGCTAATGATATTATGAAACCTAACAATATTGCTATAAATAATATTTTATATAAATTCTTTTTATTTTTATATTGCAAAGTCTTGTCCTCCCTTTTTATTTTATCTATCGATTAAATAGTCGATAGTCGTGAGTATATTGTATATAGTAAAGATAAAAACAATATTCCCGCTCTGGATTCCCGCTTTTGCGGGAATGACAGAAGCAGCGGGTTCGATGAATCGAACCCCCTACACTTAATTCTCATGGAAATTGCATCGTCGTTTCACTTTTCGCAATAACAGAAAAACTTCCAAATTGTTCTGTTATTGCGAGCCTTCCACAGGAAGGCGTGGCAATCTCAATTTTATTTTTTAAAATATCAAATTAATAATCTAGCAAGTGAGCAGTAATCAGAATAATTATTTCAGTTGTTTTATTCTTTGTATGGGTGAATTTAAATAATTCTCCGAATATAGGAATACTTGATAAGAAAGGTATTTTAGTAATATTTTTTATATCCTCCGAAGTAATTAAACCTCCTATCACTACTGTTTCGCCCAAATTAGCCCGAATGATTACCTGCTCTTCTCGAGAATTAATTATAGGATAGCCCTGAATAAGTTCCGCACCCAGAGATTCTATTTTGGGATTTACATCCATAGTAACAAGCCCATCACTACTCAATCGAGGAATAATGGTCATACTCAATCCCACATCCATATACTTTATTGTCTCTGTACCATCGGCAGTAATCTCCTTAATAGGAATTTTAGAACCGGATAATATCATAGCTTCTTTTCCGTCTAAAGTGAGCACCTTAGGATTAGATAAGATATTCGTTTTGCCTGAAGTTTGCAAAGCTTTTAAAGTTGCTTCAATTAAGCCACTTCTTTCGAAAGAACCACCCAAGCTTAACTCTCCAATGGTGATTTGACCTTCTATTTGATTACCCTCTGCATCAGTAGCACTTCCACTCGACCATTTAATTCCCAATTCTTTTTCACCGTCTAAGGTAATTTCAATTACTTTCGCTTCTATCATTATCTGAGGTGCACGTTTATCCAAGCCCTTAACTATTGTGGCTACATTATCTAATTCTTCTCTTGTTCCTTTTACAATAATTTCACTCTGCCGGCTATCTACATTTATTCTCTCTTCTTCCGGAATGATGATACTTAACATATTTCTTATTGCTTCGATCTCATCTTCAAAAATAGCATTATCTATCTTAAAGGCTCTGGTCAGCAACTCCTCATCTATGGTGCTTATAATTCCCTCTACCCTTTCAATCTCCTCGTTTGTTCCGGCAACAATAAGGGTATTCATTCTAGCGTCGGCAACAATATTAACTTTTGACCCTTCAGTTTTGTAACTATCCAATACGCCTTTTGCCGCTTCAGCACTGGCATTTTTCAACTCATATACTCTGGTAATAGGTTTCTTATATCCCTCTATTACCTCTTTCCCAGCAATAATTAGAGTATCGCTTACCTCAGTATAACTTAACCCTTTATTCATTATAATTAATTCGATTGCCTCTCTAAAGGTTTTATCCTGAAGATTTAGCGTTAACTGTCCGGTTACCGAATCATCAAGCATTACATCTATTCCGCTGAGTTCAGACAATCCTCTAATGACATTAACTACATCCTCTTCAAAGACATTTAAACTAATTGGGTCTGTATAGATATCTAAAATAGAAATTTTCGGCTCCTCTTCCTTTTCAATTTTTACTGCCTCGCTCGTAACCGGAATAACCGTAAAAACCTGTTCTTCGGGAGCTGTAAATTCAGTGTAATCATAGACGTCAATATAAATCAATCTGCTATCAGATGATAATGTTACTTCATAATCGGATTTCTGAAATAAGTCAACTATAAAGCGGGTAATGGGAATAGGTTCACTTTTGAATTGCCCGCACCTTACCTGTTTCACCGAACCCATATTTAAAAATAAGATATTTTTACTTAATTCATCAATGCTATAATTGGCATTCTTAACATCAATTATTATCCTTTCAGGTGCCTCTAAATAAGAAACCTCATATTCTGAAATAGCTCCACTTGCCTTAATGGTAAGATGGGTATAATTGGGTAATTTTTTATACCAGATATTAGTAAACCAAATATTTTGAGCACTGGCATTTACCACAAATGAAGTTATTAATAATAAGACCGTAATAAAAAGTAATAAAGTTATTTTTCTATTTTTATAATCCATCTTATGAATCTTCACCTCCGATTTTTACTGAAAAAAAGTATCCGTTATAATCGATAATTACCTCATCATTATTTATTTCTTTTATAATATATCTATCTAATAAAATATCATATAAATTAGCAATAAAAGTCTCACCTTCCATCACGATCATTGCTACTTTCTTATCTTTTGACCCAATTATTCCGGTTAGTTTTGTATCCGGAGGCAATTCTGGTTTGGGGAAATTTAAAATACCCTCTTCTTGCTTCTCCTCTGTTTCCCCTAAATAATAGGATGTACTCACCTTTTGAAAAGGATTTCGATTGCTTGGCGGTACATATGGTTCATAAACAAATATTTTATCTTTATAACTCAGCTTTCTATTTTCCATCTCAACTTCAAATTCAGTTTTCTCTTTCACTTCGGGTATGGTTTCTATATTTGTAACTGCTATAGTTGAACTCGGTGCTATTGTTTTTTTTGCAAGTATAGCCGGTAATTTTACTGAACTATCGGGAAATACAAGCGGATATCCCAAATATACTATCCCGGCTATCAACAATAGAATCAATAGAGGAATTAGTATTTTATTTTTCTTTTTCCCTTTACCTGATTCTGATTTTTTAAATAAATTTCTAATAGATATTTTTCTCACTCTATTCAGAACCCTCTTTCCCTAAAACATAAGCAAACATATTGATAGAAATATTTAAATTTTCAACTTCATTCCCTGCTTTACTTAATCTCAATTCTTTAACATCAATTATTCGAGGTAAATTTTCTATCCGGTCCAAATATGCTATTAAATCAAAATAGTTAGCTGTTAAGCTCATAGTTAACGGTAGTCTCCCATGAATCCTATCTTGCTCCCAGGAAATATTTTGTGGAGTAAAGGTCGTAAAATCAACATTAAATTCAGTTAAAGTGTCCTGGATCATGACCAATAAATCGGGTATTTCCTTTTCTTTAGGTAACATTACTTCCAAAAAATCTAATTTTTCCAATAAAGCCTTATATTCTACTTTTAAAGCAGGGAGTCTTGCTGCAATTCTTTTTCCTTCAGCAATTTTCTCAGCAGTAATCATAATATCTTTATCTAATTGCTCAATTTTTTGCATCCTTGGCTGATAAACATAAGTATAATTAACGTAAACAAAAACAACCAAAATTACAAATATTATAAACGCCATCGTGCCTTTAGATAATTTCATCTTACTTTACCTTTTTTAGTAATTAATATAATTATTTTTTAACATTTACAAAATACCAAGGTGTATTATTTTTTTCTTCAATTGAAATAATGTTAATTATCTCACCAGGTTTTATATACTTTATTTTATTAATTGCTGCAAGTGGATCTATGGGATTAAGCTCAGGCATTAACGGTGTCTCTTTAGACAAATTATAGCTTTTACCTATTTCTAAGCTATCCGGAAGTGGTTGTCCTATAAGAGCTATACTGTTTATCCACCCACTCAATAAAGTAGGAACAGAAAGAAATATTCCCGATAGTCCAAATCTTACAATCTCTACATCAGTATCTTCTTCTTTAATTTTACTCTTTGTGACAGAACTAAGTTCAATATTATCAAAAGTAGGATCATCCTTCAAGGTTACCATATATTTAGCAATAAGATAATTATTATAAGTAGTGGCGGTAAAATTAAAAGTTTGATTAGCGCTTAAAGAAAGGTTATCCACCCAAACTTCATCCAGAAGTGAAGCACTATACTCACCCAAAATTCTGGATAAATGAGATTGATTGTCAATTAATCCCTGAATTATATTTATTCGCTCTTCTATCATTTTCTTATCTCTTTCCAGATTTTTTACTTCTTGAATAACTTTTTCAATTGAGGCTAATTCACTCTTCATTGTCTTTAATTCTTGTTCCTTATAATCTATCTGCAGTTCTAAAGAAAAATAAAGATATGCAGAACCAAATATTAAGATAATAAAGAATGAAATAATTAATATCCTTCTTATGCTAAATTTTTCTTTTTCCTTATACTCAACTGGCAGAAGATTAATATTTGCCATTTTTCTATTTACCTTTCTCTCATTGCTAACCCTATTACTGTGCCTAAGGTATCTTTTAATTTATTCATTCTTTTTATATCAAATACTCTTTCGTCTATTTTTAAATCCCCAAAGGGGTTCCCAATTATTACCGGAATTTCAAATTGCTCACTCAGTAAATCTTTAATATTATCTATATTAGCACAACCACCGGATAATATCATCTTATTATAGTTAACTTTTTGACTTTGTGTTTTATAATAACTCAGAGACTTTCGCACTTCTTTGGTTACTTGATTTAATATTTTTACTATTATCTTCTCGCTTTCATTCTTATTTTCTTCCTCTGCTTCTCCACCTAATACTATTTTGGTCTCTCTTTTAAGCTTTTCTGCTTCATTAAAGGAGATATTCAAAGATTTTGCTAATGCCTTGGTAATATCATTCCCTCCGACTAGAATATCTCGGGTAAATTTTAAATGACTTTTCTCCACCAGAGTAAGGATGGTATTGCTTGCCCCGATAGATAGTATTATATCAATCATTGAACTTTCTTGTTCTTTATCTTGTTTATCAGAAAGATTATTTTCAAAGGTTCTAATATTTGCAGAAGAAACTACATCTACTATTTTGGGTATTATCCTTGCTTTTTTTAATACATCCATATAGGGTTGAATGGTGCTCTTGGGGGCTGCTACCAAAAGAACTTTCATCATCTTATTCCCATCTTTTTCCACAAATTCTTCTACTTTCTCAACATCGATAATAGATTCGTCTAAATCATAGGGGACATATTTAGGGGCTTCCCACATTACTCCTGACAACAATTCTTTATCTTCCATCAAAGGGAAGATAATCTCTCTAACTATTACTTTCTGTCCGGTTATGGCTATAATTGCCTTATTGTCTCTTATACCGCATTCTTTTATCAATTCAGCTAAAGCATCGGCAACAGCAATGGGATTGAAAACCTCGCCATTGGCGATAGCACCTTCGGGACTAAGGATAACTCCATAATTATCAAGTTCATAACCATCACTAATTTTATGAACTTTTGCTACTTTAATTGAGCGTGAGCCAAAATCAATTGCAAACATATCTACTCCTTATTTTCTTATCTGTCATTCCCGCGAAAGCGGGAATCTATCTTCTCTGTCATTGTGAGACCAACATAGTAAGTCGCGGCAATCTCATAAAATATTATCACATTTACATTATACGACAGAACCTTTTAAAAGTCCTTCTTTTTTTTATAAATATTTTTAAAAAAGAATTAATAGTTAACATTAATATAAACAATATAAAAAATTAATGAACTAAAAAATCATTATTGAATCTCCATATTCCTTATCTCCTTCATATTCTTCCTGCTTTGGAGATATAACCGGTTCTTTTTCGCTTGGTATAACTTCTACTTTATTTTCTATCTCTTTTTCAATGACAGTCTCTCTATTTGTTTCTTGATATTTTATATTTTTATACTGTATAAATCTAATCCCTAAAATTACTAAAAAAACTATGATTAATATAATTATCAATTTGTTTAATCTGTTCATAAATATTTTCCCTAATTTAATTATAAATTATATACGATTAGTCAACTTCTTTCCAATATAATTTAATATATTTTCCGGTAGTGGGGAAATATGGTGGTATAGCCTGTCCTAAATTTGGGTTACCTATGCTCATCCTGGTATCAAAGTTATAATCTTTGGTATAACCGGAAACTTTTCCCCAGCTATTAAAGGTACCGACAGGACCACGTTGGTCTTGAATAAAAGAGCCGTGCACGATTAGGTCACCTTGCATATTATATTTCCATCCTTCATAATAGAAGGAAGTTCCCAAAGCCATCATAATAGCATTAATCTCCATATCGTTCGGGGCATTATTTTTAACCATTATATTTCCTTCTGAAACTAATCCCAAACTATCAGGAATATTGGGATAAGTACCTGCAGGAACATCAAAACAGTTTGGGTCATTTACCCGTGTATTGTATAGGAGGTTATCACCAATAGTAATGGTGCTGTCACTGGCAATGGTCAATTTACCTTTTAATCCTCCGTCAGTGGCAGTAGACTTTAAATTGCTAATATTTCCACCGACGTATAATACGCCATTGGGATGTCCGCTTCGATTTGTATAAGTATGAGCATGAGTTACTGTGTTATATTCGTCGGTAAGGGTGGTTCCTGAAGGATAAGTATGGCCACCAAGAGTAATCGGTGTCTCTATTATATAAATGGTAGTAGTTTTGCCGGATTGAGCGATAGTAATTTGTGAGTTATCCTGAGCATCCACACCTAAAGTAAGATTGTATACATTTCCTTTTACCCAAATGCCATCAGTTACATTGACTCCATCGTTGGGAACATAAGCGCCATTTGGTTGAGCATTTACAAAATCTTGATCAATGGAACCCGCAGCAATTCTTTGTAAACTATTTTCATCTAATAGGTCACTTATATTACGATATTGAGGAAGAGGAATTTCATCAATACCGCCCTTGAATCCCGGGTTTCCATTAAAATTAGGGTCAGTCTGTGCATCATAAGCTTCCCAGGAAACATCGTCAGGGTCAGTAGGGTTCACCCAGGCTGAAGAAACAGTACCATCAAATGTAGGTTCCCCGGCCATATGTAGTCTATCATTACTATGAAGCGGACCGCCTATATGGTCATTACCGTAAAACCAGATCTTCTGCCCGCCATAACCCGCATCGATACTAGCAGGAAATAATTCGGTATCAGAAAAATAGGCATACATGGCAAAATTTTCTAAAATGACCTTGGATTCGATGGTTTTACTGATTTTACCGCCGGTGTTACTCCAAGGCATTTGTCCTTCAGACCTAATGATATAACTGAAAGTACCAGCAGATTGAATGTAAGCTTTATATTTACCATTTCCCATATCAATATAATGGTCGTTTTCATCAGTTAAATAGTACGGGCTGGGAAAATCCGGTGTACCTAAATCTTCTAAGCGGCTTATTGCATGGTCAATCCCTGATTCAGCGATATAAAAAGTTTCCTTGGAAGCTTTTTGAAGTGCGGAACTTTTTATTTCATTCTGGGTCATGGTAAGAAGGGCAATAGCAAAAGTAGATACTACAAAGACCAAAATTAAGGTACCTATTAAAGCAAAACCTTTTTTATTTTTCAATTGCCTGGTCATTAAATTTAATTTGATTTTATTTCCCATCAAAAATCACCTCTATTTTTAAAGGATCTATCCCGCTATCCCGTAATTTCTTAAGTTTACCTCGGTTTCAATGATAATATCCGCATTGCCGCCAGTGCTCATATCACCGTCCACATCAACCTGTAACTCAATTCTTAATTTGGATGCCTGGGTGGAGTCAACTACTACATGTTCTTCATCATCAAAATAAGTAAAAAATAGTCCACCTCCGGGTATATTATCAATTAATGTATTTATACCATTCCTTTTTACACTATTCCCAATTAATTCAAAGCTTACAATTCCTCCCCCCAGGGCAGTCGGAAAGGAAATAATAACACCATTCTCGTAACTACCGGTAACGACACTTTTACCTTCCCTGATTTCTTTCACCATGCTATCCATAGCCATTCTTGCTTCCCGTTGAGCTTGTAATTGGTTTTGTCCTGATATCCATGAACGGGCGCCACCGGTAAAAAAGGTAACCCCTCCAATCACTATAAAGGAAAGTATTCCCACGACCACCATTAATTCAATCAAGCTAAAACCTTTGCTATTTTTTAATTTTTTATCTTTTTTATTTATATAAATCATATATTAAAGCCTTTGATATAAGTTATAAAATTTTAAAACTCAACTACCAGCTTGGGGTAGTAAATTCTATTTGATAATTTTCATCGGCACCCGGGTCATCCGGATTCAAGGTAAATATTACATGTCTATTTCTTAAAGTATAACTAAAATTAACTCTAATTTGATAAGTTTGATCTGCCTGCAACGTATAGGGAGAATTTCGATTAAGTGTTTCAATGCTTCCGTTATTTGAGTGGTCACTATTATATATTTCTGTCCAATAATAACTTCCAAGCCTCCTTATCCAAATATGTCTATATCTTGAAGGATAACCGTTATAATCAGTTTGCCATTCAATTTTCACTTTATCAATAATTAAAGGACCTCCGTGCAAATCAATAGAAAAATTAACTAAATCATCTGAATAATATGAATAATAATAATTTGAAAGGGTTGGCGGATCATGAAGTGTAATATAAATTGATTCCGAACATTCAACGGATACCGTATCTTCTACCACATCATATTCCGCAGTTACAATCGCAGTCATTCCTGCAGTATTTAAGGTCAGGTGAACTACCGCTTCCCCGCTTCCATTGGTCACAGCTGTGGCAGTCGTGCTGCTTGTTTCGGAAAAGGTACCATTATCGGTAGTAAAAGTAATGGTTTGACCGGATTGCGGAGTTCCTGAATAATTAGTAAGCAGGGCGGTTATTACTGAACTTTCACCCGGACTGATGGATTCCGGGTCTGCCGATACTTCCAATACAAAATTAATGCAGGTTACGTTTACGCTATCACTGGCAAAGCCAAAAGTTGCGCTTACATTGGCGATATCACCAACAGTATTCAAAGTTAAGGTGGTTACAGCTATGCCACTGCTATCTGTATAGACAGAAGTATCAGATAGAATCCCCTTGGTGGTATAAAAATCTACTCGTCTGCTTGAAGCAGGGTTTCCTTCGTAATTGGTTAAAGTTGCGGTTATAGTGGAAGGACCACCGGGAATAACCTTATCAGGATTTGCCATAAGAGTGATTATATATTCTGTACATTGAACAGTCACTGTATCAGAAATAGTTATACCACCAAAAGTATAACTGGCAGTAACCGTAGCAATATCTCCTCCTAACAGGGAAGATAAAGTGACTACTGCTTGACCATTACTGTCGGTTGTTGCTGTTGCGGATGATAATAAACCCTTGTCCGTAGCAAATGATATTGTTTCTCCTGCTACAAGGGTGCCGCCGGACTGAGTCAATACGGCAGTGATGGTAGATGTATCATTTTCTCCTCCCGGATTTATACTGGTGGGATTAGCGGTTACAGAGATGCTGTAATCTGTGCAAATAACAGTTGTTGAATCAGAAATATCTACTTCATCAACCGTAATCGTACCTTCAACCGTGGCAACTTCCTCGCTTGTTTCCATATATAAATTCACTGTGGCAATTCCATTAACCGTGGTTATAGTTATGTCTAAGAGCGTAGTGCTATTACTAAAAGAACCTTTGTCGGTTATAAATTTTACATCTACTTGACCTAACTCATCGGATAATACATCCCCACAAGTATCAGTTACTGTGGCAGTAATGGTTGAATAATTTCCCGGTGTAATGGCAGAAGGAGAGGCAGATAAAACGATTTCACTTGCTTTTGGCACACAGGTGATTTCAAGAGGAGCACCATCACAATCATAATCACTTGACGATACTAAGCCGGAAGTCGCTGTTACATAAGTGGGACCTAATCCATTTATGGTTAATTGAGTGGTCGCTTTACCTATGGTGTCGGTTACGGTAAATTCAGGATTAACGCTACCATTACTTACGTCAAAGCTTACCGGGGTTCCACTGGGAACCCTATCTTCAGGATCTGCAGTATTAAACAGTTCAGCAGTAATAGTGGATGTTTCGCCTTCAACACAACAGGTAATTACGGTTGAATCAGCACTCAAATGTATTCGTCCCACATCAGGGGGCGTTACCGCATAATCAACTTGAAGATCATAGACCAGTGTCTCTAATTGCACGTTCTTTTCATTTCCCTGCCTGTCATGCCAGCTTACTGTGACGTAAACTTGTTCCAAATTATCCTCTTGCGAATTAGTAACAACGATAACTGTGTAGCTTGTACCACTAACTACCTGTGTTTCGACGCTATAATAAGGATAGGCTACTTTCACGGAATTTTTTACCTCTTCTAACTTCTCCTGGGCAATATTCGTAGCAACTGTCCGATATTTAGCATCCGCCATTGCTTGAAATCCCACACCAAATGTCTGAAATATCCCAATAGCAGCAATCCCCAAAATAGCAATTGCTACCATCAATTCAATCAAGGTAAATCCCTTTTTTGATAATTTTCTATTTATTTTTAACATTTTAATCACCACCGATTAAAAGAAAGTATATAGTATCGAGTATATAGCAAAAACAGTCTTCCGGTCTGCCAATCAAGACAAATAATACATTGAAACTGCTGAATCTTTTTATTAAAATATTAATCCCTATAACTTCTCTTAATGTTTATATTCCCTATTTTTTAGCTTCTTAGACAATGAATTAATTTGTCAATTGCCCAATTTACCAATCTACCAATTAAAAAAGATAATAATAGTATCGAGTAAAACCGTCTTCCGGTCTACCAGTCTGCCAGTCACTTCAACACATACATTTTCTCAAGATTAAGCTTACAGTTTATACTTACAAGCTAACGACTAAATGACAAATACATAGACATCGTGAACTCAAAAGTTTACACACATCGTGAACCCTAATGAAAAAAAGTTTACACACATCGTGAACTTTACAGCTTTAAATATTCTATACTGACCTTAAAAAAGGAGGCCAGTATGAATATCAAAGAATTAAGAGAAAAAGCTATAAAAAGATATAAAAACGGTGAATTTCCTAAAGATATCTATCAGAGCCTTGGTAAAAGTAAAACCTGGTTCTTTAAATGGTTAAAACGTTACAAATTAGATGGGAAAGATTGGTCTAAAAGTCAATCTCGCAAACCCCATAAAAGTCCTAAAAGGATTGATGAAATAATGGAACAAATGGTTATCGAAACCAGAAAATATTTAGAAAAAAAGCTATATTCCCAAATCGGAGCCCTGGCTATCAGTTATGATATTAATAAACAGGGAATAATCTCACCTCCGATGTCAACGATTAATAAAATACTTAGAAGAAACGATCTAATACATCAAAAAACTAAATATATTCCCAAGGGAGTCAATTACCCTTCTTTAGCGATATCCCGAAGTAATTATCTTCATCAATTAGATGTCGTTGGACCCAGATACTTAAAAGAAGATGGACGATTCTATTCCATAAATATTATTGATGCCTATGACCGAAGCAGTATTAATCCTGACCGCAGACAAAACAGGAGGGCTATCATAACAGCTTTAATCTGTTCCTGGCATACTTTAGGTACTCCTTGCTACCTGCAGATGGATAATCAATTAGCAATGCGGGGGAGCAATCATTACCCCCACTCTTTCGGGGTAGTCATTCGTCTCTGTCTTCATTTAGGAATACAACCACTTTTTATTCCTCTTTCCGAACCCTGGAGGAAGGGGATTATCGAACATTTCCAGAATGTCTTTGATAAGACGTTCTTTCGGAGCCAGTATTTTAAAGACTTTAATAGTCTTTACCTAAAGGCTAAAGAATTTGAGCCATTTCATAATCGGAATCATAATTATAGTACTTTAAAAGGCCTTACTCCTAACCAAAAGTGTTCCGGAAGTATTAAGCTTTTACCTAGTTCTTTTAGGCTTCCTGAGAAATTAGCTATTTCTCCGGGATATGTACATCTTGTTCGTTTTATAAGAAGTGATCGTGTTCTAGATATCTTTGGAGAAAAATATATTATGCCCCAAGATGTAGAGTACGAATATGTCTGGGCTACTATTGATACTGCCAAAGAAAAATTGTTTATATATCATGATTCTAAATTAGTAGTAGAATATCCCTATCTTTTACCAAAAAGCTCTATTGATTTATCAAGGTTCGATCTCTAGAGTTCACTATGTCTAGATATTTTATTACCATTAGGAGTTCACGATGTTTGTGTACTCTAATGCCCTTAGGAAGGGTTCACGATGTCTGTGTATTTAATAACTAAATACTAACGACTAACGACTATTCTACCAATTTTCCGGAGGGTTCGGACTTACCCTTACCCGGGCAGTTACCGGAGTCATAATTACGTAAAGAATCTTTCCCATTTTGTTTTTCAAGGTAACTGTTCCTCCCATACTGGGAACCCCATTCGGATAGAAATATAAATTGTTATCGGTAAAGTTAGTATTGAATAAATTAATATCTTCTAATATTATATCATCTATTAATTCTGTTTGCTTATAAATTCTATATCTATCTAAACTCGGCCAAAACTGTAATTTATAATATACACCTTCGTAAAATGCCCTTGATTGAGTATTTTTTAATTCTGAGCTTAAAATTACCGCCGCTCTATTTAGTTTGCTCCATTGCATCAAATTATATAATCTATTTAATGAAAGACCAAGCAATAGGGAAATTATTCCTACTACAACCATTAATTCGATAATAGTGTAACCCTTGTTACGATTATTGCTACGTTTCATACAGCGTTTGTTTATCTTTCATTTTATATAGTTTTTGGTTCTTGGTTTTTCGTTTTTAGTTTAAAGACTAAAATATAAATACATAAATACTGCTTCTATTTTATTCCCACTTTCGTGGGAATGCCATTGCTTTGTTAATTTTTATATTCTAACAATTTCTTACTACTTCTGGATTCCCGCTTTCTTCTTTTGTTATTCCCGTAAAAACGTTTTATCACTCTACCGATTAGTATTAATCTTTTAGTTAGTTAATCGACTATTTCCCCCACTTTTTTAGTAAAATAACTTTTAGTTTTATTGATAAATCTTTCTTATTCTAATTCCCATCTCATTAACTACTATAAAATTTCCTTCTAACTTGTTCTTTGCTTTTTCTAATACTTCTTTTACTAATCTAACTTTATTTAAAGATTCTTCATTTGCAGCGCGTATCAGTATTATCCCCTGTGTTATTTTGCCTTGACGAAAAATCAATTCACCAAAATCTTTGTCATTAGTTATAAGAATTCTACTTTCACTATTAGCAAGCTCGATAACGTCTTCATCGGTTATCGCTGGAGAGCTTTCTGCAATATAGTATAGATTACATCATATTTTCTATCTCTTAACCAGTCTACAATTGGTTTTTCTACACTCTCATCAACAAGAAATTTCATAATTTACTTTGCCATTCTTAGTAAATGAACTTCTTCTCCATGAACTGATTCTGCAGCATACTCCAAGGCCGCTTGAATATCTTTACTGGTAAGACGTGGATACTCCTGGAGAATTTTATCAATAGAAATATTTTGGGAAAGTTTCCGTAATATTATTTCTATCGGAATTCTCGTTCCTTTAATAATAGGTTTTCCCAACATTATCCTGGGATTTATCTCTATTCTTCTTAATAAATTTTCTTGAAACATAGTATTTGTCTCCTATTACTTTGTTTTACGATGATAAATATAATATTTTTTATTATTTTATCAGTTCTTTAATTAACTTGCTAATTTATGTGATAATATTAACTATCTTCCAGTTAATCCGGCCTTTCTTTTTTACAAATTTTTAGCACCCTAGGTACCAAGAAATAATTTTTTCACCCCAGAAAAGGGTGATAAAAGAACCCAAGATAATGAATGGTCCAAAGGGAACCGCATCTTCCTTCTTTTTAATCTTGCTCACAATTAAGATAATTCCGGTTAATGCTCCCAGAAAAAATCCTAAAAAAAGTGAAATGATGATATATCTCCAGCCCAGGAAGGCGCCGATCATTGCGGCGAGTTTAACATCTCCTCCCCCCATCGCTTCTTTCTTAAAAATCACCGAGCCTCCCAAACCAATGATTAATATTATTCCTCCGCCAACAACTACTCCTAAAGCTGAATTTATAAATGATATATAAGGAACAAAAAAACTTATAATAAATCCTATCACTATCCCCGGCAAGGAAATGACATCAGGTATAATCTGTTGGTTTAAATCGATAAAAGCAATAATGATAAGAGCTGATGATAAAATGATATAAACTAAAGTTTGGATGCTTAAACCGTATATCAGATAAATTATTAAATATATTAGTCCGGTCAAAAGTTCTACAATTGGATATCGGATAGATATCTTACTTTTACAATTACGGCATCTGCCCTTAAGCAGGATGTAACTCAACAAAGGTATATTATCTATTGGCCTTATTGTTTTGCGACATTTAGGACAATGAGATGCCGGAAATACTATTGATTCGTTTCTGGGTATTCTATAAATACAAACATTGCTAAAACTTCCTACTATTAGCCCTAATAGACTTAAGATGACTATTGAAATAATTTCTATCTCATAATACATTTATATCCCTATGTTCTCTTTTTATCTATTCCTTTTATTTTTTAATGATAACATTTAAATGGAGAACTTCACCTCGACGATCGATACCATCAATGGTAAGTGTGTTAATTCCATCAAAAAAAACCACCACATCACCAGGTCTGCTCCAACCATTTTTAATTTGAGCTTCTTTGGTAATGGGGTTTTGTATACTTAAAGATTTAATAACATTATCTATATCGTTCCAGATAAGTACCGGATGTTTGTCTATTAATTCCGATCTTATTTCTTTTTCTACCGATTCCACATTTGATTCAATAATTTTTATTTCATTTTGCTCCACATACCAATGATAAACACGCGGAGAATAAAGAATTATCAATCCGATAATAATAATCCAAATTAGTAAAGTGATTAAAACTACGCCACGTTTGCTAAATAAAAACATTAATGCCCCCTTAATCTTTAATTAATAAATATTTTCACTTCTTATTTTCATAAAAATAATTTCAACTAACTTTTTAGTAAAATCAACTCTATATCCTACTCTAAAATTACCCTGTCTTATTCTATAATAATTTTTCCCACTCTTTTTTATTTTTTTTGTACCTGGTGGTAAAGGATCATATTTTAGAATCTTAATATCATTTGCAATTCTTTGGAGGTCTTTTTTAGGGATATTTTTAACATCTTTTATCACGCTTTGTTTAAAAATAATCTCAAACATTTATATCTCTGCTCTTTAGATAATCTTTCCATTCTTCTTCATTAATAGTAGGTTCATTTTTTCTGACTCCTATAGTAGCAATATCCTCTTCGTATTCCTTTTCTTCTCTTAATTTTTTTTCGATTGCTTCGGAAACAAAATGATTGATTAGGATTCCATGTGATTTACAATATTCCCTTAATTCGGTAATTATTGACTTAGGTAATCGTGCACCTAAAAGTATTTTTTCCATATAACTCACCTCGGTTAGCTAATGATAACATAAGTTAGCAACTTTGTCAAAAAGTTTAAAAGAAAGTATCGAGTATATAGTATCAAGTAAAGAAAGAAAAAGAAAAACTCAAGATAATAAAAACAGTATCGAGCATTGAGTAAAAACAAATTGATCAATCTGCCATTCAATTTTGAACTCACATCTTACAAGATTAAGCTCACAGTTTATACTCGCTAACTAACGACTAAATACTAACGACTAACGACTATTTCTCCAATTTACTTTTATAGATATTATATATTTCCTCTTCTATCTCATCCTCTATCGGGTCATCTTCCGGCACTAATTGCAAAGCTTGCACAAAATACTCTAAGTAACAAAAAAAGCTCTCTTAAAAATTTAGTATTTTTTTAGAGAGCTTTTTTTCTTTAAGCATTAAATTTATTTTTGAGCAGTCAGTTCATCTCCAACTGGTGCCTTAGCTCCATCATATCCCCGTACAAGATATTTTTCTGGAACCGACGAAACTCGACAAACCACAACCGCCCCAGCAAGTGTTGAAGCGGCAGGTAATGCAGCAGTAGCAACACTTTCTATTACCAGCGCTGCGTTAGTATGTGGATTTCTCATACCATGTCCCGTTAGAGATGCAACAGCGAGTACAGCAGAAGCATATGTAGCATCTGCAAGATTAGCCTGCAATAGTGTTTGTGTTGTACCAGCGTTTGCTTTAACAATGGCATTTTTAGCTTTTTCCTGCTGACCAGTGTAGAGTCTTAATCCTAAAAGGGCTAATACACCGATAATTGCTACAACAACCATCAATTCGATTAAGGTAAAACCTTTTTTACTTTTTCTAAAACTATACATTTTAAATTTTCTCCTTTTATTTTTTTTAATAAGTCGACCAGTCCGCCGGTCTGCCGGTCAAATTAGTCGTTAGTGAATAGTCGTTAGTTTTTAAATGCAAATTACAAGATTAAAGACGTAAGACTATTCGATTGGCTAATTTACCGATTTACCAGTTTGCCAGTCATTCAATTGATAATTAGATACATTTAAAAAATCGGCAGTTTAACGGTCATAGCCACAAGTGCCTTAGACCTAAACTTTGCGCCCTATCCTTTCGGATAGTTTACCTTTCTCAACTTTTTTTACTATTTTTTATTGGTCACCTCCTGGTTGTAATTTTATATTTTCCTTTGTATTTTTCGTGTCATTTTACTGTTAGAGCTGATAGGAATTTAGAGAAAAAAAATAAAAGTCGGTAGTTTGGCGATCATGGCAATCATAGTTAAAATTACTTTAGACCCATAACTTTGCGCTCTATCCTTTCGGATAGTTTGCCTTTTTCAACTTTTTTAAATTTTCTTATTCTATTCTGTATATATTATTCCCAATTTGGAAGGTTTTTAGACAAGAAGTGAAAAAATTAATTAAAATTTTTTCAGTTAACCAGTCTTCCGGTCGGCCGGTTGGCCGGTTAAGAAAAATACAAGATGCATACTAGTGTATAGTAAATATTGACAAGTTGCAGGTTTCGAGTTAAAAAATAAAATACAAATTTCAAGTTATCAAAAAGAAAAAACGTGTTTATAAAAGAAGTATTTCGACTATTTTTATTTACTTTTTTACCTGCAATTCAGTTCCAAGTAACTTTCCATCTTGATCCAATCCTTGAATTTTAAATTCATTTTTATCAGGAGAAGCAATAGCAACTTTTCCGAAATCAATATCGTTACCGTTGGTAAGTGAATCTCCAAAATTTTTTATAACATTTATATCGCCTGCTCCACCGGTATAAGGATTACGGCAACCGCCGGTATTAGCAATATCATCTAAAGCTTGAGTAACTCTATCAGTAGCTGCATCTTGAAGATAATTACTATCCGCTATATTTGCCTGGATTAAAGTTTGGATAGTTCCGGCATTGGCTTTAACGATAGCATTTTTAGCTTTTTCCTGTTGGTTTGAATAAAGCCTTAATCCCATTAAAGATAACAAACCGATAATTGATATTACTACTAATAGTTCTATTAGGGTAAATCCTTTTTTGCTTTTCATTGAATGTCCTTTGGGAATTTTTTTAATTAAATTTAAATACTTATATTTATATTATTCCAAAATGGCAGAGGTTTTAGACAGAATTAAAATATTTTACAAATTTTTTAATTCACCAATTGACCAATAAAATAATTTACCAATTTACCAATTAATTGAGATAATAAATTGACCAGTCTTCCGGTCTGCCAGTCTACCAGTCAAAATAGTCGTTAGTCGTCAGTATTTAGTATTTAGTAGAGAAAATACGGGATTAAAAGAAGAAAATATTACAAAAATATAATAGACAGGCGGGACGCCTGTCCTACGGTTATATTAGGGAGGAAAGGTTATGCGTTTTCGTAGATGTGTATTTGAAAATCTTCGCTATTAAATTTTTGTAATTTAACACTCTCTATTGCCGGAACTACTACAAAAACTCTATCATTATTATCTTTTGGGTCTATAGGATAGGCA
>Ga0268276_1001132_pt1 | contig 27653 bp, 23 predicted proteins | sample saktaG_4_FD_190145 | JGI IMG/M metagenome (GOLD analysis project Ga0268276, IMG submission 190145) | Saline water microbial communities from Sakinaw Lake, British Columbia, Canada - sak_2010_1_5_45m | ecosystem: Environmental > Aquatic > Non-marine Saline and Alkaline > Saline ...
GCAATTCGCAGCAATGGAGATGAAAATATGAAAATTAAAGGGATAGACGCAGAAAAACAGGAAAAAGAAGAAAAGCAAGAACCTGCAAAATCAAGATTGACTTTATTCAAGAGAGGCAACGAAGAGCCGGAAAAGGCAGATATTAAGAAGCCAACATCGGCGAACAAAAACAATTATGTTTTGCCCCCCTTGGATTTATTGAATAAAAACGAGGTAGCTCCGACTTCCGGCAATATTAAAGAGAACTCAATGATAATAAAGAACACGCTTGAGAATTTTGGTATTCCGGTGGAAATGGCAGAAGTTAATGTTGGGCCGACTGTCACTCAGTATGCTTTTAAGCCGGCAGAGGGGGTAAAACTTTCAAAAATTACAACATTGTCGAACAATTTGGCTTTAGCCCTAGCTGCCCATCCAATCAGAATTGAAGCTCCGATTCCCGGCAAATCCTTGGTTGGCATTGAGGTGCCGAACAAGGTTAGGTCTATTGTAACCCTAAGGAATTTGATAACTCAGCCAGCATATCAAAATGCTACAAGTCCATTAATGGTTGCTTTGGGTCGGAATGTTTCGGGATCCGCAGTTTTTGCAGATATAACAGATGGCCCGCACTTATTAGTTGCCGGGGCCACGGGTACAGGTAAAACTATATTTTTGAACACTTTAATTTTGAGCTTGTTATACAAATGCACGCCGGATAATTTGCGCATGATTATGGTTGACCCGAAAAGAGTTGAGTTTCAGCATTATAATGAAATTCCCCATCTTTTGTGCCCGGTAATTTATGACGCCACAAAGACGATTAACGCTTTGCAGTGGTTAACCCATGAAATGGAAAGACGTTTCGAAGTATTTTCAGAAGTTCCCACAAGGAACATTGCCACTTACAACCAGAATAAGTCCGTAATTGCGTCTGGATTACAGCTACCGCACATTGTTTTTGTAGTCGATGAATTAGCAGACCTGATGGCTGCCAAGGGTAGAGAAATTGAGGCTGGCGTTGTAAGATTGGCCCAAATGGCAAGAGCAACTGGAATCCACCTTGTGCTAGCCACCCAGAGGCCTTCGGTGGAAGTTATAACTGGCCTGATTAAAGCCAATGTGCCCACCAGAATTACTTTCCAAGTTGCTTCTCAAGTTGACTCAAGAACGGTTTTGGATACCTCTGGAGCTGAAAAACTGCTTGGCGCTGGAGATATGCTATTTATGTCTGCTAAGTCATCTAAAATTACAAGAATCCAGGGCCCTTACATTTCAGAAAAAGAAGTTATAAAAGTGGCTGATTTTATTGCAGACCAGGGCAAAAAAATGCAGGATTCGCAATCTGCGCTTAGCCGAAGTTTGGCTGAAAGTCTTGAGCAAGCAGACCAGGGCAAAAATAGCGGAGAACTGTTCTTCGGCGGAGCCGATGAAGACCCGTTATTTGAAGAAGTTAAAAAAATTGTTTTAGAAACCAAAAAAGCATCGGCATCATTTTTACAAAGGCGTTTGAGAATTGGTTATTCAAGGGCTGCCAGATTAATTGATATGCTTGAAGAAAAAGGAATTGTAGGGCCTGCCGACGGCGCTAAGCCACGTGAAGTTTATGGCGACAAAGGCGGAGTTGAGGGCACAGACGTTAAAATGATTGAAACAGGCGGGTTGGACGAATCAGAAGACACGCCAAAAGTTGACGAGGAAGATGACGACGAGTGGCAAAAAGTTTGAGCGAAGCGAAAACCCCGCCCTCTATGCTAATAGTTGTGGTGATATAAACTGTTTCTAAAAAATAATTAATGAGTTTGCACACCGAGCTTTGAGAGTTAACTTAGAGGGCGGGGTACTCACTACGTCCGCATATGGCAAAAGAAAAATCATCAAAAAAGGAGGAAGAAAAAAAGGAAAATAATGAGAATAAAGAGTTGCGTCATGCGGTAGACGAAATCAAAGAACGTTTTGGCGAGGGCGCGATTATGACAATGCGCGAAGTCCACGCTGTTAATGTCGACGTTATACCAACAGGCTCAATAGCTTTGGATTTGGCATTGGGGGTGGGAGGAATGCCCAGGGGTAGAATTATTGAAATTTATGGAGGGGAATCTTCCGGAAAAACAACACTGGCGCTTCATGTGATATCAGAAGCTCAGAGGAAGGGAGGTACCTGCGCTTTTATTGATGCAGAGCACGGCATGGATCCCGATTACGCAAAAAGAATCGGAGTTAATGTTGACGATTTGTTAATTTCTCAACCAGATTCCGGAGAGCAGGCTTTGCAAATCGTTGAAACGCTTGTTAAAACAGGAGATGTTGATGTTATTGTTGTTGACTCTGTGGCAGCATTAACTCCGCAACGAGAAATTGAAGGGGAAATTGGAGACCAGCACATAGGGCTTCAAGCGCGCATGATGTCGCAGGCCTGCAGAAAGTTAGCCGGTATGATGTCAAAAACTAACACAATTGTAATTTTTATAAACCAGACAAGAATGAAAGTCGGGATGGTTTTTGGAAATCCGGAAACAACTCCGGGGGGATTAGCGTTAAAATTTTATGCTTCTGTAAGAGTTAATTTAACAAGAACAGCTCAAATAAAATCCGGAGACGAAATTATAGGAAATAGGGTAAAGGCAAAAATTGTAAAAAATAAAGTGGCAGCTCCCTTTAAAACAGCAGAGTTTGATATTTACTATAACGAGGGAATTTCAAAAGCCGGAGATGCGCTTCGTGCAGGCCTTACTTCGGGTTTAATAAAACAATCGGGAAGTTTCTTTACTCTCGAAGGAGAAAAAATAGGACAGGGCACAGAAGCGGCCAAAACATATTTGAGGGAACACCCAGAAGCCATCAAAAAGATAAAAGCGGAGGCGATGAAAACCAAAGAATAAAAAGGTCGATATGATTTAATATTTTAATAATATTTTAAATATTTATGGAATCAAAAACAAAAGCACTCTGGTCTTTTATTCTTGGGCTGGTTGGAATGATCGCATGGATAATCCCAATCGCAGGTTTGGCAGTCCAGATAGTCGGCCTGGTTTTTGGCATAATGGCAAAAGATGCTCCAAACAAATGGATGGCGATCGCCGGCATTGTTTTGTGCATTATTGGTTTGGTCGCTTCGGTTGTCGCTTGGACTGTCAATGTATATAGTAGTTTCACAGAAAACCCGGCTTCATTGCTAAACGCACTTATATAAATAAGGTATAACCAAAAACAGCTCTATGCCTTTCGGCCGAGCTGTTTTTTGGTTATTGATTCGTGATAATTCGTTAGCAATTCGTGGAAATTCGTGTTTACTTCGGCATATACGGCAATAATCCCATCTGGCGGGCGCGTTTTATTGCAGTGGCAATCTTTTTTTGATGATAAGCGCAGAGGTTTGTTTTTTTTCTCGGTTTTATTTTGTAGAATCCGGAAATAAAACCGTGCAGTAGTTCTGTATTCTTAAAATCAACGTCATCAATATTTTTTTGGCAAAAGTAACACATGCGAACAAGGTGAGCACCCCGCCCTCTAAGCTGTTAGCGAAAGGGTAGGATGAACAATTATTATTTATTTTTTTATATTTCGCCAGCCCATACATTTAGCATAGAGAGCGGGGTTTTCGTCCCTTACGGGACTCAAATTTTTAGAACGGGATATCTTTTACGTCGATTTGATCGGCGGCGGCGTCTTCTCCCAGCGAAACATTTTTTGGCTCGCCGGTAGACTTGCCGCTAGCCGGCGGGGTATAGTTTTCTTCAATTATTGGGATTTCTTCTTGCTTTACTGATTGCTCCGGTTCTTGCGTGGCAGATGGTCTTGAATAATTAGAGTTGCCACCAGCTCCAGATGGAGTTCCCCCGGCGCCTCTGGGACCCAGTTGCAAGCTTTCAGCAACTATCTCTGTTTTATAATGCTTTACTCCTGCAGTGTCTTGCCAATTCCTTGTCTGTATTCTGCCTTCGATTAAAACCAATGAACCTTTAGTCAAATATCTGGAAGAAATGTCAGCCAATTTTCCAAAGCAAACTATATTATGAAACTCTGCGTCTTGTTTTTTTTCTCCAGCACTTGAAGTATAAAATCTATTTGTGGCTATGCTAAAATTTGTTACCTGCTGGCCGGATGGCAATGACCTTACTTCCGGGTCGCGGGTGACGTTTCCTAAGACGAATGCTTTGTTTAGGTTCATTTTATTTATTTTAACCTAATAGTTCATCTAACTCGTGTTCAATGTCTTTTAGCTCGACTTTGTCTTTGGATTTTACCTTAACTGCGGGCTGCTCTTCATCTTTTTCAACCACATCAACGCTTTTCTCCGGCTCTTTTTCTGCGGTAAAAATTGATTGTTCTGCGGATGCTGGTTTTATTCTTGTCCTTCTTTCTGGTTTTATTCTTACAGGTTTCTTTATTATAAGCATGTGGCGGACAATTTTTCCGTCCTTTTCAATAATTCCTTTCAACTCAAGCAATTTTTCCGGTTCTAGTTGAAACTCCAAAACGCCAAAAAAACCAGAAGCTCGTTTTTCTATTGGGTAAGAAAGCGTTTTAGCAATAGGATTTGATTGCTTTAAAATTGTTCCTTCTTTGGTTGCAACAGCCGACTCAATTTCCTTTGCTTTGGCTTCTGCCTCTTCGGATGTTATTTCCGGAGAAACTATATATGATAATTCGTATGTTTTCATTTTTTATATATTAGTAGTATGTTGGTACTATAGCAGATATTGCTTGAAAATTCAAGCTTTTAGTGGGATAATTTATGTATTATGAAAATCAACGAATCTATTTTTAAATCTTACGACATAAGGGGTATTTATCCTTCCGAGCTGAACGAAGATTCAGCCTATTTAATAGGTCGGGTTTTTGCGCGCAGATCAGGCGCAAAAAAGGTAACAGTTGCTTCTGACGCGAGGATTTCTGGCCCTGCGCTAAAAAAAGCATTAATTAAGGGGATTACCGACGAAGGCGTTAACGTCAAAGATATTGGTTTGATGCCCATTGACGCAATTTATTTTTCAGTTGGGAAGCTGGGTGACGAGGCTGGCATAATGATTACAGCATCCCATAATCCAAAAGAATATAACGGATTTAAAATGGTTGCAAAAAATATGCAATGGATTAGGGGCGAGGAATTGCTTAATGATGTTAAGAGCTTGCCAAACGAGATAGCCAAAGACAAAGGCCAAGTTGAAGAAGGAGATATTATTGCCAAATATATAAACCACGTTTTGGGTTTTGTTAAAACTGATGAAATTGAACCATTTAAGGTTGTTGTTGACGCTGGCAATGGCATGGCTGGAAAAATTATACCTGTTTTGACTGAGGGCCTGCCATTGAACATAATTCCTTTAAACTTTAAATTAGACGGCAATTTCCCGGCGCACCCCTCAAATCCTTTACTGCCAGAATCCCAAAAAGAAGTTTGCGAAACCGTTATTAAAGAAAAAGCTGACTTTGGGGTTATTTTTGACGGCGACACCGACAGGTTGTGTTTTATAGATGAAAAGGGCGCTTTTATCTCCACAGATATGGTTTTGCTTTTACTGGCAAAGCAATTTTTAGCAAAAGAGCCTGGAGCTGGCATTGTTTACAATTTGACTGCCTCAAAAGTAGTCCCGGAATTAGTTAAAGAGTGGGGAGGCAGGCCGTTGAGATCAAAAATAGGATTTGTTAATGTTTCAACAATAATGAGGGAGGGAAATGGAATTATGGGTGGAGAAGTATCCTCGCATTATTCTTTCCGAGATAATTGCTATTCTGATTCAGGGTTTATCGCCCTTTTGATTTTTCTTCAATTATTATCAGACCAAAACCAGCCTGTTTCAGAAATCATAAAACCTTTTTGCAGGTATTCTAAATTACCAGAAATTAATTTTGAAGTAAAAGATAAGAACGAGGTTTTGGAAAAAATTAAGCAAAAATATTCAGACGGAAAACAAGATTTTTTAGACGGAATAACCGTAGAATACAAAGATTGGTGGTTTAATGTGCGCCCCTCAAACACCGAGCCCTTATTGCGTTTAACCGTTGAAGCCGACACGCAGGAATTGCTGAAAGAAAAACAGAAAGAGCTGACAAGGTTTATCACACAAAAGTAATTAACCAAAAAATCGCCTTCGGCGATTTTTTGGTATTCGTGATTCGCGAATATTCGTTTTTAATTCGTGAAAATTCGTTTTACGACAGGCCCATTTTTTCCCTGACCTCCTTCATTGTGGTTTCTGCGATGGTTCTAGCGCGGGAAGCGCCCTTATTTAGGATTTCTTTTACATAAACATCTCTTGTCTGCAATTCTTTTTGTTTTCTGCGGAACGGTTCTAAATAATCAATTAAAACTTTAGCCAATGATTTTTTAAAGTCTCCGTAGCCCTTGCCTTTGAATTGTTTTTCAAGGTTTTGGGTTGATTTGTCGGTTAAAAGGGAATAGATAGTTAAAAGATTTGAAATGCCTGGTTTTTTGGTAACGTTGTAGAGCACTTCTTTTCCAGAATCGGTTTCTGCAGACAATATTTTTTTAGTGATATCTTCCGGGGAGTCAAAAAGAGAAATACAACTCTTTGGGTCGTCGGATTTTGACATCTTCTTTTTCGGGTCAGTTAAGCTCATTATTTTAGCTCCAACTTTTGGCAGGATTGCTTCGGGTTCAGGGAAAACTTTGCCGAATTTTTGATTGAATTTTTTGGCAATAGTGCGGGATAACTCAACGTGCTGTTCCTGGTCTTTGCCAACGGGCACGGCTTCTGCCTTATACAAAAGAATATCTGCTGCCATTAAAACAGGGTAGTTGAACAGGCCGGCATTAATATAATCTTTGTGCTGTTTTGATTTTTCTTTAAACTGGGTCATTCGGGACAACTCTCCCATTGGAGTGATGGTACCCAAAAGCCAGGCCAATTCTGCGTGTTCTTTTACTTCTGACTGCACAAAAATAATAGATTTTTCAGGGTTTATGCCGGCAGCCAAATAAACTGCTGTGGTTTCTAAAATGTTCTTTTGCAGTTCTTTGGGCTCATAAGGAGTGGTTATTGCATGCAAATCAACTATGCAAAAAACGCACTCGTTGCTTTCCTGAAAGGAAATCCATTGCTTTATGGCTCCTAAATAATTTCCTATATGCAGACCGCCCGTCGGGCGAATCCCTGAAAATATCCTCATAATTTACAGGCTACTAATTTACTAATATCTTACTAATATACTAATCGTCGAGATTTGTAATTCGTATATTTGTAGTGGATTTGTAAATTCGTAGCCTATGAAAGTTTATAAATATGTTAAACCTCGATTACAACAGGAAGTATCATCGGCCTTCTAGATGTTTTTGTGCCGAGGAAGTCCCCGACTTTGTTGCGGATTTCGTCTTTAACATAAGTCCAGTTTACAGGGCCTCCGTGGCCGGCTGATTTATCTACAATTTCAATAACTTTTTTGCGTGTTTGCGCCAGCAAATCCTTCGACTCCCTTAAATAAACAAATCCTCGTGAAATAATGTCGGGAGAGCCTTTGACTTGGCCGGTTCGTTTGTCTATTACAGCTACAATCACAAACATTCCGTCTTCAGCTAGCATTTGCCTGTCTCTTAAAACAATTTCTCCAACATCTCCAACTCCAAGGCCGTCAACGAAAACATAGTTAGTCGGAACTTTTTCTTTTAAAATCTCGGGTTCTTTGCCATTAACAAATTTTATAACAGAACCGTTGTCTGGCACAAGTATTTTGTCTTTGTGAAATCCTATGCCACGGGCAATTTTTGCAGCTTCTTTTAAGAAATAGTGGTTAGCATAAACAGGAATAAAGTAATCCGGCCTGACTGACCTTAGCATTTCTTTTATGCCCTCTATGTTGCTGTGGCCAGAAATGTGGACATCAATGATTTCAGAATGATAAACATTGTCTGACTGGCGGTAAAGATTGTCTTTTAATCTTTGGATAGATCTCTCGTTGCCGGGAATAGCAGAAGAAGAGAAAATAACCGTGTCTTCTTTTTTAATTTTAACAAAACGATGGTTTCCTGCAACAATTCTTGAAAGAGCCGCCATTTCTTCGCCTTGTCCGCCGGTGCAGATTATAATAACTTTGTTATCAGGATAACCGTGCGCTTTTTCTGTTGGAATTATCACTCCCTTTGGAATTTTTATGTATCCGAGTTTCGTGGCAAGTTCAATGTTTAACTTCATTGAAAATCCATCTAGGGCAACTTTTTTGTTAATTTTTGTTGCGAACTCCAGTATCTGCCTTATTCTTTGTATCTGTGAAGAAAACGTTGTGATGATAACTCTGCCTGGAGCTTTTGATATTAATGAGTAAAGGTTGTTTAACATCTCTTCTTCGGTAACCGGCTCTTTGGCTTTTGTGGAGCCCAACGACTCAAGCATTAGAATCGTCGGCCTTTTTAATCTGGCTAAATGTGAATAATCAATGGCTTTTCTGCCAACTGGGTCTTTTTCAATTGTCCAATCGCCCGGGTGTACTACAGTGGCCGACGGCGTTTCTAAAATTATTCCCATTGCATCCATAATGGCGTGGTCAACCTGGAAAAAAGATAATGTAAAAACTCCCAGTTTTATTTTCTGATTTAAGTCTTTTACATAAGTTGTTTTTAATTTTTTTGATTCTCCTCGGTATAAATCTTCAACTCTGTGTTTTATCATTTCAATGGTAAGCGGTCTGCCGATAATCTGGGGATTTCCAAGTTTTGGCAATAATATGGGAGCAGCTCCAATGTGGTCTAAGTGGCCATGAGAAAATATAACTGCTCGGATATTTTTTTCTTTGCCTTTTAGATATTCTATGTTTGGAATTACATAATCTATTCCCGGCATATCTTCTTCAGGGAATTGCAGGCCCATATCTAAAATCACAATATCCTGGCCATATTCAAAACAGGTCATATTTCTTCCGACCTCTTCACATCCTCCAAGAGGAATTATTTTAAGACTATTATCCGGGCGCCAATTTTTTTGAGGGGCAGGATTTTTTTCGTGCCAATTTCTAATCGGTGCGGAACCTTGTTTCCTGGCAGTGGCCAGGGATTTTTGTATCATTATAATTATTTAATTATATTGTTTATTTTATTTTTGTAGTTATTGAAATCAGTGTAAGGCTCGGCCAAAAACCCGAAATTTTTTGCAGATTGTATATTTTTTTCATCATCGTCCCAAACAAGAACAGTTTTTTTGTCCGGAGTTCCAAGCCGGCTATAAACCGTTTGCCAGAATTCCTGTTGTGACTTTGTATAACCAATTTCTCCCGATGAAAAGATGCCGTCAAAGTATTTTTTTAAACCGATATTTTCCAGCAGATATTTAACGCGGTATTTTTCATTATTGGTGTTTAGAAAACATTTTATTCCGGAAGCTCTTAATTTTTTTACACTATCAATTATTTTTTCGCTGACAGCATTTTCTAGGCTGAGCCAATATTCTAGCAATTCATCTGCTGTTTTTTGCCAATTCCATCTAGCCAGATATTTCTTAAGTTCTTCCTTAAGGTCGGCCTTGCCTATTAAGCAGAGACCAAATTCATTTTCGAAAAATGGGAGCACTTCTTCTATGGGGATACCAAAATCATTTGAAAAGCGTTGGCTAAAACGTATTTTTTTGAGGACAACAACGCCATCGATGTCAAATAGTACGGTTTTTATCATAAAAGCTTTGTGCCCGAGGTGGGATTCGAACCCACAACCCGTGAGGGATATGTTCCTGAAACATACGCGTATTCCAGTTCCGCCACTCGGGCTTGTCATTCCCGCGCTGTGCCCGTCCGTAGCTTTAGCGAAGGAGGGAAAGCAGGAATGGGGTTTGAGATTGCTTCGGGCTTTGCCCTCGCAATGACGTTATGTTTTAGCTATTCTGTCATTTTTTTTTTGAATTCTTCTACCATTGCAACTGGTGTCGGGTCAATATTGTAATTTAAAGCCAGATAATAGCTTGTCCAGTCGCCCAAAAGCAGGCTGGCGAACATTCTAAACATCAAAGACCCTTCTTTTGTTTCTATAAAATCAACCGCAACTTTTTTGTTTTTCAAAATATCAGACAGCAAGTTCATTCTTTTTGTTATCCTCTCATGGTCATCTTTGTCTTTTATTATTAAAACATGGAAATTGCTGCTTTTTTTTACTTGCGTGTATCCTACCATTTCGTTATGGTTTAGCTCTGGAAGGTAGTTATAGAAAGCTGGTATTTTTGAGTTTTCGTTAAATTTTATTTTCCAAATTCTTGCAACTGCCTGCAAATTGCTTGAAGCGTAGACTATCGGGATTTTATCAACCAGTTTTTTTGCAAGCGTTTTACCTTCTTTTTCCAGTTCTGAATTTATTTTTGAAAGTTTTTCAGAAGTTTCCAAAATATCTTTTGACAAATCAGGTATAATTCCGCAGTTTGTTAAAACAGTTGCCAAAGCTGAAAACATATATCCTGTAGCTGACCTCGGCTGGATGCCGGCTGGTATTTTTACAAAATGAAAATTATTTTTTTGCGCCAGTTCTTCAAGTTTCCCGCCGGTGGCGATGCCTATGCATTTCAATCCTTTTTCTACAGCTTCATCTATTGCTGAAATTGTTTCTTCTGTGTTGCCAGAATAAGACATGCCGACTACCAAGCTGTTTTCATTTGCTTCTTTGGGCAGGTTGTAATCTCTGCGTACATAAATAGGCACAGAAGGTACAACGAGGGAATTGATTATGTCTGGTGGCAAAGCAGACCCTCCGATTCCGCAGATTACAACATTTGTAAATTGGTCGCCTGCTTTTGTGCTTTTTGCCAATTTAATTCCTTCGGCAAATTGGCTTGCCGATTGATTTATAACCTCGCGCATATTTGATTTGTCTGTATTCATTTTTTAAACTAATTTTTACGAATACTTAACTAATTTTCACGAATTCACTAATTTTTTTATTCGTGATTTGTGAGCATTCGTTTTTAATTCGTGGAAATTCGTTTTAAGCCTAAATTATTTCCAGACTCTTTTTGTATTTATAAACCAGTTAGTTATATTAGAAAATCTTTTTGCTGGGTCAACTATCTTTGTTGTATCAATTCCTTTAACCTTTCCCGATGCCCAGTAAAGATAATCTGGATTATACAAAAATAAGGCGGGGGCGTCAGCTAACACCGTATCTTGCAGTTTTTCGTAATCTTGCGCTCTGGCATCTTGGTCTAGGGTTTCTCTGGCATCCTTAAGCAACTGGTCAACGGTTTTATTCTGGTACCCAGAAAGGTTCAACCCAGGATCATTTATTTGAGTAGAGTGCCAAAATGGATACAGGTCCGGTAAGATTCCAAGTGCTTGGCCGTACAATAACGCGTCGTAATTCCTATTTTTTATTATGTCTTTTAGTTCTGAAAGTTCTACGGTTTTTATCTGGACTTCAGCTCCGATTTTTTTCCAATAATCTTTAAGAAGGTTCGCTGTCATTACAAGCTGGGGCTGGTTTATCGTAGTTAAGGTAAACTGCAGAGGGATTATGCTGTCAGGGGTAGCAAAACACAAAGAGTTAAGCTCCTTACGTGTGCTGGGGCCCACTTCTCCTGTGCTTTGAATGTCCGGCATATATTTTTCCTGGAATGCGGTTACTGCCTCGCCAGTTCCTTTGCCGTATTTTCCGCTACTTTCCCCCCCTAAAAGATTTTTAAAGTTTTCATCTAATAATCTGATTAAGCATCCCTGCAGTTCTGTTACTTCGCTTCCGCTTGACCCTATTTTTAAATAGCTTTTAAATTGAAACGACAGTTTTTTGTCATTTGGTTTAGCTCGGGGTGCCTCTTGGGCCCCATTGCCTGTATCTTTGTAGCCAGATTTATCTAAAAGTTTATTTGCCTGCTCTGTATTAAAATCGTAATTCACAGTTGGTTCAGAATATCCGAAATAATCAGGCAAAAGAGGAGAGCTGGCAACCGAAATTTTTTCTTTAAATGAGTCGCTTATTTTCTGCGCGAGCTCTTGTTTGTCAACAGAATAATTTAGCGCCTGCCTCACGTTTGCATCAGACAATATTTTGGAGCCAGAACCGCCATTTTCCGTGTTGAAGAATACTGCAAAATATCTTGGTAGCGAGAGAGCATAAACATTATATTTTTCCGACGCGGTCCATCCTTGGCGAATTTGTTTTTCAACTTGCGCCTCGTTGTCTTCCAGCGAAGATATATCAAACCCCTCGATTGTTTTTTGGTTTATAGCAGAAATCAGATCGTCTTTATTTTCAAAAAAGTTAAAATAAATTTCCGATATGTATGGCTCTTTACTGTAATATCTATGGTTGGCTTGAAGTTTTAAGTTCTTGATAAAACCGTCGTTGTTTTCCTGTATGTCAGAGAGCGTGTACGGGCCCGATCCCACTGGCTGTAAATTGTAAGAAGATAGCGCAAAGTTTTCTGGTAGAACATTTTTCCAGATGTGCTGGGGAATTATTTTTACGGTACAATTTTCTAGAAAAGAATTGTAGGGTGTGGGCAAGGATAGGGCAAAGGACTTGTCAGATATTTTTTCTATTTTTACATCCAGCCAATTAGCCCTTAATGGGCTTTTATAATCTGAGTTTTGGATTATTTTTATTGTATAAACAATGTCATCTGCAGTCAGCGGTATGCCATCTTGCCAATAGAGTCCATCCTTTAAATGGAAAGTATAGATTGTTCCGTCGTTCGAGACCTCGTAGCTGTCAACCAAATCTTTTACTATATTCCCGTCTTTATCGTAGGTCATCAGTCCGGAATAAATTAAATCAATCAATGTTCTATCAACATCATTTGTTTCGCCATAGATAGGGTTGATGAATCTCGGCTGCCCAACAACTCCTTCTGTGTACGATCCCCCATATGCAGGAGCAAATTCTGTGCCGTTTATATAAAAATTTATTGCAAGGTATATTGCAGAAAGGATGAATAGGGCAGCAAAAACTAAAAAAAATATCTTTTCAGGCCCTTTTAATACTTTAAAAAGTTGTTTCCATTGAGAAAATTTGGGAAACTTCATTGAAGGTTGGTAATTGAAAATTAAGGAAGCAATATACTCAATACGCCCAAAACCAAAAAAATGGTTGCCGCAGCAATTGTGGCATAATGTAGTTTTTTTTGAGCCCCGCGTTTAGTGGAGTAAACTTCTCCTCCGCCTCCAAAACCGGCCCCAAGAGCTGCCCCTCTTTGCTGTATTGCAATAACTATGATTAAGATTATAGCTACTACTATTTGAACGTAGAATAGTATTGTGTTCATGAGTTATTTTTTATTTTTAGCTAAGAAAAATCCGAATATAATGTTTAATCCCCAGATAATAAGGGTTGTATATAAAAGAGGCAGGAACAGGGGAATAGATAATTCGTCAAACATCATATCCAACACCCATATTAAAGCCATATTTATTACTATTGTAAAAAGTCCGAGCGTGATTATTTCTATTGGTAGGGCCAGGGTTTTTAAGAGAGGTTTTAAAAAATAATTCAGCAGGCCCAAAACAATTCCTAAAACCAAAATAATCTGCCACTGGGCTGTAAGGGGAAAACCGAAGAAATTTGAAGTTGGATATGTTCTTATCACAACTCCGTGCACAAACATAGTTACTAGCCACAGCCCTAATGTAGCAGCAATAATCTGAGAGAGTAATTTTCTCATGTTGCTTTAGAATATCATAACTTTTCTTCTAATGCAACACATGGCTAAAATTATCTAAGCAGGCTTTTTTTCTGAGTTTTTTATGATAAGCGATAGCAAAGCGATGCGCTTCGTCGTCGAGCTGTTTTACTAAATTATAAACTTCTTGGGGTAACAATTTTAATGGAATTGGGTTTTGTCTGCCCTCGATAAATAATTCCTTCCTGCCCTTTGCGATTGAAATCACTTTTATTTTTTTTGTTAATAGATTTTTGCTCTTAATTTTGATGGCAATGTTCAATTGAGCTTTGCCGCCGTCAATTAAAATTGCTTCCGGGTATTCCCATTCTGGATGCAAAAATCTTCTTGTTAAAATTTCTTTTAGCATTGCAATATCATCGGGTTCTTGTTTCATTTTTATTTTGAATTTTTTGTATTCTTTTTTGTCCGGTTTGCCGTTTGTAAAAACAACCATGGAACCCGTGGCGGATTTTCCCTGTATGTTTGAAACATCATAACATTCTATCCTTTTTATCTTTTCTTTCGCGCCAATTATTTTAGACAACACTTCGTTCCAATTTTGAATTTTGATTTTTGAATTTTGATTTTCTATCACTTGTGTATGTGCCATTACTTGCTGCAAATTATAAATTTTGTCTCGTATTTTTCCGGCTTCTTCAAACTTGTTTTCTTTCGAAAACTGTTTCATTTCTTTTCTCAAAGAATTTAAAACAGCGCTTCTTTTTCCCCGAAGAACTAAAATTAATTTTTTTATATTTTTTTTATATTCGCCTAAGTCTGGCTCAGGCCCGGGGCAAAGCTCAAGGTGGCAATACGTGCATTTTACTTTTGAATGTTTTCTAACAGTGTAATAGGGGAATGCCCGTCTTAAAAATCTCAAAGTTTTTTTAAGAGCCATACCCTCAACAAATGGTCCCACATATTCTGCGTCACCTCCTTTTTGATGGGTAATATAAATTATTGGCTTCTCACTTTTTGTGATTGCCACATAAAAATAGTTTTTGTCGTCTCGCCACGCAACATTGTATTTTGGCTGATATTTTTTTATTAAGCTTGCTTCTAATATCAACGCTTCAATTTCTGAATTTGTTTCAAAAAATCCAATCCTGTTTACTTGGTTTATAAATAAATCATCTCTGTATGACGGCTGTTGGAAATGGTTTTTAACTCTATCGCGAATATTTACACCTTTTCCGATATATATAGGTTTATCCAACCCGCCTTCGCCTTTCGGCTTCGGCGAGGTGAAGAACGAATAAACTCCGCTTGTTTTTGGGAGTTGGTCGAAGTCTTTGCCAGCAATAAATTTGAACCTATCCATAGCTATAATTTAGCACAAAACAACCGTTTTTCAACGGTATAGTCTTGAAATGATCTGATTAAAGTTGTATAATGACAGACCGATTATATTCTATGCAAGACAATTTTATCAAAATACGAGGGGCAAGGGTACACAACCTGAAAAATATCAATCTGGATCTGCCAAAGAATAAGTTGATTGTTATAACCGGACTCTCTGGTTCCGGCAAGTCATCTTTGGCTTTCGACACTTTGTACGCTGAAGGGCAAAGAAGATATGTTGAATCTTTGTCAGCTTACGCTAGACAGTTTTTAGGAGTGATGGATAAGCCCGATGTTGATAAGATTGAGGGTATTTCTCCAGCAATTTCAATTGACCAAAGAAAATCAACTCACAATCCGCGATCTACTGTGGGTACAATCACAGAAATTTATGATTATCTGCGACTTTTATATGCAAGAATTGGAAAACCCCATTGTCCAAATTGCGGAAAAGAAATTTCACGCCAGACAGTAGACCAGATTGTTGGCCAGGTCTTAAAGCTGAAAAAATCTGAAATTGTTATATTGGGTCCTGTGATAAGAAGTAAAAAAGGAGAGCACAAGGGAGTATTAGAAGAAATCCAAAGAGGCGGCTTTGTAAGGGTGCGCGTTGACGGAGTAATTTATCCTATAGAAGAATCTTTAGAAAAAGTTTTGGATAAGCAGAAGAAACATGACATTGAGGTTGTTGTTGACCGTTTGATCCTGGGCAAGGAATTAGATAGGTCAAGGCTAGTTGATTCATTGGAGATTGCGTTGCGCCTTGGAAAGGGAATAGTAATCGTAAGTAAAAAAGGAAAAAGCGTTGACCCAAAAGAAAACGATTTAATTTTTTCCGAGCATTTTGCATGCGAAGAATGCGGGATTTCTTTACCAGAGCTAGAACCAAGACTATTTTCTTTCAATAATCCTTATGGCGCGTGCCAAGAGTGCACTGGTCTTGGAGAAAAATTGGAAGTTGATCCAGAATTAGTAATTCCCAATAGGCGCTTAACAATAGCTGAGGGAGCCATATGGCCATGGTCGCGCGCCTCTCATAAAGTTGGTAGACAGGGATATTATTACTCGATTCTCTCAGAGCTTGCAGCCAAGTATAATTTTTCTTTAGATGAAGAAATAAAGGATTTACCTAAAAAGGCCCTCGACGTTATTCTTTACGGAGATGGTCTGCCTGCGCAGGCAGGTAAATTTGAAGGGGTAATCGCAAACTTAGAAAGGCGTTACCATGAGACAGATTCTGATTGGACTAGGCAAGAAATAGAACAGTACATGGTGATAAAAATCTGTCCTAAATGCCAAGGGAAAAGATTAAAACCAGAAGTTTTGGCGATTACAGTAGATGGTTTATCAATTGATAAAGTTGTTGAAATGTCTACCGACAAAGTAAAAGAATTTTTCGAAAAACTTTCCTCGAAATTGACATCAGGAGAATTAAAGGTAGCGACCCCGATTTTAAAAGAAATAATTGATAGGACGCAGTTTTTAAATGACGTCGGGCTTGCCTATTTAACCTTGTCTAGAAAAGCTGGTACTTTAGCTGGCGGAGAAGAGCAGAGAATCCGCTTGGCAACTCAAATAGGCTCAAAACTATCTGGGGTATTATATATATTAGACGAACCGTCGATTGGTCTGCACGCCAGAGATCAGCACAAATTAATAGACACGTTGATAAAATTAAAAGAGCTTGGAAATACGGTTGTTGTTGTTGAGCACGATCCGCAGACAATGCGCGCTTCAGATTGGATTGTTGATATTGGTCCTGGAGCCGGCAAGCACGGAGGCAAGGTTGTTTTTGAGGGAACCGTGAAGGAATTATTAAAATCCCATACATTGACCGGAGATTATTTATCGGGCAGAAAAAAAGTTGCGGTTGAAAAGAAGCCCCACTTCGCCAAGGCTTCGCGGGGCGAGGGGAAATTTTTGCAAGTGGTTGGCGCTACCGAACACAATCTTAAAAACATTAACGTGAAATTTCCCCTCGGAAAATTTGTTTGCGTCACAGGAGTTTCAGGGTCTGGGAAGTCAACTTTGGTAAATGATATTCTAGCAAAATCTTTGCTTAAAAAGTTTTACAGGGCAAAAGAAGAGCCCGGAGCTCACAAAGAAATTTTGGGAACAGAAAATTTAAACAAAATTGTTTTAGTTGACCAGTCGCCAATTGGCAGAACTCCCAGGTCTAACCCTGCCACTTACACTGGAGCGTTTTCTCACATAAGGGATATTTTTACAAAAACAAAAGAAGCGCGCGTCCGAGGATATTCTGCCGGACGTTTCAGTTTTAACGTGAAAGGAGGAAGGTGTGAGGCATGCGAGGGGCAAGGACAGAAAAAAGTTGAAATGTATTTTTTGCCAGATATTTATGTTGAATGCGAAGAATGTAGGGGAAAGAGATACAGCAAAGAAGTTTTGGAAGTCTCCTACAAAGATAAAAATATTGCAGAAGTTTTGGAGATGACAGTTGAGGAGGCGTTGGAATTTTTCAAAAACATCCCCGGGCTTTACGAAAAACTAAAAACCCTTAAAGAAGTTGGTCTTTCTTACGTTGAGCTCGGGCAATCAGCTACTTCTTTGTCCGGCGGAGAAGCACAGAGGGTAAAATTAGCTACAGAGCTGTCCCGCAAAGGTACTGGCAGAACTTTATATATTTTAGATGAGCCCACAACCGGCTTACACTTTGACGATATAAAAAAATTAATTTTTGTTCTATCCGGCTTAGTTGAAAAAGGAAACACTGTAATCGTAATTGAGCATAATTTAGATCTTATAAAAAATTCTGATTGGGTGATAGATTTAGGCCCCGAAGGTGGCGATAAGGGCGGCGAAATTGTTGCCGAAGGCATTGTCCAAGAAATTAAAATGTCTAAAAAAAGCTATACCGCCAAATATCTTTAATATATAACAATTTTAAAAAAGAAGCCCCATTGCTGTAAAGGGGCTTCTTTTTTTATGTTGGTAGTATATAATAAATGAATATAAGTAATCTTTTTTAAAAAATGAAAAACTGCCAGAAGATATTCTTATTATTTGCGCTTTCCGCATTATTTTCACTCGCCGGATTTTTGGGAGATGTCAATGCGGCGATAGTTGATATTAAGGCGAACGGCTCCGACAGCCCGACACCCATTTCTTACAATAGTTCAGTTGCTTTGACGTGGACGTCGAGTTGTACGTCTATAACATGTACAACATGTACAATGGATAGCTGTGGTTTCTGGGTAAATTCTTCATATCTAAAGACGGTGCCACCTTCTGGATCAGAAATTATTAACAATTTAACAGCCTCCAAAACTTATACGGTGGTCTGTAGTAGCAAAGAGCTTTTTGGCAGTTTTGAGCGTCACTACTATTGTGATTCTGGTGACGATAGCGTGACAGTTAATGTTCTGCCAAACATTCCGGTAGATCACGTTACCCTTAACGTAACTAGCCAAACACTTGAAGTGGGCCAAACTTATCAACTTATTGCCACGGTTTTTCCTGATAATGCCAGCAACAAAAATGTGACGTGGTACTCCCTTGACCTTGATGGGAAGGTTGTCGGCGTTAATAGCAATGGCAAGGTAACAGCACTCGGCCCCGGTAATGCAGTGATTGGAGTGTTCACGCAAGATGGCAATAAAATTGCTGAAGACGCTATAACAGTCAGTGCCGCTCCTTCGCTGACTCCGACGGTCAACATAATGGCTAACGGAAAGACGGGCTTGATTACGGTTTCTCCAAATGCGCCCGTTAATCTCACGTGGACAACAGCTAATGTGACTTATTGTCATGCTTCGGGTTATTGGGAGGGGTCAAAATCAATTAATAGTGGAAACGAAACTATTCTTGGCTTAACAAGTACGGCGACATTCGTTTTGACATGCGAAGGGCCTAACAATTCGGTTGCCTCCAGCCAGGTTACAGTTAATGTTTCTTCTGTGAGTATTCCGGTAGCCAGTGTTACTGTTAGCCCGCCTTCGGCAACGATTAGCTCGGCTCAAGGCATTCTGCTTACTGCCACAGTTGCTCCCAGTAGTGCCACTAACAAGAACGTGACCTGGTCTTCTGGCGATTCATCAATAGCAACCGTTGATAGCACGGGTGATGTTGAGGGGGTAGCTGCCGGAACAGCGACTATTACCGCAACCGCTGCAGATGGCAGCGGTAAATCTGGTATCTCTATAATAACTGTAACTAGCGTACAAGCTCTAACAGTTGACCTCAAGGCTGATGGCTCTGATGATTCGATTAATGTTAATGAGAACAGCACCACTGTTCTCTCTTGGAGTGTCTCGACCAATGCAACTTCTTGTACCGCTTCTAGTATTTCTGGTAATTGGGTGGGCAGTAAAGATATTCACGGGGGACCAGAAGAGATTTTTAATGGGACAATTTCAAGCACATATACTTTGGCTTGTAATGGGCCTGGCGGTCCAGTTTCTGATAGCGTCACGGTTAATGTTGTGCCGTCTCAAAATGTTTCTGTGCAGAGAGTTGCTGTTTCTCCGGTTACTGCAACTCTCCCTATAGGTGGCACCATTCAACTTGAAGTTACTATTGTTCCGGATAGTGCTACTAACAAAAATGTTACCTGGACATCGGGAAATACAGCATTCGCAACTGTCGACTCTAATGGCCTTGTTAAAGGGATAGCTGCTGGTTCGGTCAACATTACCGCAAGAACACAAGATGGTGGGAAAACTGCAATGTCCACTCTAAAAATCGTCCCCCCTTCTCCGTGCATAGTTGTTATTACGGCCAATGAGAAAGTTAATTCTGATACTGTCGCGCCAAATAGCCGCGTTACCATTGCTTGGGAGGTCGTTCCTATTGATCAAACTAAACTTGCTCAATCTTGCGTTGGCTCTGGCGGCTCAACCGGTTGGCCTGGGGCAAAGTCGAGGACAAGTGGCATGTGGGCTTCCGGAGCTATAACATCCTCAGTAGTATATAATATAACCTGTCAATGTTATGATGGCAGCAAGGCTTCCGATAGCGTAGCAGTAAATGTTATCGGGGCTAACGGCGCTGTTGGGCTTACTCTTTCTGCTGACCCTAATCCTGTCGATTCTGGTAATAAAACCACGCTTACTTGGATCGCTTCCAATATTAATTCATGTGTCGCCTCGGGCGATTGGTCTGGTTCAAAGGCCTCCACTAACGGCTCACATTCAGAGCAAACAGGCACCTTGAAAGCGTCTACTGCCTACGCTCATCTTTTGTCTTTCAAGCATTATACTCTCACTTGTCAAAGCCAGAGCGGTCCTATTTCAAAGAGCGTAGAGGTCAGTATTAATGTGCCTCCTAGCACCGGCACTGGCACTGGAACTGGAAGCACTGGAACCGGGAGTACTGGTACTGGGAGCAGCAGCGGCGGGAGTACCGGAAGTACGGGTAGTGGGAGCACCGGAAGCAGCGGATCGGGCAGTTCTGGAAGCGGCACAGGTAGTAGCGGAGGAAGCTCCGGTACAGGTGGAAGCACAGGCGCAGGAGCCGTTGCGATGCCAACGGTAGATATCAAAGCCAACGACTCTAACGGCCCGTTAGCTATTGCAGATAACGGCTCGGTAACTCTTACATGGACTTCAAGCAACGCAACATCCTGCATTGCCTCGGGCGGTTGGTCTGGCACAAAATCAACTTCCGGTTCCCAGACCATCAGCAATATCGCAACTTCCAAAACGTATACTTTAGCTTGCTCAGGCGGCAGTAACATAGCTTCAGACAGTGTAACGGTTAATACGGCTTCTTCTCCATGGCTGGCAACTATTTACCCCAACGGCCAGGAGACATTAACAGAGGGCGACACGATAAATATAACCTGGCTTGCTAATAATTTAACAAGCAGCCAAACAATGTCTGTAAGCATAGAAAGATTTAACGATGATGGAACAAATTGCGGTAAAAAAAATATTGGAACAACTCCCGCAAATCAAGAATCCTTTTCCTGGATAATCGATTCTGAATCCGGCTGGCAAGATGTTCCCGATTCCTGCTCTGCGCCATTTAAATACAAAATTTATATTGAAAGCCAGGATTCGTCAAATAATTTACTATCTGCCGAAAGCGTTAACTTTTTTCAGATTGTTCCTGCGCCAGTGGCACAAGAACAATCTGTTGTGGATAGATTATTAAATGGTGGGCAGGCAGTTTTGCAGAAAACTGGAAACGCCATTAGACAGACAGCAAGCAACATAGTGTCCTATTTTAATGATTTCATTGTAAATCCCATAAAAAATTTATTTAATAGGTAAGGCTTTAGCAAAAAACTGTCTGTATCAACGGACAGCTTTTTGATTGCAGGGCTTGACTTTCGTGTTTTATTTTTATAAAATGCCTTATTGATATTATAAAAATAACAAAAAATAATATGAACATAAAACCACTTTCAGACCATATCTTAATTGAGCCGGTTAAGGAAGAAGAAAAAACAAAGGCCGGCATATTTTTGCCTGAAACCGCATCAAAAGAAAAATCAGAAGAGGGAAAAGTTATTGCAACAGGTCCCGGCAAAAAAACAGACGACGGAAAAATAATTATGATGTCGGTAAAGCCGGGGGACAAAGTTCTGTTCACAAAATACGGACCTAATGAAATAAAGGTTGACGGTAAAAAATATTTAATCGCGACGGAAAGCGACATACTGGCCATAATTGAATAAATTCAATTATGGAATTTCTAATTACTAATTTCTAATTTCTAAAAAAATGAGTAAACAAATCAAATTCAGCGAGGAAGCTCGCAAAATATTAAAACAAGGATTAGATAAAGTCGCCAACGCAGTAAAAGTAACTTTGGGGCCCAAAGGCAGAAATGTTGTTTTAGGCTCTGGTTTCGGTTCGCCCACAATTACAAACGATGGCGTAACAATTGCAAAAGAAATTGAACTGGAAGACAATGTTGAGAACATTGGAGCTGAAATTATAAAAGAAGTTGCCTCAAAAACAAATGATATTGCCGGCGACGGCACAACTTCAGCTGTTTTATTATGCCAGGCAATTGCCACCGAAGGCTTAAAAAATGTGGCTGCAGGAGCCAATCCTCTGGCGCTAAGAAAGGGGATTATAAAAGCGAAAGATGCGGTGGTGCAAGCGCTAAAAGAAATGTCAAAACCAATCTCTACAAAAGAAGAAAAAGCCCAAGTTGCAAAAATTTCAGCGCAGGACGAGGAAATGGGAAATTTAATTGCAGAAGTTATGGAAGAAGTCGGTAAAGATGGGGTAATCACAACCGAAGAATCAAAAACTTTTGGATTATCAAAAGAAATTGTAAAAGGATTGCAGTTTGACAGGGGATATGTTTCTGGGTATATGGTTTCCAATACAGAAAAGATGGAAGCGTCCTTAGAGGAGCCGTATATTTTAATTACAGATAAAAAAATTGGCTCATTGCCGGAAATTCTGCCTTTGTTAGAAAAATTAGTGAAAGCAGGCAAAAAAGAACTGGTGATTATTGCAGATGATGTTGATGGAGATGCTCTAACAACTTTAATCGTAAATAAAATTAGGGGAATTTTTAATGCTTTGGCAGTTAAGTCTCCGGGATTTGGCGACAGAAAAAAAGAAATGTTAGAAGATATTGCCATTGTTACAGGTGCCCAAGTTGTTTCAGAAGAAAAGGGAATGAAACTAGAAAATGTTGAGATAGAAATGCTGGGCCACGCAAGGCGCGTAATTTCCACAAAAGAAAATACGACAATTGTTGAGGGTAAAGGCGAAAAAACAGCTATTGAAGCCAGAATTAATGCTATTAAAAAAGAAATAAGCTTGGCTACATCAGATTTTGACAAAGAAAAATTACAGGAAAGATTGGCTAAATTATCCGGCGGAGTGGGAGTTATAAAAGTGGGAGCTGCCACAGAAGTTGAGCAGAAAGCAAAACAACATAAATTAGAAGACGCCCTGCACGCCACAAGAGCCGCAGTTGAAGAGGGGATTGTCCCCGGTGGTGGGGTTGCTCTGTTAAGAACTTTACCAGCCTTAGAGAAATTACTGGCGGAAGCCGAACGACCCGAAGGGCACCCCGACGCAGGAACCAGCGACGAGAAAACTGGTGTAAATATTTTGAAAAGAGCGATTGAAGAACCGATTAGGCAGATTTCTGAAAATGCTGGCGTTGATGGCGCAGTTGTAGCCCAAAAAGTAAAAGAGGGAAGCGATGATTTTGGTTTTAACGCCCAAACAATGATTTATGAAAATTTGATAAAAGCAGGCGTGGTTGACCCGACAAAAGTTGTAAGAACAGCTTTAGAAAACGCAGTGTCGGCAGCATCAATGTTGCTCACAACAGAAGCGATTGTTTCAGAATTGCCGAAGAAAGAGGAATCTCATGGGGGAATGCCGAATCCTATGATGGGGAACGAATACTAGTAACTAGTAATAGGTAACGGGTAATTAGTAATAGTTGAAGAGGGCGTGAGCCCTCTTTTGGTTTGCATAAATTTATATTTTATTGTAATGTTTATTCGGATCCAGAAATTTCCTACCAGTCTATCTTGAAAGGAAATGGGAAATGTTTATCGGGAATTTCATTTCTTTCGTTCGTCAGTTCCGCGTGGACCACAGGTGCAGAGACCTAAACGACCTTCTGGGGTTTTGGCAGGAGTACGACTTCATAGGACTTGACCGTGACGGCACATTGGGCGGCCATCATGCTCCTAAGCCGGATCCTAGAATTCTCGGCGTGCTTCAGACCATAAGCAGAAGAACCGAGGTGGTTTCCAACTGTGCGTTCTGCCAGTTGGTAAAGATTCGCGATATCTATGCGGAGATGGTGTCCGCGAGTATCATGGTCGGATTCGGCGAGATGGGTTTACCACACCTTCTGCGGTTTGAGAAGGGAAGCGGCAAACTCAGGGTCCTAAGATACTACCCAACAGTCGGCATGTTGTGCGATGTCACGTCCCGACTGGCACAGGGAGACGCGCTCTTTGAAAAACCCACCCGGATTTACAGGAAGCCAAACCCTTGGGTTTTGCAGGCAGTAGTCGCCCTGGCCGTAAGGGAGGGGCGGATTCTGGCAAGAAATCCGAGAGTGTTGTACGTCGGTGATAAGTTTTTTACCGATGTGCGTTGCGCCAACCTGGCCGGCTTCGAAGCTGCCCGGGTGAAAACAATAGGCCAGCTCTCGGATTTGCGCGAATGGCGGATCGACTTCGTTCTCGAGAGGCTTCTCTTCGATCTTCCCATCGGCGCAATTCTGAGCAGACTTGCCGACATGTTCTCAGCACATTGAACCCAAGCAGAAATAGGGGACCTGCTTGGGTTTTTCATTGCTTGTATTTTGAATTTATTTTGGTTATCATAGAGGTATGGAGTGTCCAAATGATAACGAACAATTAGAAAAGGTTTTATTCCATCTTGTGGAGGTTGATTACTGCCCCAAGTGTTTGGGTATGTGGTTTGATAAAGATGAATTGAGGCGGGCAAAAGACGATAGAGACAAACAGTTAAATTGGGTTGATGTTGATTTGTGGAGAGATAAATCGAAATTTCATGTGGCGCGAGGGAATAAGCGATGTCCGATATGTCGCGTTGGGTTGACCGAGGTTAGTTACGATAACTCGAAAGTTAAAGTTGATTTTTGTAAAATGTGCGGAGGAATTTGGTTAGACAGGGGAGAGTTTAAGCAGATAATAAACTATTTAAAAAATAAGTCAGATTACGAAATTTTGCACAATTACGCCAAAAATCTCGTAGTACAATTATGGGAGGTTTTTTCCGGGCCTGAAGGGTTCCGCTCGGAATTATTAGATTTTTTAATGTTGTCTAAACTTTTTAACTACAAGTTTACAACGCAGCACCCTCATTTGAACGAATTGATTGAGGAGTTGCCAAAATAATAAAACGAATACGCACGAATTCTTAACAAATAAATACGAATCACGAATTCGTGATTCGTGAAAATTCGTTATTGATTCGTGAAAATTCGTAAAAATTATGGCAATAATTTTGTGGATAATATTAATAGTCATAGTCGCGGTTGTCTTATGGATAATCGTGATGTTCAACGGTCTGGTGACGTTGAAAAACAGAGCAAAAGAGGCATGGGCAGATATTGATGTACAGCTGAAGAGAAGGTATGATTTAATCCCAAATTTGGTTGAAACAGTAAAAGGATATGCCACTCACGAGAGAGAGCTTTTTGAGAGGGTAACCCAAGCCAGAGCCTCTGCTATGAGCGCTACGGGGCTCAAGGACAAAGCAAATGCTGAAAACGCATTATCTGGCACCCTGAGAAGTTTGTTCGCTGTAGCCGAGAATTACCCTGACCTGAAGGCCTCCACGAACTTTTTAGAATTGCAGAGAGAATTAACAGACACAGAAGACAAAATTCAGGCAGCCCGCAGATTCTACAACACGAACGTCAGGGATTTGAATATAAAGATAGAAAAGTTTCCAGCGAACTTGATAGCCAATTCGTTCGGATTTAAAGAAATGGAGCTCTTCCAGACAGCCAACGAAGCAGAAAGAGAGCCGGTCGCAGTTAAGTTTTAATTGCTACTCGCATCTCCTCGAAACGAAATAATAAGGAACTATAAATACAAATGATTAATAAACCTAAACATCTAATGTTTATATTTATTGTATTGTTGTTAGTTGTAATTTTAATTTTTGCATTTATTTTAGTGAAATTTTATAGAAATAAATACGTTATTTTTCCGGCAGAATACAGCTGGATTGCCATTGGTTCAACAAAGGGTTTTACTGCGAGCGAGGAAGAGGTGCGACAGGCCGATAATTTGTTCCGTGATTTTTTGCAGAATCAAAAAGATATCTTAAAATTGGAGAATTATAGAATCAAAAATTTATGGATGTATAAAGTTCAGTATGTGGGTTTTGTGAATGAGAAAGGCGAAAGAAATATTTGGGCGAATTATTTTTGCAATACCATGGATAGGGATTGGAAGAAAGAAATAGTGCACATAGACGGGGGCGGCAATTGCTTTTTTCAAGTAGAAATCAATTTAGACACCAAAACGGTTTATAATTTTATGGTAAACCGTCCATATTAGCAATTATGGCGAGCATTTATAAAAACGCAGATTCCAATGCCCGGAAAACCTGGTTTTTAATAACTGGGTTTTTGGTCTTTATAATCGCAATCGGCTGGCTTTTTTCTTACTTGTTAAACAGTAATGCAATTTTATATTTTGCTGTGGCTTTAAGTATTTTCATGAGTTTCGGAAGTTATTGGTGGTCAGATAAAATTGTTTTATCAATGTATAAAGCCCAGCCCATAGAAGAAAAGGATAACAGGGAACTTTATCATGTTGTTGAAAATCTTTGTATCACGGCTGGCTTGCCTGTGCCAAAAATTTACGTTATCCCGGAAATGCAGCCGAATGCTTTTGCCACCGGCAGAGATGCAAAACATGCTGTGGTTGCTGTAACACAAGGGCTTTTAAATCGTTTGGACAAAACAGAGTTGCAAGGAGTTCTAGCCCATGAATTATCTCATATTGGGAACAAAGATATGTTATTATCAACTGTTGTTGCTATCTTGGCTGGAGCTGTGGCAATGCTTGCTAATATGTTTATGAGAGTTAGTTTTTGGGGAGGAAATAGGAGATCAAATAATGACAGGGGAAACGCAGGGGCGATATTAATGATTTTAGGAATTGTCGCAGCAATTTTAGCTCCAATCGCCGCAATGCTAGTCCAACTTGCGATTTCTAGGAAAAGAGAATTTTTGGCAGATGCTGACGGCGCTCTGCTTACAAGATATCCCGAAGGCTTAGCTCGCGCTTTAGAAAAAATTTCTTCTGACCCAACGCCAATGCGCATTACTAATGACGCTGCCAGCTCCTTATTTATTGATTCACCATACAAGGGTCAACAAAAAACTCATTGGTTCACAAAATTATTTATGACCCACCCACCCATTGAAGAAAGAATAAAAGCATTAAGAGGCATGGAGATTTAATTTTATGGATATAGCAGATAAAGCCAAAAATCTTTTTTCAAAAATGATTACGGATTTCGGTTTGGATCCTTATCAATTGAAAAGTCATCTTTGCGAGGTGGAAAAGTGGGCGGGGTTTATGTTAAAAAAGTATCCTGAAGCAGATAAAGAAATTGTGATGTTATCTGTATGGTTGCACGATGTTGGTCATTACCCTTTACCGATAGAAATTGATCACGCCGTAAGAAGTGAGCAGAAAGCAAAGGAATTTTTAGAAAGAGAGAATTTCCCGAAAGAAAAAATGAATAGGATTTTACATTGCGTTCGCGCACATAGGTGTCGTGATATTGTGCCGGAAACTTTAGAAGCGAAAATTATTGCTTTTATCGATTCAGCAAGCCATCTGACAGATTCTATGTATTTTGAGATAGCGAAAGAAGATAAGGAAAACGGCAAAGAGTTCAAAGTTTTTTCTAAAATAGAAAGAGATTTCAGAGATTTGTCGTTGTTTCCTGAAATAAAGGAAAATTTACTGGATTTGTATGATTCTTGGAAATCTTTGTTGCACGCTTATGAGAAGATTGATTTAAAATGAAATTTTGGAGGAGTCGTATAGCGGCCATTACAACAGCTTGGAAAGCTGTGACCCGAAAGGGTCTCGTGGGTTCGAGTCCCACCTCCTCCGCATTAGTAATTTTAGCCAGATAAATCTGGCTAAAATTACTAAAGAGATGGTTGGCGACTGTTAAATCCCCGAATTGTCCCGAGCCCGCAGGCGAGGGAGCAATGCCTTCGGGAAACTCGTCCCACCTCCTCCGCTTGATAAACAAGCAGTATTAAGATACGTTTAATTAATAATTATTATAA
>Ga0268276_1001134_pt1 | contig 27640 bp, 20 predicted proteins | sample saktaG_4_FD_190145 | JGI IMG/M metagenome (GOLD analysis project Ga0268276, IMG submission 190145) | Saline water microbial communities from Sakinaw Lake, British Columbia, Canada - sak_2010_1_5_45m | ecosystem: Environmental > Aquatic > Non-marine Saline and Alkaline > Saline ...
CGGAAAATGACGAAATCCTTGACCCAAGCCGGCCACTAAGGTACAAGAATTAGGCCCGCCGTCGCTTCGCTCCGACACCTGGCCGGCTTCCCTCGGAACAGCTGGCCGGGATCATCGGAATACGCACCCGGAGGCTTAAATGGCCATTTTCGGGGCTGAAATGGGCGTGTTAGCCCGCTCCTTGCCGTCGGTCCCGTTCCGGATGGGGATTATCCTACGCTTGCCTCCGCGATCTTGATCTCCTCCCGCGCCGCGACGCCGAGCCCCAGCCCCTCAGCGAGCTCCAGGAAAGCGCTCCGGCCGAGCCGGGCATTTTTGCTTCTGAGCAAAACTGGTAGCTAATAATTTTGCTTACAAGCAAAAATAATTGACATCCCTTATCGGCTTCGTTTATAATCAGGCCATGGTCAGGAACAGATATCTATCAGAGGGGGTCCTCGGGGACCTTCAGGAAAAGATGGTCTTCATCGGCGGCGCCCGACAGGTGGGAAAAACAACGTTCGCCGTCAAGATCATCGGGGAAAAAATCGGGAAATTCGCTTATTATAACTGGGACAATCGTTCCGACCGACAGGCCATCATGAGGTCGGACTGGCCCGGAGACGCGGGCCTGATCATCCTGGACGAAATCCACAAGCTCAGGAGCTGGAAAAGGCTCATCAAGGGCGAATACGACAAGCTCAAGGAACGCTACCGGTTCCTGGTCACAGGGAGCGCGCGGCTCGACATCTATCGCCGGGGCGGTGATTCGCTCCAGGGAAGATATCATTACTACCGCCTTCACCCGTTTTCCTTGGCCGAATTGCTGGGCGACCCGCCCCGCCTCGAAGTCATGAAAGAAATCCCTGTCGGCGACCGGCCGCATCCGGAGGAATTCGAGGCGCTATTCAAGTTCGGCGGCTTTCCGGAACCGCTCTTCCGGGCCGACGAACGACTCCTCCGGAGGTGGCACAACGAGAAGATCGAACGGATGGTCCGCGAAGAAATCACCGAAATCGAACAGGTCCGGGATTTGGGACGTCTCAAGCTTCTGAGCGATATGTTGCCCGCGAGAGTGGGCTCGCTCCTCTCCGTGAATGCCCTCCGCGAGGAACTCGAGGTCAGCCATCGCGCCGTGTCCAGCTGGCTGGGCATCCTCGAAACCTTCTACTACCAGTTCGGGATTCACCCGTATGTCGGGAAAGCCCTCCGGTCGATCAAGAAGCAGCCCAAGCTCTATCTATGGGACTGGTCGGAGGTGGATGACCCTCCGGCGCGCTTCGAGAACCTCGTTGCTGCCCACCTTCTCAAGGCTTGCTATTATCTTCATGACCGCGAAGGCCATAAGACGGCTCTCCATTTCTTGAGAAACGTCGATAAAAAAGAGGTCGATTTTCTTGTGACCGTCGACCAGAAGCCCTGGTTCGCCGTGGAAACCAAGTTTTCGGAAAGATCGGTTTCGCCGTCGCTTCTTTATTACCAAGAGAGGCTGAAGATCCCGTTTGTCTACCAGGTGATCAGGGAACCGGGAGCGCATCGCTTCACGAGCGGCGTCAGCGTGATTTCCGCCGACCGGTTTCTGGCCGGCCTGGTGTGAGGACAAAGCGCCTCGCCTCGCCTCACCCCAGCTTCACGTCCGCGATCTTGATCATCTCCCGCGCCAAGCGCACGGTCACGCCAAAGCATGAAGCTTCAGAATTTCCACTCCACCTTGTAGCGCTTGAGCACGGGGTAGCCCTCGGCGGTTTCCTCGGCCGCGTAGAGGCGGCCCTTCCGGATGAGCGGCATGATCACGGGCAGAACGGTCCGGACGATATACCGGCCATCCCGGTCGAAGACGTCGAAATAGAACCCCTTCCGGCCCGGCGGGCGCTCCCAGGTCAAAACGAATATCCTGTCTTCGTCGTCGGTCACGAAATACCGGAACAACGGGTAATGCTTGGGGATCTTCATGGTCTGCATGAGGGCCGGCGGCATGCCCTTGGTCCGCTCGTCGATGTCCTCCTTGGAAATGGGGACCGGGTCCGGGTCCATCTGGATCTTGCGGACGATCCGGCCCGCCGCGTCATGGATCCTGAATTCATACTTCTCCGCTAGCCCGCAGACGACGCGGTCCCCGGAAAGCAAGGCCCAGCGAAGCACCGGAAAAATAGGATTGTACCCGTCCCGTTCCAGGTTCGGCAGCGGCGACGATTCGACTACGAACAGGTCCTTGAGCCCGGCGTCGACCTTCCGCAGCTCGTAACGCGGATTCGCTTCCTCCCTGATTATGAGACAGACGAAAAAATTTCCCGCGGAGTCCGGGCGGGCGTCCATGAGGTTCAGGGAGCCCGCGGAAACGGTGCGGGCGAACTCTCCGCTCAGCTTGAAAAACGACAGCCGCCGGCTCATATCGACCACGACGACCTCGTCCCGGCTCGTGCAGTAGATGGATATGGGATTGGACAATTCCCCGGGTCCCTCTCCGGCCTTGCCGAACGTCCTGAGGAACTTCCCGTCCCGGCCGAAGGCCTTGACGTTCCTGTCCTTCCAGTCGAGGACGAAGATCGTCCCGTCGCCGCTCATGGCGACCGACGAGATCTCGGCGAAGACGTAATCCGCGCTTTCTTCTCCCCCGATGGCCAGGTCCTGCTCCAGAGAGAAGACGCCGGCTCCGTACAGGGGCTTGTTCGGGTTCTTGACCACGACGGCGTCGCCCTCTTTCTCGATCCGGCCCTTCCAGTCGGGGGGCTTCTGGGCCTGGACCAAGAGGGGTAAAAGAAAAACAAGAATGAGAGAAAGACAAACGGTCCGGCCAATCGATAGCGATGGTTTCATGAACACCTCCCCTCGCGTTTCACACGCGCTCACCGGAGAGAATTATGGACCTTGGCTTCACGAGCTGTCAATCAGTGCCTTGGCTTCGGCTTCTGCTTGATAGTAGAGAAGTTCAATAAATCTCCAATCTGGAGCCGTCAGCTTAAACGGCCATTTTTGGTGCTTGAAATGAGCTTCTAATTGATCTTCACCGATATCGGGGCTTGTTTCTCAGCACTTCCTTGAGGCGGGCCGCGAACCGTTTTCCCGCCGCCTTTTCCTGTTGCCGGCGCGCCTTTTCGTCCTTTTTCAATTCCGTGAAACGCACCTCGCGGCGGGCTGCCGGTTCGTCGATTGCCGCCATGAGAGCGAACCCGGCTGCGCCGTGCGGGCCGCGGTGGGGGACGGCCGGCTCGACTCCCCGCGGCTGGAAAGCTACCTGAAGCTCCGCCGCGAGTCTCTCGATATCCTCGAAAGCCCTGTCCAGGCCTTCTTCTTCGACCCAGAGCTGCAATTCGCGCATCCCGGGCGAATCGATCAACAAGGCCCCCCGGGAAGCCGGGCCAGTTCCCGGACCGTCGTCGTGTGCCGGCCGCGGCGCACAGCTCATTGAAGCTGAAATGCGACTCCTATGCAACGGGCGGAACAGTGTCTTGGATATCAAGAAGATGCTCGACACTCAGTTCCGAGAGGAAACAGGCCTCGATGTCATCTTGGCCCACCTAGGGATCCTTAGAAAAGCAGGACTGATCGCATTCTAGTACTGAGGACACGCGCCTTGGTCCTGGCCCTATCTTGCGGCCTGGGAGCTCTTCCGGAATCCATAAATAAAATATACGATGATGCCTGCTGCCAACCAGATGAGGAATCTGAGATGAGTCATGCGGGATAGGGAAAAGACGAGATAGAGGCAGATCAAAGCGCCGAAGCCAGGGATGAATGGTGAGAGAGGAACCCGAAACGGCCTGTTGATCTCAGGCTGCAAACGCCTCAGCACGATGACGCTCGCAGCCACAAAGATGAAGGCGAAGAGCGCCCCCATGGAAGTCAGTTCAGCAGAAACGTTAAGCGGCATCAGCCCAGCGGCGGCGGCGACGACGACACCGGTGAGGAGCGTCGCGACATAGGGAGTTCGATATTTCACATGGATGCGCGATAAAGCAGGCGGAAGCAGTTGGTCCCGCGACATGGACAGGAGAATCCGAGGCCCGCTCAGGACGAGGACGAGGAGAACTGTCGTCATCCCGGCAAGGGCACCGACGCTGATAATGGCTGATGCCCATGGTATCTGCAGTGTATTGACGACCTTTGCGACGGGATCAGCCACACCCAGCTCGTAATAGGGAACTATACCGGTCATTATGGCAGAGACGGCTATATAGAGGATCGTGGCCACGCCCAAGGAACCGATGATCCCGATGGGGATATCACGCTGGGGCCTTCGTGCCTCCTCTGAAGCCGTGGATACGGCGTCGAATCCGAGATAGGCCAGGAAAACAACCGCGGATGCTTTAAGGACACCCTGAAAGCCGAATGGCATGAACGGCCGCCATTTTGTGGGATCAAGATGACCAGCGGCCGCACCGATAAAGAGGAGGATAACGCCAATCTTGACAATAACGATGGCCAAGTTGACCCGGGCGCTTTCCTTGATTCCAATAATAAGGAGTCCGGTGATGAAAAGGACGATTACCGATGCCGGGACATTGAACAGACCGGGCTCCTTATCCCAGGGTGATGCGATCAAGGCCTGCGGCATCCTGATTCCAATCGTCCTTGCTAGATTAACGAAATAGGCCGACCATCCCGTCGCAACCATGACGGCTCCCCCCATGTATTGGAGAATAAGGTCCCAGCCGATAACCCAAGCAAAGAATTCGCCGAGGGTTGCGTAGCCATAGGTGTATGCGCTTCCAGAAACGGGGATCATGGCGGCCAGTTCGGCGTAGCAAAGGGCGTTGCAGGCGCAGGCAACGGCGGCGATGGCGAAGGACAGGATAATCCCAGGGCCCGCGGCGGTCGCGGCCTCGACGCCCGGAAGGACGAAGATACCCACGCCGATGATGCAGCCTAAGCCGATTGCCACCAAATCCATTGAAGTCAGAGTTCTGCGAAGTCTGTGGCCTTCCATTTCCGTTTCTCCAACCAGCCTTTCAATGGTTTTTTTTCTTAAAAGGTTGCTAGCCATTCTTCCTCTCCTGCTACTCCGACAACGAATATCTTAAATATGGTCGCCATCTTGTTCTATGTATAATTTATACTATATACAAAAAAGGAACAATGGTTAATTGCGACATTTAGTTCCATAAACGTGGACCCCTAGTCCAAATCCGATGCGAAAGTTAAGGTAAATAATTTTGAATATAATGTATACTTGAAAGGGTGTTGGATAATATAAAAATTCGAATTTCCAGAGGGAATTAATATTCAAAAAAAAAGCTTGACAAACTTATTCTTCTTTGCATAAAGTATTATGTATACGATGTGAATCCGAGTAGGATGCTCATGACGCATAAAGATGCTGACATTCCTTACAGCGCCTTAGGCTTGCATAATAAGGCAGTCAAGTAATCTTAGGGAGGAGGGATTCAAATGAAGAATGGGCTCTTTAAAGTACTTTTGGTTCTTGCACTCATGATACTTATGGCCCCTTCTGTTGTTTTCTCTGCGAACAAAGGCACTGTGCGCGTCAGAGTCTTTGAGACGGACGCGAGCGTTCTTCCAGGCGCGACAGTTACCTTGACAAGCCGGGATATGATGGGAGAGAGGGTGCTTATCAGCAGCAATACGGGCGAGGTTCTATTTATCAATCTCGTGCCTGCCACCTATGAGGTAAAGATAGTGTTGCCGGGATTTAGCCCGGTGATTTCGAAGAATGTCGTCGTTAACTCAGATAAGGAAACTGTACTTCGAGTCGAAATGCGTGCCTCCACGGTGGAGGAGAGTGTCACGGTCGTAGCGGAAAACCCGGCCGTAGATACTAAAAAAACTATCCTCTCCGAGTATGTCACAACTACCGAAGTCCAAACCCTTCCCGTCGCCCGCGATTTTGTCGGTTATATTCAATTGGTTTCCGGAGCTAACATGATCCCCAATTCCGGAGGTCGGGATACGGGGAACGATCCCTCCCCGAAGGGAAGCATTAATTATAGTGCTCGGAACGCTGCACTCGGGGGCACCGATAATGCCTACTTCCTTGAGGGAGTAGATATCACCGGCATGAGCAGCCAGAAAGCCGGTATGACTTTTAATGACGAAGTCATTCAGGAAGAGCAAGTCATCAGCTCAGGCGCAACAGCGGAGTACGGTGGCGGCAAGGGTGTCATAACCAATATCATTACTAAGTCCGGCGGCAACCGTTTCTCAGGCTCGCTCAATTACTACCTGCAGAAAGCCAGCTTTTGGAAGGGTTATAATGGGCTTGCTGCCGAGGATTCGCGACTTCAAGCCTATAAAGACAACAAGTTCGATACGGCTGGGACCCTGGGCGGTCCGATCGTAAAAGACAAATTGTGGTTCTTCATATCCGGACAATACCGGGACAATGCCAATACGTTCAACCTCACTTCAAATGCTTCTCCCACCGAAGAGGAAACGAATTATTCGGAGAAAAGATATAACGGGTTTGGCAAACTGACGTTTAGGCCCACATCGAAGGATGCATTGGCTCTGATTTTCTTCCTAGATAAATATGACATCATTGGGACGCGGAGCGTAAACAGCCCAATTAATCGGCAAAACATCACGCATAGCGATTATAACTCTTACACGCTTAATTATCAGCATATCTTCGGACCCAATTCAATCATGACATTCAACTATGGCCATTATGGTATAGCGAGCCAAGGAAAACCCCGTTACCCCGAGGCCGGCCCTTTCGAACAACTGACCTTCCTCCCGGGCACTCAGCCAGCTGCTTATGAATACATGCTTGGTACGTCGCCAACGACATCTGACAATAAAAGTGTTAGGGACCAGTTTTTGGTAACATTTGAAACCTACCTCCGCAATATGAAGCTGAAGGCCGGAATCGCGTATAGTAACGAATCCGACCGAGTCTACAGCCATATAATCGGAAATGAGCAGCTTACTTCACTTCAACCCGGCCTCTCCGGGTGGAACCTCATCGACCTCATAAACGCCGGGGTCTACTCCTACAGCGATTTCCGCAACCTTATCGTCCCGAAATTAAACAATAGCTGGGACAGCACCTCGGAATTCTATGATCTCGATGATGATGGAGTCGTAACCGAAGCGGAGCTGGGGACGGCTACCTTCACTGAACCTAGTCCAAACGGCATTTACTTAACGAGGTGGTTTGAAGAACACGAAGGCACTAACACGGTTAAAGCCCGCCGTTGGACAGGATTCCTGATGGATGATTGGCAAATCTCTAATGAATGGAGCCTCAATGCTGGGGTTCGCGTCGAGAATCATAATTACCGGGATTCGAACGGCGGTACAATTCTCCAAATGAAAACTTACCTGCTGCCGAGAATCGGATTGTCATGGGACGTCGGTGGCCAAGGGCGGCAGAAACTCACACTTTTTTATGGGCAATATACAGATCCCATGGATTTCCGGCGCATCCATAATGCGGGTGACCTCTCTGGCCAGTTGCGGCATAACCAGACATGGTTAGCAAACGACTGGTATACCGTTAAGTCTGTGGGCTCTGCTGAAAAACGAGACTATTATTTTGCAGCTGGCACTAAAGACCAACTTTCTCGTGAGCTTGCCCTGACTTATCAGCGGGATCTTGGCAGGCAATTCTCGGTGCTCGGCCAGGTCTATTATCGGGGAGACAGGAGAATCGTTGAGGATGTTGATTGCTTTTTATATTGCGATACTCTTGTTGGGGATCCCATCTGGGGAAATCTGGCCCTCTCATGGGAGGATTTCGGCTATCCCGCATCGGGACCCCCGGCAGGGGCCAACTACTTTATCGCCAACCTCATCGGCGCGAAGCGAGATTACTACGGTTTTGATTTAGAGCTTCGAAAAAGATTTTCCAAAGGGTCCTTGATTGTCGCCCAATACTCCTTCAAAGACGCGTGGGGTAATAGCGTCAGTGATAAGGAAGCCCTCCACCAAGGCGATATGCCGGAGATCGATCCTAGAAATTCTTGGATGTGGGGACCACTTCCAGGGACGATTCCGCACATGTTAAAGCTGTATGGCACCTACAGAACTCCTTTCGGGCTGAACTTGGGAACAGTTATTTACTGGCAATCCGGGATTGTCTATTCTGAGTCATATCTGCAGAAGGATGATTACTTGAATTACCCTCTGAATGAACAATGGACCGAATTGGTAAAGAGCGGACAGGAGCATGGCCCGTCATGGTACAACATCGATTTTAAGATTAGTTATCCGTTAAAGATTAGGAAGACGACCCTAGAACTCTTCCTCGATCTTTACAACTTAACCGATAACCAGGCGGGTTGGTTCGTCGAGCCGTCCAGAAATAACGCACAATGGTCCTACCAACAGGTCAATAGGGTATTGAATCCTCGGAGGCTGTATTTGGGAACGAGGTTTAGTTTCTAGTCTAGGGCCAATATCCTGAGGTCGGAAGCTATCTATAGGTTGATGAGGGCAGGTGGGTTGCCTGCCCTCCTTTCTATATTAGGGTCATTTGCTGTATAAAATTAGGAGCCCCGTGCTGAGGGTTCTGGGCGTCGCCGATCATCTCTATGCCGTGATGCAAGGATCTTATTGAGGAGGCGAAGTCTCCGTGGAAGCTTTCTATCTTCTCATCGAAAAGATCAACGATGTCGTCTGGGGGCCGCCTATGGTCATCCTGCTCGTCTGCACGGGCATCTTCCTGACCGTTCGGCTCGGCTTTATCCAGATCCGCAAATTCGGGCTGTCCACGAAACTCATTTTTGCGGGAAAAGGGAGAAGATCACGGCTCGGAAAGGAAGGAGACATAACTCCGGTTCAGGCGCTTCTCACTGAGGTCGGGGGTTGCGTCGGCACGGGCACGATCGCTGGCGTTGCAACTGCGGTAGCAATCGGTGGCCCTGGAGCCATGTTCTGGATGTGGGTCTCGGGCATTTTCGGGATGGCTACGAAGTTCACAGAAGTCTTCTTGGGCGTAAAGTTCCGGGTCAAGGCAAAGGACGGAACTGCGGCCGCGGGGCCGATGTATTACCTTAAGTACGGGATGAAATTGCCTATCCTCGGTGGGGCCTTTGCTGGTATGCTTTTATTAGGGAATTTTTTCACGAGCCCGCTGATGCAAACTAATTCCATCGCCCTAGTGTTCAAAACGGAATTCGGCGTTCCTCGCTACATCACCGCAGTCCTCATCGCTATAATCTCCTGGCTCGTCATCGTCGGCGGTATCAAATCGATTGCCCGGTTCTCGTCCAAAGTGGTCCCGTTTATGGTGATCCTTTACATTGGGGCCTCGCTGGCGGTTCTACTTCGCTATGCTTCCGTGCTTCCTCACGCGTTCGATCTAATATTCACTCATGCGTTCAGCGCCACGGCGGCTGTCGGGGGATTTGCCGGCGCAGCCGTCCGTCGCACTCTGAGATTCGGCGTAGCCAGGGGAGTGATGTCAAACGAGGCGGGAATCGGAACGGCTGGGATCATTCATGGTGCGGCAAAGACAGAGGATCCGGTCCAGCAGGGCTTGATTTCATTCTGGGGTGTGTTCATTAATACTATGCTCATTTGTTCACTGTCAGGCCTGGCGATCATTGTCTCAGGGCAGTGGACGAACGGGTCGACCAGCTCTGCCCTCGTTGCTTCCGCCTTTAACTCCGCGTTTCCCAGGATCGGGGGGTACGTCGTCGCCATCTCCTTGGTGATGTTCGGCTACACGTCGCTGATCAGCGGAGCATATACGGGCGGACAGAGCTGCGAATATTTCCTAGGATCCCGAGCCAAGAAAATCTACTATTGGCTCTTATGCGGGATGATGTTTATTGGCGGAGTGATGAAGGTGGAGGCCGTTTGGTCTGTGGGGGACATCGTCAACGCGGTAAAGATTGTACCCAATTTGATCGGCCTCATCGGTCTTAGTGGCATCGTTGCCCGATTCACGAAAGACTATTTTCGGAAGGGCCCGGCTCCCACAGATTGGCAGATCCCCTCTCACCTGAAAGGAGGCAAGGATGAACGACGCATATAATATTGTCTTTTGCTATAGTCCCGTCTACGTCACGAAAGAGGTCATAGAGCTGGCCCATCGCGAGCTTCCGGAGGGATTTAGACTTGCTACGATAGAAAAGCAAACTCCGGCAACGGAGAAATTGGCGCTGTACAGCCGCGCCGACTTTCTGATGCTGTTTTCCGCTGATCCCACCCCTGACGAATTTACGGTCCTGACCAAAGTTAAGCTCATCCAGCTCCTGAGTGCCGGCTATAACAAATTTGATATGGTCTCCGCAAACAGGATGAAGATTCCCGTCGCCAATAATCACGGGAATTCAGTCGCCGTCGCCGAATCTACAGTTCTGCTGATGCTCGCACTCCTGAAGAGACTGGTGATCCATCACGAAACGACTCGAAGCGGACAGTGGCTGGAGCACAACCTCATGCCGCAGCTCGGAGAACTGGCAGGACGGACCGTCGGGTTGATTGGAATGGGTCACGTCGGCAGAGAGGTTGCCGTCCGTGTCGGAAGCTTCGAGGCTTCCGTGGTTTACTCCGACATCCGCCGACTCAGCGAAGAGGATGAACGGGCCTTATGCGTTCGGTATGTTTCTCTGGACGAGCTCTTTGCTACGGCAGACATCATAAGCATCCATACGGCTTTGACACTCCAGACACGAGGGCTGATCGGCAGAAAAGAGTTCGACCTCATGAAGAAGACGGCCTTATTGGTTAACACGTCACGAGGGGAAATCGTCAACCAACATGAGCTCTATTTGAGGCTTTCTGAACGGAAAATAGCAGGAGCTGCCTTGGACGTATTCGACCCTGAGCCTCCCAGCCCCAACGATCCGCTTCTCCTCCTCGACAATATTATACTTACTCCACACATGGCGGGAGCCACTCTCGACACCTGGGCAAGGCGGCTGAGGATTTCTTACAAAAACTTTCAGCGAGTTCGGCACGGGCAAGAAGCCCAGTTCATCGTCAATCCTGGATTTCAATAATCAAACGGAAGGAGATCTAGACGATGCACCACGTCCGATCTGGGGAAAAAAAGCATGCCGCTTGCGTTGGCTGGCTTAGCTCGGTCGCTGCCGCAAGTCTCTTGAGCTTAGCCGTGCTCCCTGTAAGAGCGGCCGATTTTACGAATGTCCGGTTCGCCGAAAAGCCTGATCACGTGATTCTTTACATTATTGACGGGCTATCTTATAAGACCTGGGCCAAGACCCGCCTACCTGTCCTCGAGGGGTTGATCCGAAACGGTGTCCTCGTCGAGAAGAGCTATCTTCCTCCCTCAGAGCACCCCGTGCAAGGTCCATATGCCGAGCTGCATTCCTGCTCCATTCCAAATCCTGTGATGATGGCCGGAACGCTTTTCCTAAATAAGGAAACGATTTATTTCCCGCAAAACGTCTTTCCCGACATGACAACAGCCTTCGTCGCAAACACCACCAACTACATCAGCCTCAATAAGTATTATCACTACTCCTATCAGAAACTGGGCCCTGACCCCGAGGGAATTGAAATGGCCCTTGACTTCATGAAAGTCGGGCGACCGGCGTTCATGCGCCTGCATCTTCAGGAAGTAGGCGAGGCGAGTTTTCAAATCCTCTTTGTCAAGGATAATGTACCATGGTGGAGGAACATCTGGGCCGACGGATCACCGTATGTTAGCATGTTGGCTCGGGCTGATGCACAACTGGCGGGTTTTTTACACGGCCTTGATGGCTTGGGCATCCTCGAAAAAACGGCGCTTATCATTATGGGGGATCATGGTGAGGCTGATACTGGCTATCATCCTCCGGAAAGCCATGACGCCGCCATTACCTCCATCGTCCTCTGGGGGGCTGGCGTCAAGAAAGGAATTAAGATACCGTACGCCGAGCAGATTGACGTCGTGCCCACAATCTGCGCTATATTGGGGGTGGCGGCTCCGAGAACATCTCAGGGAAGAATTATCGGCGAAGCTCTGGCCCACTTTTCTGGCAAGCTCCCTCCCAGGAAGATGCTATTCAAGAGCATGATAGATCAGTTTGAGGAGTTTCGGATTAAGGAAGCGGAGTCAGCGTTCCGGCTGGCGACGCTCACTTCTCCAGAAATTAGCCGGCTACAAAGGGATCTTGGCAATATTAAGATGGATTTCTACGGCATCGAAAAGTTCGTCGAGTGGCCCAAATTCGGACAATTAGAAAGCCTCCTTGAGAACAACCAACGGGCTATCTCGCGGCTTAACAACCTTCTTGAGGAGATCCGGGCCCTAAAATGAATCGAATCTACCCAGAATTCGCTTGACAGCCCAGCTTTCGTTGCATATAGAATACATTATACAATGCGCCAGTGTCGAAAGAGTGTTTTTAGCCCGTAGGCTACGGTCTCATAGAATACCCTTCGGGAGGTACGCACATGAAGGCTTCGAATAGACGTCTACTCCCTAGCTTTATCTTATTGCTCCTCCCGATGTTTTCGATGTGCTCAAAGGGCTATCGGGCGGATTCGCTCAAGGTGACGAACGAGGCTCGCGCATTTATCGCAGATCACGAAATCTCTGGATCTGCTCGCCAGATAGTGCATAAAATTATTGAGATCACACACGACCCATTCCTATTCATTAAGACCGACAGGCCGTTGATGAAGTCCTGGATCCGCGATCCCGTTCTAGTCGAAACGTTCAGAGTTGCGCTATCTAAGAAGCGAAGTAGGCTTGCGGAGATCGGATTCGGACCGTCGGGAGGCCTGCTTAGTGCCAAAGACACGCAGGAGCGCCGGAATCTCCTCCAAGAAGTCTTTTTCGATACGCATAATCTCAGGGTTTACGACGGACTTCTTAAGCATAAAAATATGCGCCCGGAGGACGCTGCCTTTGTCGTCAGCGGCAGCGAGGCCATTCAATATCGAATCCGGGACGGTTGCACGACCATGGCTCATGTGTTTATAGTTTTGGCCAAAGCTGCGGGTCTGGAGGATGTGCGTTTTGTCGTGTGCGCAAATGTCTCTGAGTTCAGGCGGGCCTGCCCTCTTTCCAACCGGAACCGTTTGACTGACGTGGAAATAGACGGGCATATGGTCGCTCTCGCTAAGATCGACGGCCAGTGGGCCCTTATAAATTGCACCTATTTTGAACCCTATAGTTTGGACGAAGACATCCGGTATGAAATCCTAACGTCCTTCGAGGGGAAGCCGATACATCCTGATGAACTCCGAGGCAAGGTACTCAGGCTTCCTTCCTTCCAGAAAGAGACTTTTCCTCCGAGTGAGCTATTGATCGTCGGAGTAGGAAACGATCCTGACGATGATCTTGATGTCGAAAACCACGTGGCGCTCATGAATTTATCCGTTAGCGGCGACCGTAATGATCCTGCCTGCCGCTGGACCGTACCTAGCGAAGGCAGAAGATAACCTAAACCCAGGAGCCCCTCATGATGCGAATCGGATATCCCAAGGTTACGAGTCTTTTATGTTGTCTGCTATTTTCCGTCCTAGTTACAGGCGCCGCTTTCGCCGGACCTCCCGCGAGCCCGAAAATCGCCTATACCATTGATGTCCGCCGGCCCGCCGGCCATATGTTTGATGTCTGTATCACCGTAGATGGAGTCAGGGCCTCGACGCTGGATTTCTCAATGCCTGCTTGGCTGCCAGGTTACAGCAAGATTCAGGATTTCGCCAAAAACGTGCAGGAATTTATGGCGGACGACGGAACGGGTGGGAAACTTTCGTTCTTAAAAGTCGACAAGCAGACATGGCGCGTTTCGAGAGGAGCCACCTACGTCATTCGGGCGTCCTACAGGGTTTTCGCCAATAATCTTCAGAACATCAATATCGCAGGGCATATCGACGAGACCCATGCCTTTTTTAATGGAGCTATGGTGTTCTGCTATGTTCCCGGGTTAACTGACCGGCCCGTCACTCTCCGCATTCTGAAACCGGAGGATTGGGGGATCGCCACGGGCCTCGAAAAGACGGCGGAGGCCGACGTCTTTCGTGCCGGCTCCTATGACGTTCTTGTCGATTGCCCAACGGAGGTCGGAAACTTCACCTCTTATGATTTCCTGATCGAAGGCAAGCCGCACAGGATTGCCATATACGGCTTGAGAGACTTGGACGCCGCGTTCATCGTGCCGGACCTTGCCAGGATTGTCCAGGCTTGTTCAAAACTCTTTAGAGGCCTGCCTTACCGGGATTACACATTCATCTATCACCTGATTGACCGGGACCGGCGGAGCGGCGTCGAACACGCAAACTCTACCGCTATTATCTTCAATCAGAGGGATTTTTACACTCGAAAGAATTATGACGATTTTCTGAAGGTTACAGCCCATGAGTTCTTCCATCTCTGGAACATTAAGCGCATCCACCCCCGGGAATGGGGACCTTTTGACTACAGCCGGGAGGCCTATACGAAAAGTCACTGGTTCACTGAAGGCATAACCTCCTATTACGAGGGACTCCTCCTGGTTAGGGCCGGACTCTGGACGCGAGAGCAGTTTTATGGGGACTTGGCGACCAAGATTGCCGCCAGCGAGAATGCGGCCGGAAAGAAGCTGATAAGTCTGGAGGACGTTAGCTGGAATATCTGGCTCAAGCCGGACAATACGTCACAGGCAGCCGTATCCTATTACATGAAAGGGGCCGTCGTCGGCTTGATGCTGGACTTGGATATCAGGAAAAGAACTTCCGGCGCCAAGAGCCTAGACGACGTCATGCGCGACCTCGACCTGACCTTCGGGAGCACCGGCCGTGCATATGAGAATGATGAGCTTCTCCATTCAATCAACAGAGTGGCCGGCAGCGATTTTTCAGATTTCTACGCGAAGTACGTCCGCGGCATGGAGGATTTGCCACTGAACGACTTTCTGTCGTTTGCTGGTCTTGAGCTTGTTCGTATGGAATATCCGCCCACGGCTGACCTGGGCATCGAAATCCAGCGAACACAGGAGAATCTCGCCCGCATTGTGAACGTCATTCCTGGCAGAACCGGTTCGGCGGCCGGCCTTGACGTCGACGATATCGTCCTTGCTCTGAACAACGAGCGTGTCAGGCCAGATGACTGGGCCGACATGGTGAAACGGCAGAAAATCGACGAGTCCGTATCGCTTACTCTCTTTCGTAGTAACGGATTGATCTCCAAGTCCATGCGCGTCGGTCATGTCCAGAAAGTACACTACCTGATTAAAGCGACTGATTCGGCGTCGGCCGACTATGCCGCCCGTCAGCTTTCGCTTTTTGGCGACCCCACCATTAAGAACGAGGATAATTAGTGCGGTGGCTCTACAGGAGGATAGAAATGGGCAGAACTAGGCTAAGCTTGAAGCTCGTGACTGCGGCTCTCTCCGTCCTTGTTCTCATAGCGGCCGGAAGCGGAGCCAAGGATTATAGGGATGAAGCACTGAAAGTGACCCCCGAAGTGGAGGCTTTTGTGGTCGAGCATGGTATCGTGGGCTCCGACCTCGAGAAGGTTCATAAGATTATTGAGGTGGCGCACGATAAATTCTTGTTCCCTCGGGTCGAAAGGGAACGGATGGAGAAATGGCTTGCCAATCCTGAAGAGGTAGCGGCTTTCCGAGTTTCCTTGCAGGAAAAGAAGATTAGCCTGAAGCGCCTCTACGAAAAAAGATCCTCCGCCCTCCTAACAGCAGAAGAGGATAAGCAGCGCCAGGAATGGCAGCCAGAAATTTTTGCGTCCGACCATGATCTTCAGGTGTTTGACGAGGTCATCCGAAAAAAAGATATCCTCCATCAAGACATTCCATTCGCCGTCAGTGGGGCAGAGGCTGTTGTCTATGGTATTTCTGATGGTTGCACGACGGCTGCGAAGACATTCATCGTCTTAGCCCAGGCGGCTGGCCTCAAAGAGACGCGCTATGTAGCTACAGGCAATGTGCCAGATTATAACCTGGCTTGCCCAGCTAAAGGAAAGCCGCGGAAGCCGGACGTCACAATAAACGGCCATTTTTTTGCCTTGGCAAAAGTCGATGGCCGCTGGGCGCTAGTAAATTGTACATATTTTGACCCCTATGGCGAGGATGAGAAGACCCGGTATGAAATCTTTTATAGTTTGGACGGCCAGGACGTCAATCCGGAGATGCTAAAATCTCGAATCCTCAGGGTCCCTAGCTTTCAGCGTGAAGCGGCTAAAGGCGCGCCCAATCCCCCTAACAGGCTCTATGTCATTGGCGTGGGCAGGGACAGCCGAGACGACATGGACATCGAAAACTATGATGCCCTAATGAATCTTTCCGTCAGCGGCGACAGGAATTCGCGTATCTGCCAATACGACTGGTTTTGACCTCTTCAGCGCCCAAGACTCGGGAAGGAGGGAGTGAATGAAATTGCGGCCGATCGGGACGAAATGGATTTTCGTTACTATCCTTCTAGCGGCACTAGTCGCCTGGCCTGGCGATCTTCCGTTCAGGGGAAAAGCGATGGGGGGGCCGTTCTTTAGGGATGTGCTTTGGCGAGCCGTCGTTGATGAATACTCCGGTGAGACAGTCTTAGAGCACGTCCGCCGGCTCAGTCAATTGCATCGGATCGCTGGAGGAAGTCCCGGCTATCATCAGGCCGTCGAATACGTCGTGAGCGTCCTCAAGTCCCAAGGTGGTTGTGAAGTCATCGTCGATAAGCAAATCTCTGACGGCGATCGCAAGTACCTCCAATGGCGCTCGATGCCGGGGTGGGAGGTTCGGAAAGCCGAGTTGCGGCTGGAAAGCACGGGGGAAACGCTTGCCTCTTATGCCGAGATTCCGGTCAGCCTATTTGAATATAGCAACGGTGCCAACGTCTGCGCTCCTGCGGTGTTCATAGGCGACGGAACATCAGATTCGGACTATGCGGGTATCGACGTTGCCGATAAAATTGTCCTGGCTACTGGAGACGGAGACGCCGTCCATCGAGAATCCGTTCTCAAGCGGGGGGCCGCCGGCGTTGTCGTCGGGCCATCCGAGAAAGATACCCTCTGCCTTCTGTATCCGAACCTCGTCCGAATGTATGCCCTCAGACCCAACAAGAGCCTCCGGGGGAAAACCCGATTCGGCTTTTCGCTCTCCCGTTCCCGGTTCGAAAGGCTGCTCGCGGCTGTCCGGGAAGACAAGAATGTCCGCTTAGTTGCCAACATCGATGCCCGTCAATATGATGCCGAGACGGAAACGGTTTCTGCCTTCCTCAAAGGGAGTATTTTTCCGGAACAGGAGATAGTCTTAAGCGCTCACCTGGATCACTACCGCCCTGGTGCTAACGACAACGCCAGCGGCTCTGCCTCCCTTCTTGAAATCGCCCGGACTCTGGTGAGGCTCATCGACCTCGGAGTCATCGAAGGGCCGAAACGATCCGTCCGTTTCCTCTGGGTAGGAGAGATGCATGGTTTCGCAGGTTACCTCGAGAAGGACACGGGCATCGGGAGGAGAGGCATCGCTGGCATCAACATGGATATGGTCGGGGAGGACATCCATAAAACGCATTCTATCATGACCCTAATCCGGCCCCCGTATTCCAATCCGAGCTACATCGGAGACCTTATGGAACGAATAGTCGAGATCGTGGACAACAGGAAGATTGTTCCCGCTCTAGGCGAGGGAATCCGGCTCCACTTTAGAGTGTTGCCCTTCAAAGGCGGGAGCGATCATCTCCTGTTGAGCGATCCCACGATTGGAGTCCCTTGCGTAAACCTCGGGCACGATGGTGACGTCTTCCGCCACACAAGTTTAGATGATCTGGATAAGATTGACGTTTCAGAGCTTAAGAAGGCAGGGATAATCGCCCTGGGCGCCGTGCTCTTCACAATCAACGCCGGGGACGCAGACGCCTTAGCTATGGCGCTTGAGGTCGCTGAGCAAGGGGCTAAGAGAATGGCCGAGCGGACCAAAAGCCATATGGCCGAGCTCGGTGAGCTATTCTCCAGTGATTCTGAGATCGCGCTTGGACGCCTTGAAGATATGCTGGGCTTTCTAGACATCCAAGCCCTTACAGAAATCCAAGCTGTTCGATCGGTTGAAAACCTATCGGACCTTCGGGTCCGGGGATTTATCGACAAACTGGCCGGCGACTTGAATGGCATAGCAGAATCGGAGAAAACGAGGCTTAAGAGCTATTTCGAGGCTCTTTGCGCTCTGAATAAAGTCGCCCCGCGCCCAAGCGATATCTCAGCCGAAGAACGGGCGCTCGATAAGATCATCCCCCGCCGCCTCTTTAGGGGGCCCATTTCTCAGTTCCTTTTTGAAGATCTCGTTGGGGACGGGATGGCCTGGTATGCAGATTACGCTAGGGCGGACCCGGGGTGGACGGATAGACGCGCAGAAATACTTAACTTTATGGACGGCAAACGCAGCCTCCTTCAGATCTTTCGTGCCGTCAGCGCGGAATTGGGCCGCAGCGACCCTGCGTTCTATCGAAGGTTGCTTGAGGACCTCAAGAAGCATGCCCTAGTCGAGTACTAAATAAGAAAGGAGTCTCGGAATGAAAGATATCAAAATTACAGAAGTAAGATCAACTGCAATTGCCATCCCCTTTCACAAACCTGTTCGGCTCTCCTTTGGAGTAGTGGCTGGCCGAAGCTATTTGGTCGTTCAGATCTATACGAACGAGGGGATTATCGGCGTTGGAGAATCTGCGCCGCTTCCTCTCTACTCAGAAGAAAGCATCGAAACGGTAAAAGCCGTCACAGACCGTTATCTCGCGCCGTCGCTGACGGGCATGAATCCCTTTGATATCGAGCGTATCTTGGCACGTCTTGACCAAGTGATCAAAGGAAATCCCGTGGCCAAGGCCGGCCTTGAGTACGCCCTCTGGGACATTATGGGCAAAGCTCTGGACGTTCCTCTTTACCAGCTCATGGGAGGCCTCTATAGGGAGCATGTGTCCCTGCCGATTCACTCCATCGGTATCGGGGAGACAAAGGACGTCGTCAAGCAGGCGGAGGCCCAGGTCGCTTTGGGCATGAAACTGGTGAAGATGAAGATCGGGCTCAACCCTCGGCAGGATGTTGCGAACGTCCGGGCCGTTAGGACGGCCATTGGAGACGACATCGGACTCTATGCGGATGCCAATCAGGGATATACCATGGACACAGCCATGAAGGTTCTGAAACAGCTCGAGGAATATAACCTTCTACGCATTGAGCAGCCCGTCTCTAAATACAATATCGAGGGGATGGCCGAGCTCTGTCGGGCGATTGACACGCCGATCATGGCCGACGAGGCCGTGGTCCATCTTCCCTCCGTTAATTTGCTCGTCCGTAGCCGGGCAGCGGATATCATCAATATCAAGTCCTGTATGCACGGTCTCTTGGAGTGCAAGAGGATCGCCTCTTACTGCCTCGGATCGGGAGTTCCCTGTTATCGCGGGAGCATGGCTTCGCTCGGCATCTGCGATTCGGCGGACGTTCATCTTGTCGCCTCTACGCCCAATATCATCTACCCAGAAGACCCGGGAGCCAATCGGCCGGAAGAACTTGTCGATACCGTGATCAAAGAACGACTTCAGCCGGTCAAGGGCCTGATCAAAGCGCCACAGAAGCCGGGTCTGGGAGTGGAGCTTGACGAAAGAAAGCTAGCTAAGTTCAAGCTAGACCTGTGATGACAGGGGGCTATTCTCAGCGCAGGTCCCGAGTAACCTGTAAATAGCTGGTCTGCCGACCAGGAACATCCTGAATGGCTATGGAGACGACATAACGATCCGGCTTGACGTCCAGTTCAGCGAGGTAAGGAAAGAAACTGGCTTGGGCCTTTTCCAGGTCCTGATGAGGGATCCGAATATCCTGAAGGAGTTCGACTGGGTCAGACCAGAGGTTCTTAGAATCGAGCATTGCGACGATGACCTTTATGGCGCCCGTATGCTCGCTCCCCGATGCCTGCAGAAACAATCGGCTGATTGGAATCAACAGCTTGAAGCTCATCTTGACGAGTTCGAGCGGTAACTTCTGCGTTGGGAGAATCTGAACACGTGCGCCAAGCGGATTATCAATTTGGGGGAGGAACAGCCGGGCGATGACACGACTCTTAACGGTCTCTTCCTCTGAGCTCTTAAGGTACCCCTTTCGGAAGTGGAGAACACAGTCCTCTCCGACATCGACGACCTTAACGTTGATCGAATGGTAAGAATCATCTGCGGGTGCATCTGAGGTATACCCCAACGAATAATAATAAGAAAGGTCGTCCTCGATTGTCTCGAATCCAGCTGCGAGGTTGCGCTTGGCAGTAATAACACTTCCGCCGGTTTCCCGGCTGACGATCTCAAATCCGTCGTTCTGAAGGGCTGTCCCGGGCGTGATAGGCCTGAGGCCTTCGGCTTTAACGCTCCAATTTGTTTTATCTGCCGATGAGGCCGAGAGATTGTATTTTTCGGCTTGGAGGGAATAGACCGAGACATCCTGGGTATTGCACTCGGCGATGAATTGATCAAAAAGCCTGGTAGCATCGTACCGCAGAGATTCCGTTTCAGCACTCATGGAAGGGAACAGCCTGGAGATAAAGCTAAAGACTTCTTCTGCGGGATTCAAGGGCAGACCGTCACTGGCATAGATTAGTAGCTTCCTGCCCTTGATGCCGCCGAGATAGTCCACCAAGGAACGGAGCGATCGAAGTGAAAAGTCGATCAGGTTCATCTCCTCTTCGACATTGCCGTGAGCGTAAGAGACAGCCTGCTGATAGCTCCCGTCGCCCGCAGACGTTGCCTGGGCGGCCATCCTGATGATTTCCTGCTGCACGTCGTCCCACGCTCTTGCCCGAAAGAGGGCGTCACTGGCCTGGTTGCGAATGCCCTCCACTGCCCTTAGGAGCAAAGAAATATCAGACGTGAAGCTCTGGACGATGTCGAGACGACGGTCCAGAAGGACGACCATAGCCTGGTTGGTTGTCCCGCTCTGGAAATTCCTGGCGAGAAAGGTTGTGAGCTTTTTAATGATCCAATTCCTGTTTACGGGCTGAATATGCGCGTTGTCGAAAAATAAAACGATTCGGTTCTGAATCGCTTTTGGGATCGTCGCCGAAGGCTGGGTTTCCGGCTCGCCGGGCTGGGACTCGATTCTTGGCATTGCAGAGGATTGGGGGCCCGCGACCTCATGGAAATTTGTGATCTTCTTTGGGAAACCGTCCTCATAGATCTGGAAATTTGAGGGCTTTAGTCCAGTTATCCAATGGCCATCTTTGCCTCTTATGATAACTTCAACGTTTTTGACCGTCACAGCGATTTCGTAGTTCAACTGGGGAAGGGGAGCCAACTGGTTCGCTTTCTCCTGAGAATTGGGGGAAGGAAATCCGGCAAGGCAATAAGCGCCGAGAAGCAAAGCAACGATACCCGGGGCCAGTGCCTTGAGGGATGAAGAGTATTTCAGGTTAGCATGCCCTTTTGATAAGTTCTTCAGAACACAACTCCTCTTGCGGATCGCTTCACAGTGCTGTGATGAGGCGTGGCTTAGAATTCTTGAGGATGAACGTATCCGTTCGTAAAAACCGTAAACCTCCACGCAGAATAGTAGATGCCTGCAAATATAGGGCCATGTTGTCCCTAACAGTTACCTCGGCACATTCGTTCTTGAAGGCATACGTTCCCCAATAGGGTTCGAGTCCATAATCAACCTGGATATGGGCTGGCCCCTTCCAGCGCAAACTGAGCTCCTGGCATAACGAGCGGAAAGAATGCCCAGGACGCCAGCGGTCTAAGCACTTAAGGTAAGCGTCCGTGAACTGCCCTAGCCCATTCCCGAGGGCTTTGAGCGAAGCATCCAGGACCACCGTCCTCCCCAGCCTAGCCCAGTAGCCGTTATACTCGACCACAATCTCTATCGAGGCGTGCTGGAAGATCGGCTTGGCATTTGGCAGGGATAAACCTTCCGAGGCGCCATCGGCCTCAATGAAGCAAAAGAGGTCCTCTGCTCCCTTGCTCCTCGCCGCTCGCTCGAGTTCGGCTGCGATGTCGAATCCCGAGATCCCCGGGCGCAATTGGGATACAAGACCTCTGAAGGACTCCAAAGCAATGTCTGCGGCAGTGCTCATTGAGGATTGCTCGCGATCGCTTTTAACGACCCTGATCTCTTCAAAAGGGTCCGTGAAATCTATGATATGGCAGCTGAGACGTTTCTCGACGGCCCGAGCAACTGGGTAGGGGAAAGACCGCGCAGGCACTGCTCCAATTCTTGGGTTGGGGACGTCCAGCAAGCTCAGGTAATCGGCGCATTCACGGCCGAGGTTGTTCGTGCAGATAATGTCATCGACCCAGGTGATGGTTTCGAACCAGGGCATATTGCGGTAGGCGTGTGTAGTGAAGAGTCTTGGCCGAGCCTGGATCGGCAGTACGAAGACGCCCGTGTCGGCGTAGGGGATGAAATGGGTCAGGTAGGCTAGATCTCCAGATTGATTTGCATCACCATAGATTAGAACGGCGTCCAAGCCGTCGCGGCGCATAGCACCCTTTATCTGCTCAATCCTCTGTCGGAACTCTTCCTCGGGCCAAGCCTCCCGGTTCCAAGTAATGAGTCCTCTTTTCATTGTTGGACCTTAGCGGACATTACGGACTACTTTTGATTGATATCAGGTCACGCCGGGAGTGGCTCAACCGCTCGCCTCCCGTTTCCGTGATCAGGACGGGGTCGCCAACGACCATATATCCGGCCAGGGGGAGGTAGGTATTAGGATGAATCATGATAACCATGCCCGGCATCAGTCTAAAGTTATTGCCCTCGGCAATCAAGGGTTCTTCATCGATATAGAGCCCGATCCCGTGCCCGCGGCCCCTGGTGTACTTTTCAGAGACGTACTCGCCGAAACCTTCTCGGCGGAAGACGTCGTTTTGGATTCTAGCCACGTCCGATGCCGTCATCCCTGGGTGGACCCTATCGATAGCTTCTTGCTGGGCGTTAAGAAGGATGTCATACGCCATCCGTCTCTCGGGGGAGGCGATCCCTATTGAGATCGAGCGGCATATTTGGGCAAAGTACCCTTCAAACTGCGGGGAGATTTCGGTGACGAGAAGGTCTCCGTCCCGCAAGGTTCTTTCCGTCGGGGGATGCATGGCCCTGGCATCTCCGGAGCTCGTAGCCAGGATCTGGAAATTATCCTCACCATGAAATTTTCGGATATTATACTCTACTCTGGCGACAATCTCATATTCCCGGATTCCCGGCTTGAGATGGTTGATGAGATCCGCAAAGGCGGCGTCGGCAATGTTCGCAGCCCTCTTGATTTTTGAAATCTCCTGCTCGGTCTTGACGATTCTGACCACATCGACGAGCTGGGTTACATCTACCAATTCTATGCCGGGGAAAGATTCCGTAATGGCCTCGGCAACGTCAAAAGGAAGATACTCCCAGCCTGCGATCCCCAGCCTCATTGGCAGAAAGCACTTTCTCATTAACTGCGGAATGTTCCTCACGTCCCCATCGTAGGAGAAGATACGATGGATCGATGAAACAGAGGCTGCCCGCGCCTTTTCCGTAGGCAAGGGAACTATCAAACAGGGTTCGCCATCCAAAGGGAAGTAAGCAAGTGCGCCGGGTTCAATGGGGTTGAAATCCGTGAAATATCGTAGGTTTTCTCGCCGGAGCATGCTCGAATAGATCACGAGAGCATCGAGGCTATGCTCCACCTGTATGGCGACCAGCCTGTTCAGTCTTCGCTGCTGATCCCCGTCGCGTTGCGTTGGCTTCATTCCGCCTTCCTACTCGCGCTCTATCTCTTCTGGAATTCCTTTTGCAGCTCGGGAATTAGGCCGCCGACCTCGAGTCTCCGAATCAAGAACAGGGGCATCGGGGAAATCTTCAGGGTCTCTCCGGTTCCAGGGATTTTCAGCGTACCCTTTTCTAGGTCGACCTCCACGGTGTCCCCGACCTGGAGTTTCTGGCAAATGCCAGGGCACTCCACTATTGGCAGCCCGAGATTGACGGCGTTTCGGTAGAAGATCCGAGCAAAAAAATCGGCGATGATGAGTTTAACTCCGGCAGCCTTTAAGGCTACAGGCGCCCATTCCCGACTCGATGAACATCCGAAGTTCTTGCCCCCGACCAAGACCCCGCCTGGCTTCATTTTTTCTACAAAATAGGGATCGATACCTTTGCAGGCGATCCGGCCCAGGTCGTCTGGTTTGGAGGACGTGACAAAGGCAGCAGAAGCGATCATTTCCGTGGCGATATTATCACCAAATTTGGCTAGGACCGTTGATCTTATGATCATGCACCTATCCTCCGTTCTTGATATCGTCGATGCACCTCAGAGGATTTCCCGGGGGTCTGCGACCTGCCCGGCGACGGCAGATGCCGCGACGGTAGCCGCCGACCCGAGATAGATTTGAGCCGATACGTGTCCCATCCGCCCCTTCGTATTGCGCGAGGCTGTGCTGATGCACACCTCATTCTCCCCGAGTACGCCCATCCCTCCTCCGCCGCAGGCGCCGCAATTCGGGTTCGTAACCATCGCTCCTGCGTCGATGAAGGTCTTAATCAGCCCTTCGGTTATAGCCTGCTTGTAGATCCTGTTCGAGGCCGGCGTGACGACGAGCATAACGTCCGGATGAACCGGCTGTTTCCGGAAGAACATCGCAGCGTAGCGGAGATCCTCAAGTCTTCCGCCCGTGCAGGTCCCGATAAAGGCCTGATCGATCTTGACATTCTCAACTTCGCGGACATTCTTAACGTTATCCATGCTGTCAGGGCAGGCGACCTGGGGCTCAAGCCTGGAAGCATCTAGGCAAAAGGTCTTGGCGTAGTGCGCACCAGTATCGCTCCGGAAGGCTTCGCCGCCAGCGACCCCAAGGCTCTCGAGAAACTCATGCGTTTTTGCGTCGGGTTCAATGATCCCGTTCTTTGCGCCGGCATCGACGACCATGTTGCAGATCGCCATCCTCCCGTCTATGCTCAGCTCGTTGATCGCCGAGCCCGCGAATTCTAGGGTACGGTATGTGGCTCCGTCCATCCCGAGCATCCCGAAGACCCTGAGGATGATGTCCTTGCCGAAAACCATCTCCTTGAGGCGTCCGTCAACGAGGATATGATAGGCTTCCGGAACCCGGAACCATAAGCTTCCCTTGGCTAAGATCCAGGCCATCTCGGTGGATCCCACGGCAGTGGCAAAGGCGCCAAAAGCCCCCTGAGTGACGGTATGGGAATCGGCTCCGACTATGACTAGGCCCGGTTTGACAAACCCCTCCTCGGCCATAAGTTGATGGCAAATACCTTTCCCCATAAAAAAATTCTTGAGGTCATGCTTGCGAACGAAAGCCCGCGTCTCAAGGATGCAATTAGCAGAATAGACATTGCTCGGCGGGATAGCGTGATCCGCTACCACGACCACCTTGTCTTTGTCCCAGATGGGAGTGTTTAAGCTCTCGAAATTCTCGAAGAATCCCGGCCCAGCTTTTTCGTGGAAAAGAGCCCGGTCGACTCGGGCCTGGACAATCTCACCTGGTTCAACTCGTTTCTTGCCCGCTGCTCGTGCCAGGATTTTTTCCGTGATGTTCATATTCCCCCTTTGCGGCCCACGGTCCCTTGGAGTTTCGCGCGCTTCTTTTTGAGGGATGGGAAGAGCCCGCCGCTTGAAAGGACGAGATAAAGTTCCCGCGGGATCGGCTCGGCCGAGAGAACGGTATTGGCTGTCATATTCGTGATACGCGCGCTGCAGATATCGAAGGTCACGACGTCCTTTGGCCGGCACTTTTCTGCGGCGTCGCGGCTGACAAGCAGGGGAAGGCCGATGGCGATAGCATTTCGGAAAAATGTGCGCGCGAAGCTCTTGGCTACTACGACGCCGACCTTCAATTCCTTAAGGGCACGCGGCGCGATTTCCCGGGCGGATCCACAGCCGAAATTCTCGCCGGCTATGATGACGTCGCCCCCCGCAACTTCGCGTGCGAAGGCGGCGTCAAGCGGTTCCAGGCAGTGCTGACAGAGCGTTGGCAGGGGCAGGTTCTCATATTTGCCGGGCGTGATGCAATCCGTATCCACGTTGTCGCCGAAAATCCATGCTCGGCCGCGTAACTCCTTTTTCATGATGCCTCTATAAGTCCCTGGGGTCTGTGATTCTGCCTTTGATGGCCGAAGCGGCCACGGTCGCTGGAGAAGCAAGAAAGATGCGCGCGTCATAGCTCCCCATTCGTCCTTGGAAGTTCCTGTTCGAGGTCGAAACGCACGTTTCGCCGGGTGCCAGGAGTCCCATGTGGAGTCCCATGCAGGGACCGCAGCCCACGTTGCAGACGATGGCTCCGGCTTCGATCAGCGTTTCCAGGATGCCTTCTTTCATCGCCCGGAGATAAATATCCCAGGAGGCGGGGATGACCAAGAACCGCGTATCCCGATGAACCCGTCGGCCCCTGATGATTTCCGCAGCCACCCGCAAATCCTCGAGTCGGCCGTTGCTGCATGTGCCGAGAAGAGCTTGATCGACAACGATGCCTTTGCACCGGGAGACTCTCGTGACATTGCCAACGGAGTGCGGCCAGGCCACCTGGGGCTCCAGCCCGCTGACGTCCAGGGGGATCAGCTTCTCGAATTCGGCACCCGTGTCGCTTCGATAGGGGAGGATGCCAGTAAGCCCGGCACCTCGCAAGTAGGCGAGCGTTGTATCATCGGCATCGAATAAACCGAACTTGGCGCCAAGCTCCGCGGACATATTCGCCATAGCCATCCGGGCGTCCATAGACAAATGCTTGACAGCATCGCCGGCAAACTCCACAGACCGGTAGTTCGCGGCGTCCACGCCGTGGTTTCCGGCGATGTTAAGGATGATGTCTTTGGACATCACCCTTTCCGGCAACTTGCCCGTGAGGTTAAACCTGATGGTCGAGGGGACGCGGAACCAGATCGCTCCGTACGCGAAAAGGTAGGCGATTTCGGTGAAGCCGAAGCTCGTAGCCGCGGCTCCGAACGCGCCGTACGTGATGACATGGGAATCGATCCCTGCAATGAGCATGCCCGGACGGATAAAGCCCTTCTCGGCAGCTATCTGATTGGCGATGCCCGTATTCTCACCAAAATAGTTCTTAATCCCCAGGTCCTTGACTATACGCCTCATCTCCATAAGCCGGGCTGCGACACGTTCGCTGTGCGGAGGGACGTTGTGATCTAGCGCTGAGACGATTTTCGAGGGATTCCAGACCTTCTTGATACCCTGCTTTTTCAATATTGCGTAGACTGAATCCAAACCATCATGGGTGACCATGAGATCGATCCGGGCGGTGACAACGTCTCCCGCGGAAGCTCGTCTGTTCGCCGCTCGGGACAGGATCTTTTCGGCTAAAGTCTGATGCATCGGTCTCAGTAATTGAAGACGCCTTGAGCTAATTCAACCAGTATCGGCAAGTCCATACCTACGTATAATGTATTTAATATACATAATAGGCAATGTCAAGCCTTATTATAACTAAAAATATTTTCCTTGACAAATCCCTATCTTATGAATATTTAATAATGTATACAATATTTTAGTACCCCTTAGGTTCTTAGAAGCTAGCACTTTTCATAGTTCTCATCCGGCAGTGGAGAAGAGGCACAAGCGAGACCAGACTTTGCTCCCGCTCCCGGGAGGGGAACGATCTTAAACAACAAATAAAGGAGAGTTATGATGGAACCTACCAAGGCCCAGTACTTATTCCTTAACGGCGGATTTGCCCCTTATGATAAGGCAAAAATCCATGTGTTGACGCCTGCTGTAAAGTATGGCGCCACCGTTTATGAGGGGGTCCGCGGCTATTTCGCCGAGGAGAACTCGAATATCTACCTCTTCCGCCTGAATGATCATCTCAAGAGGCTCTATCAATCGATGGAAATGGCCTGGATGAAACC